>Ga0209181_10004421_pt1 | contig 20943 bp, 16 predicted proteins | sample MAT05_FD_187208 | JGI IMG/M metagenome (GOLD analysis project Ga0209181, IMG submission 187208) | Freshwater microbial communities from Lake Fryxell liftoff mats and glacier meltwater in Antarctica - MAT-05 (SPAdes) (version 2) | ecosystem: Environmental > Aquatic > Freshwater > Ice > Liftoff... | reverse complement strand
TGCTGCAAGTGGTGGCAGCCGACGGCTGGCCCGACGAAGCCACCCGCGCGGCGGTGTGGAAGCACCTGTCGCACCAGCATGCCGAGAACATCCTGATCTTCACCGACCAGCAAGCGCACGCCAGCAAGAGCCAGTGGTACTGGGTCAAGCGCGGCCGTGACGAGGCCACCGGCAAGCCCAAAAATACCCCGCGCCGCCACGACTACTTTCGTGGCCAGCCGGTGGACCTGTTTGCGTCCAAGCTGCAGGCGATGGTGGTGGAGTTGTCTGAGCTGGATGCCTCGGGCCGCATGCCGGTGCTCGAAGCCGCGCGCCGCATCCAGGCCGCGCTGGACGTGGACACCACCACCAAGCTGTTCTTTCGCCGTTACCAAGAGCAGCACGACCAGTTGCTGGGCCAGATCGAGGGCATCGCTGATGACCGCGACCGGCGCTGGTACGCCTCGGTCATCTTGAACCGGCTGATGTTTGTCTGGTTTTTGCAGAAGAAGTTTTTTTTGGGCGGCGGCAATACCGACTACCTGCTGAGCAAACTGGGGGAATCCCAAAAGCGCGGGGCCAACCGCTTTTATGGCGAGTTTCTCAACGCGCTGTTTTTCGATGCCTTTGCCAAACCCGAGGCCGACCGTCCGGCACTCAGCCTGCAACTCACCGGCCAAGTGCCCTATCTGAACGGCGGGCTGTTTTTGCACCACAAACTGGAGCTGGATGTCCAGCACCAGCCCCGGCTGGGCACCAGCCTGCGCATCCCCGATGCGGCCTTTGTGGGTGTGTTCGAGGTTTTTGCCGCCTTCACCTGGCATTTGGACGACACACCGGGCGGCGACGCCGACGAGATCAACCCCGATGTGCTGGGCTATATCTTCGAAAAGTACATCAACCAAAAAGCCTTTGGCGCCTACTACACCCGGCCTGAGATCACGGGCTACCTGGCCGAGCGCAGCATCCACCAATTGATTCTGGAGCGAGTGCATGAGCCGGCACTGCCCGAGCTGGGCCTGGCCGAGATCAAATTCGACACCGTGTCTGACCTGCTGGCGCGCATGGACACCCGCACCGCGCTCAAGCTGGTGAATCAGGTGCTGCCGTCCATCACCGTGCTGGACCCGGCGGTGGGCTCGGGCGCCTTTTTGGTGGCCGCGCTCAAGTGCCTGATCAACGTGTATTACGCGGTGGTAGGCCGCGCCGAACTGGGCGCCAGTGCCGAGCTGCAAACCTGGCTGCGCCAGATCCAGGCCAAACACCCCAGCGTGGGTTACTACATCAAGCGCTGCATCGTCACCGACAACCTGTACGGCGTGGACATCATGGAAGAGGCCAGCGAGATCGCCAAGCTGCGGCTTTTCTTGGCCATGGTCTCGTCGGTGCGCCAGGTGCAAGACCTGGAGCCGCTGCCCAATATCGACTTCAATATCCTGGCGGGTAACTCACTGGTCGGGCTGATGCGGGTGGACGAGCATGAGTTTGATGCCAAGTACAAGCAAGACGACCTGTTCCGCAAGAGCTTTCGCGAGCTGCTGGACGAGAAACACCGCAAGCTGGCCAGCTACCGCGCCGCCGCCGACGCGCTGGGTGGCAGCGTGAATTTGCGTGCCTTGCGCGACGACATCGATGACGCGATGGGCGAGGCCAACGCGGTGATGAACGAGTTGCTGCAAACCCAGTTTGCCGGGCGCGGCATCAAGTTTGAGCAGGCCACTTGGGACACTGCCAAGGCTGAGCTGGGCAAACCCAAAAAACGTGAGGTGACGCTGGCCGACGTGGCGGCCCAGCACCCGCTGCATTGGGGCTATGTGTTTGACGAAATCGTGCAGCAGCGCGGTGGCTTTGACATCGTGCTGGCAAATCCGCCCTGGGAGGTTTTCAAACCCCAGGCCAAGGAGTTTTTTGCCGACCATTCCGAGCTGGTCAGCAAAAACAAGATGACGATCAAGGAGTTTGAGAAGGAACAAGCCAAGCTGTTGAAGGACAAAGCCGTGCGCGAGGCTTGGCTGGCGTATGAGAGCCGGTTTCCGCACATGAACCAGTATTTCAGGCTGGCGCCTGAGTTTCGCCACCAGTTCGCCACGGTGGACGGGCGCAAGGTCGGCTCTGACCTTAACCTCTACAAACTGTTTGTCGAGCGTTGTTTCAACTTGCTGCGGCCGGGTGGGCATTGCGGCATCGTGATTCCGAGCGGGCTGTACACCGACTTGGGCGCCAAGGGCTTGCGTGACCTGCTGTTTGAGCACACGCGAATTCAGGGTTTGTTTTGCTTCGAGAATCGCAAACCCATTTTCGAAGGCGTGGACAGTCGATTCAAGTTCATCGTGCTGACCTTTGAGAAAACCACAGTACCGCGTTTGCTGGCAAAGGGTGAGAGCAACGCAAGCGCCCCACCAGATGACTTGCTGGCCCCCACCAGAACGGGCGCGTTGGGGACCACGAGTTTCCCCGCTGCATTCATGCGGCACGATGTGGCAGACCTTGAGCGCTTCCCCGCAGAGGGCGCACTTTGGCTGGATGTGGCGACGATTCTCAAACTGTCGCCCGAGGCCCATGCCGTGATGGAATTCAAATCACCGCTCGACGTGCAAGTTGCGAACCGGCTGTTGCAGCAGCCCTTGCTGGGGGAATCCATCGCCGGTACGTGGTCGCTGCGTCTGGAGCGTGAATTTCACATGACCGACGACAGCAGAAACCTGTTCGAACTGAAGCCGGGCGCGGGTCGGTTTCCGCTGTGGGAAGGCAAGCACCTTCATCAATTCAATGGCGATTTTGGTGAACCGCGCTACTGGATCGATGAAGACAAGGCCCGCGTTGCCCTGTTGGCGCCACGCCTGAGGAGTTTGACGCGTCAGTTCAAAGCACTTGGCATCGAGGGTGAGCCCGTCGCCAAATCAATCGCCCTGAATCACACGAGTTATCGACTAGCCTTTCGTGACGTCGCCCGCAGCACGGACGAGCGCACGATGATCGCCACGGTCTTGCCGCCAAATCGGTATTGCCCGCACACCGTAAGTCTTGAGCAAGTCTATGCTGACGAGATCAAGGGGAAAACGAACGTCAGCACTTGCGGGCTGAGCGCACAGCAGAGATTATTCGTTACAGCAGTCTTCAACAGCCTTTCGTTTGATTGGTTCATTCGCCAAAGTGTGACAGCGCACGTATCGTTCTTCTTCGTCTACAACGCGCCAATGCCCAGGCCAAAATCTGACGATCCTTTTTTCAAAATGATCGTTGATCGCGCATCGCGCCTAATTTGCACGACGTCGGAGTTTGACGCATTGGCGCTAGAAGTCGGCCTTCAAGGCAGCCGCGACGGCGCGAGCAACCCCGCCGAGCGCGCTCGCCTGCGCGCCGAACTCGACGGGCTGGTGGCCCACCTCTACGGCCTGACCGAAGATGAATTCACCCATATCCTGGCCAGCTTCCCCTTGGTGTCCGAACCGGTCAAACAAGCCGCCCGCAATGCCTACCGCGACGTCGAACGAGGGCTGATCCAATGAGCTACGACACCGTCCCGCTTCGGCTTGAATCGCTGCACATCCGCAACTTCAAGGCCATCATCGACAGCGGGGCGGTGGCGCTGGGCCCATTGACGGCCTTCATTGGCCACAACGGGAGCGGCAAGTCCAGCCTGATCGAAGCGCTGGAAACCTACCAGGCCATCGTGGTGGACGGGCTGGACGCGGCGATGCAGCGCTGGCTGGGCATCGAGCATGTGCGCCACAAGAGCGTGGAGGCCAAAGAGCGGGCCGGCAAACCGCTGAACCCGATGGTGTTCGACCTGCGCATCGGCGCGTCACCGCGCAAGTCAACACGGGTGGAAATGGCCGTCAACAACGACGCCGCCGCCAACCACATGTTCATCGAGCGCGAGCTGGCGGTGCATGCCAAAGGCTGGCACCCGGAGCCGGGCTTAAGCCGCGAGGGTGCTGCGATCAGCGAGGGCCGGTCCATCCTGGGCACGGGCATGGGGGGCGGCGCCGGCCACCGGGCCGTGGCCGACCATGTACGGGCCTGGCAGTTCCTGAGCCTGCAGCCCGAGCGCATGGGCTTGCCGGTGCCGCAGCAGCGCACCGGCGGCCGGGTGCGGCTGGCCAAGGACGGCAGCAACATCGCCGACTACCTGCTCGACATCCAGCGGCTGGACGCCCAGTTCAAGACCAGCGCGATGGAAGGCATCGTGCGCACGATGGAATACGTTCTGCCCTACGCACGCGACTTGCAGGCCGCGCTGACCTCGGAGCTGGAGCGCAAGGCCTATTTGCAGCTGACCGAAGGCAATTTCAAACTGCCGGGCTGGATGCTGTCCACCGGCACGCTGCGGGTGCTGGCCTTGCTGGCCACGCTTCGCCACCCACAGCCGCCGCCTTTGGTCTTGATCGAAGAGATCGAAAACGGCTTGGACCCGCGCAGCATCCACCTGCTGGTCGAAGAGATCCGCACCGCCGTGCTGACGGGGGTGACCCAGGTGGTGCTGACCACCCATTCGCCCTACCTGCTGGACTTGCTCAAGCTCGACCAACTGGTGCTGGTGGCACGCGATGCGGCGGGCGAGCCGCGCTTCCACCGGCCCGCCAGCGATGCGAGCCTGGTTGAATGGGCCAAGGAGTTTGCGCCGGGCAGGCTCTACACGATGGGCTCGCTGCACGAGGCGGCGCAGTGATGTCCGCCGCCCAAGCGCCGGCCAAGCACCCGCCCGCCACCATCGGCATGGTGTTCGAGTGCGGGCCGCAGGGCGCGGACAAGCTGGTCTGCGAGTACCTGGCAAATCAAATTCGCCCCGGTGTCGTTGTCAGGAGCAAGTCCTTGGACAGCAAAGTCAACCTGCTTCGCGATGCCGGCAAAGTGGCTGCACAGTTGCTCAAAGACGGCTGCGCTTGCGTGATGATCATCTGGGACTTGCGGCCGGCCTGGCCGGACAAAACCGACCGGCCCTGCCGGCATGACGAGCGGCAAGCCGTGCTGGCGCGCTTGGCCGCGGCCGGCGTGCCGCTGAACGCACCGGTAGCGCTGATCTGCATCGAGCAGGAGTTGGAAAGCTGGCTGCTGGCCAATGAGCGGGCGATCAGCGCGCACCTGTCAACAGCCGCCCACGCCTACGACGCGCCCAAGGTGAAGCGGCCCGATGCCGTCACCCAGCCAAAGTCGGCCATGATTCAACACTTCAAGCAAGCCCGGGGCTGGGTCTACGACGACAAGGTGGATGCCGTGCGCGTGTTGAAGGCTGGCGATCTTGACTTGCCGCGCATGCGCCGGTCGGTAAGCTTTGCGCGGTTCGAGACCAAGTTGTTGGGTTGCCAGGCGCCAGCTTGACGCTGTGTTGATTGATTTTCTGTTTTCTTGCGGGCTGGAAAATGAACGCGAGAATACAGAAAATCCGTTTCAAATCAACGGCATGGCTGCCAAGCCATTTTCCAACGCGGGTGGAACAGCGCCATCAGACGACTGGTCTGTACTGCGGAGACAAACGGGCGGCGCACAGAGCAGCTGACCCAGCTCAGCCCGCGTAGCCTGCCTTCACCTTCAACCGCCACGCATGCAGCAGCGGCTCGGTATACCCACTCGGCTGCGCCATGCCCTTGAACACCAGATCCAGCGCAGCCTGAAAAGCCGCACCGTCCGGCTTGCCCGCCATCGGCGAGTAGGCCGGATCACCCGCGTTCTGGCCGTCCACCACCGCCGCCATGCGGGCAAAGGTGGCGCGCACCTGCGCTTCGCTCACCACGCCGTGGTGCAGCCAGTTGGCGATGTGCTGGCTGCTGATGCGCAGCGTGGCGCGGTCTTCCATCAGGCCGATGTCGTGGATGTCGGGCACCTTGCTGCAGCCCACGCCCTGGTCCACCCAGCGCACCACATAGCCCAGGATGCCCTGGGCGTTGTTGTCGATCTCCTGCTGGCGTTCTTGCGCCGACCAGCCCACCTGCGCCGCCACCGGGATGGTCAGCAGCTTGTCCAGGATGTCGCTCTGCACCGCCTCGCGGTCGCTGGCGGCATCGTCAGCCTCCAGCGCCTGCTGCACCGCGCTGACGTTGACTTGGTGGTAGTGCAGCGCATGCAGCGTGGCGGCGGTGGGGCTGGGCACCCAGGCGGTGTTGGCCCCCGCCTTGGGGTGGTTGATCTTCTGCTCCAGCATCGCGGCCATCAGGTCGGGCATGGCCCACATGCCCTTGCCGATCTGGGCCCGGCCGCGCAGGCCGCACTGCAGGCCGACCAGCACGTTGCTGCGCTCATAAGCGGCGATCCAGGCGCTGGACTTCATGTCGCCCTTGCGGATCATCGGCCCGGCCAGCATCGAGCTGTGCATCTCGTCGCCGGTACGGTCCAAAAAGCCGGTGTTGATGAAGGCCACCCGGCTGGACGCGGCAGCGATGCAGGCCTTCAAGTTGACGCTGGTGCGGCGCTCCTCGTCCATGATGCCGAGCTTGACGGTTGAGTCGGGCAAGCCCAGCAGCTGCTCGACCCGGCCGAACAGCTCGCCGGCAAACGCCACCTCGGCCGGGCCGTGCATCTTGGGCTTGACGATGTAGACCGAGCCCTGGCGCGAGTTGCGCACGACCTGGCCCACGGCGGGGCGCAGGTCGTGCAGCGCGATGGTGGTGGTGACGACCGCGTCCAGGATGCCCTCGGGGATCTCGCGGACCTGGCCCTGGGCGTCGGTGTACAGGATGGCCGGGTTGCTCATCAGGTGGCCGACATTGCGCAAGAACATCAACGACCGGCCGTGCAGCACCACCTCGCCGCTGCCGTCAGGTGCGGTGTACGTCCGGTCCGGGTTCAGGCCGCGGGTGAAGGTCTTGCCGCCCTTGGACACCTCTTCGGTCAGCGTGGCCTGCAGGATGCCCAGCCAGTTGGCGTAGCCCACCAGCTTGTCTTCGGCGTCCACCGCCGCAACCGAGTCTTCCAGGTCGAGAATGGTCGACAGCGCCGCCTCCAGCACCAGGTCCGCCACGCCAGCGGCGTCGCTCTGGCCGATGGTGGTGCTGCGGTCGATGCGGATGTCGATGTGCAAGCCGTTGTGCACCAGCAGCACGCCTGAGGGCGCGCTAGCCTCGCCCTGGTAGCCGGCAAACTGGGCGGGATCGGCCAGGCCGGTGGCGCTGCCGTCACGCTGCGTCACGACCAGCGCGCCGCCCTGCACCGTGTAGCCGGTGGCGTCGACGTGGCTGCCGGTGCGCAGCGGCGCGGCCTGGTCCAGCACGGCGCGGGCGCGCGCAATCACCTTGGCGCCACGCACCGGGTTGTAGCCACCGGCGCGCTCGGCGCCGTCGGTCTCAGGGATCGCATCGGTGCCGTACAGCGCGTCGTACAGCGATCCCCAGCGGGCGTTGGCGGCGTTGAGCGCATAGCGTGCGTTCAGGATAGGCACCACCAGTTGCGGGCCGGCCTGCAGCGCCAGCTCGGCATCGACCTGCGTAGCGCTGGCCTGCACCTGGGCCGGCACGGGCTGCAAGTAGCCGATTTCGGTCAAAAAGGCGCGGTAGGCCGGCATGTCGGCAATCGGGCCCGGGTGCGCGCTGTGCCAGGCGTCCAGCGCCGTCTGCAGCCGGTCGCGCTCGGCCAGCAAGGCGATGTTCTTGGGCGCCAGGTCGGCCACGATGGCGTCGAAGCCGGCCCAGAACGCGGCCGACGTGACGCCGGTACCGGGCAGCACCCGGTCGTCGATGAACTGGGCCAGCGGGGTGGCCACTTGCAGGCGGTGCAGGGCGGTGCGTTGGGTCATGGGGGTTCTCGGCTGTGAAGTTGGGTCGGGTGGGCTCGTGTGGGCTCAGAGGGGCTGAGGCCGGACGGCAGGGAAAAAATCCAGCACCGCGCGCAGGTTGCTGGCGCTGCGGGTGGGTTCGGTGGCCAATTGCTCCAGCGGCGCGCCGGCGCGGTTGACCCACAGCGTGGTGTAGCCGAACCAGGTGGCGCCGATGGCGTCCCAGCCGTTGCTGGAGACAAACAGGATCTTGCGGGCCGGCAGCCCCAATGCGTCCGGGCCGAGCTGGTAGACCGCAGGGTCGGTCTTGAAGCGTTTGACCGCATCTGCGCTGAGCACCGGGGCTATCAGGTCGGACAGCCCGGCGCTGCGGATGGCCACGGCCAGCATCTCGGGGTCGCCGTTGCTGAGGATGCCGGCGCGCACACCACGGTCGCGCAGCGCCTGCAGCACCTCGCGGTTTTCCGGAAACGCCGACAAGTGGCGGTACTGGTTCATCAGCCGGTCTTCAGCCGCACGGTCCAGCGCCAGGCCCAGCTTGAGCGCGGCAAATTGCAGCCCGGCGCGGGTCAGGTCCCAGAACGGCCGGTAACGCCCGCTCATCGATGCCAGCCGGGTGTAGTCGATCTGCTTGTCGCGCCACAGCAGTGCCAGCGCATCGCCCTTGCCGGCAAACAGCTGCTCGGCCAGCAGACCCACGCTGTAGACATCGAACAAGGTGCCGTAGGCGTCGAACAACACCGCTTCGGGCTGGGTCAGTTTGGGTTTTTCCATGGTGAGCTGGCACTGTATTGCGAACCGGACTGGCTATTGCGCTGTGTTTTTAGCGTAGATTCATGACGAACTCCGGCTTAATGGGGGGCTGGCCTTGCCCGACCTTTGGGTTGATCGAGGCTCAACACGTCGGTAATCTGAGGCCATGGACCGGTTGAAGCAGATCGAATCGTTTGTCGCGGTTGTTGCCAAGGGCAGCCTGACCGCCGCCGCGGCGGCCGAGGGCATGGCCCCGGCGGTGCTGGGCCGGCGCATCGATGCATTGGAAGAGCGGCTGGGTGTCAAGCTGCTGCTGCGCACCACCCGGCGCATCACGCTGACGCACGAGGGCAGCGCGTTTCTGGAGGACTGCCAGCGCATCCTGGCCGACATCGGCAACGCCGAGGCCAGTGTCTCGGCCGGCGGCGTCAAGGCCAGCGGCCACCTGCGTATCACGGCGCCGGCGGGCTTTGGCCGCCGCCATGTGGCGCCGCTGATGGCGGGGTTTCTGGCCCGGCACCCGGACGTCAGCCTGTCGCTGAACCTCAGCGACAGGCTGGTCGACATCGCCGGCGAGGGCGTGGACATCGCTGTGCGGGTGGGCGACATGCCCGACTCCAGCCTGGTCAGTGTGCGCCTGGCCGACAACCGCCGGCTGTGCGTGGCAGCCCCCGCCTACCTCAAGCGGGCCGGCGTGCCGCAACACCCGGGCGAGCTGGGCCGGCACGAGTGCCTGACCCTGTCACCCGACGCCAGCCAGACCCGCGGCTGGGCCTTCTTCCAGGACGGCCAGGTCAGCCACTTGCGGCCCAGCGGGCGGCTGGACTGCAGCGACGGCCAGGTGCTGCACGCCTGGTGCCTGCAGGGCCTGGGCCTGGCCTGGCGCAGCACCTGGGAGGTCGAGGCCGACATCGCCAGCGGCGCGCTGGTGTCGGTGCTGGACAGCTTTGCCGCGCCGCCCAACGGCATCTACGCAGTGGTGCCGCAGCGCAAGCATCTGCCGCTGCGGGTGCGGCTGTGGATCGACTACCTCAAGCACCACTATGGCGACCCCGCCTACTGGCGCACTGCGCCTGCTTGAGCATTGCGCCGCGCGGGCCTCAGGCCGCGACCGCGTGCTCGCCCGACATCGCCACCAGCTGGTCGATCAGGGTCTGCTTCATGGCCTCGGCGGTCTCGTTGGCGCCCTGGCAGGTGCCGGCCGCGGCGTGGCCACCGCCGCCGTGGCTGAGCATCAGGTCACCCACTTCGACCGGATTGCCCCGGTCGAAGATCGATTTGCCCACGGTGTAGACCGTGTTCAGCTTCTCGCGGCCCCACATCACGTGCATCGACATGTCGCACTGCGGAAACATCGCGTACACCACAAAGCGGTTGCCGGCGTAGATGGTGTCCTCGTTGCGCAGGTCCAGCACCACCAGCTTGTCGTGCACGCTGGCGACCCGGGCGATCTGGGCGCGGAACAGCGCATGCTGGGCGAAGAACAGGTCCACCCGCTCCTTGACGTCCGGCAACGCCAGGATCTCGGCGATGGCCATGTCGCGGCAGCAGTCGATCAGCATCATCATCAGCTGGTAGTTCGAGACCCGGAACTCCCGAAACCGCCCCAGCCCGGTTCGGGCGTCCATCAGGAACGACAACAGCTCCCAACCCTGGGGCGCCAGCACGTCGTCGCGGCTGAAGCCGGCCGAGTCGGCCTTGTCCACCGCGTCCATCATCGCGTCGCTGATGCGCGGAAACCGGGCCCGTCCACCGTAGTAGTCATAGACCACCCGGGCGGCCGACTTGGCTTCGGGCTGCAGGATGTAGCCCGGCGTCGGCTTGCCGCTGTTGCGCAGCGCCTCGCTGGCGTGGTGGTCGAAACACAGCGCACAGCCCGCCACATAGGGCAGGTTGGTCAGGATGTCGCGCTCGCCCACGGCCACCTTGCCGTCCTGCACGTCCTTGGGGTGGTGGAACACGATGTCCCCCAGCATGCCCAGCTCCTTGAGCAGCACGGCGCAGACCAGGCCGTCCATGTCGCTGCGGGTCAAGAGTCGGTAGGTATTGGCTTCGAGGGTCATCAGGGGTCTCCAGGGCGGCGGGATGGGGCAGGTTGGCCAGAATCTGGCCCGGCGCGGCCCGAGCCGGCAGCGCCTGACATTCGGCTATCGGCCAACCCGCCCCAGACATTGAGTGCGTTTTGTCATTTTTTGCCGGTTTCGGAGCTCCGCGGCGGCGATGACAGCCCCCGCGTGGGCTGCCGTACAGTGCATCGACCGCAATGGCCTCAAACTTGCGCCCCCGAACCCGATCTAGGACGCGTATGCAAATCCTGCTCAACACCGACCCGCACACCGACGGACGCCATGAGATGGCCCAGCACCTGGAGGCCGTGGTGCACGACGCGCTCGACCGCTTCGGCGAAGCGATCACCCGGGTCGAGGCCCACCTGTCGGACGCCAACAGCCACGTCAAGGCCGGCCCGGACGACATCCACTGCACGCTGGAAGCCCGGCTGGTCGGGCTGGACCCGGTGGTGGTCAAGGATCACGCGGGCAATGCGCACCAGGCCATCCGTGGGGCAACGGGCAAGTTGCAGCGCGCGGTGAGCAACACCTTGGCCAAGCACGACCCGCGCCGCTATGGCGCAGCAGCCAGCGGCCCGGCGGATGCCGCCCCGGCCGACATTGCCGACTGAACCGGCCCATGTGGCTGGACGCACTGCTGTCCTATGCCCACCTGGCGGCGATCCTGAGCTGGGTGGTGTTTTTGTCCAGCACGGCCGCGCTGGCGCGCAGCGAGTGGCTCAACCCGGCGGTGCTGGCACGCTTGATGGTGGTGGACGGCATTGCCCACGCCGCAGGTTGGGCGGTGGTCGCAACCGGTGTGGCGCGGTTGGCCTGGGGCGCCAAAGGGGCGGCGTGGTGGCTCGGCCAGCCGCTGCTGTGGGCCAAGATCGGCCTGGTGGCGCTGATGCTGCTGGCCGCCTGGCGCACGCGGCGCCAGTTGGCCGACTGGCAGCGCCGATGGCTGGCCGACAGCATGTTGCCCTCTGACGCCGAATTGACGGCGCTGCGCCGGCGCGTGATGCGGGCCTCGCACCTGATGCTGGTGCTGCCGGCTGCCGCTGTGCTGCTGGCGCGGGGGCTCTGGACCGTCTGATCGGCCCGTGACCGAGTGACCCAACGGCACGCGCCGCCCTCGTGCGGCGCGCCTGACCGGTCCGGCTGCGGCCGGACCGTTGCCTTACTTGGCGTCAGCGGTGCACTTTTTCACAAAGCTGGTCTTGGCAGCACCGGCCAGCTTCTTCTCCGCGGCTTGGGCATCGCAAGCCGTGGCGGCCGGCGACTTGGCCATCGCATCGCCACCGGCGCACTTCTTGACAAAGCTGGTCTTGGCAGCGCCGGCCAGCTTCTTCTCAGTGGCCTGCTTCTCGCAGTCGGCCGTTTTCATGTTGGGCGCTTCTGTATGGGTGGCGGCCTGGGCCAGGCCAGCGCACAGGAACATCGCGAAAGCCAGGGTGGTGAGCTGCTTGATCATGAGGGGTCCTTGGTCTGATGGGATTGCTGCGGCCCGGCGGGCCGGCATCGATTGGATCAGACCCGCAGCCCGACGGCAACCCGCCAGCGACCGCGGGCGACCCCACCCGCGCTAGAGAATGCGCCGCGGATGCGCCAAGGCCTCGTGCGCCGCATGCAATCGCCGCACCAGCACGCCGATGAAGGCGGTGTCGAACAGGTGCCGGGTGGTGGGGCTGAGCAGGCCCACCGATTCGGGTGTGAAAGCCACGGTGGTGGCCGGTGCGGCCACGATCACGTCGGCGCTGTGCACCCGCAGCTCCGTGCTGGGCGCCAGGTAGGCCATCTCGCCAACGGACGTGCCCGCACCCAGTTGCGCCACCCGCTGGCCATCGCGGTAGACGTCGATGCGGCCCAGCGCAATGATGTGGAAGGTGCGGCCAGTCTCCCCCTTGCGGTACAGCGCCGCGCCGTACTTGTGGCGCAGCCACTGCGCGCGGTGCACCACCTCCCAGATCTCGATGTCGCCAAAACCCTGAAAAAACTCCAGCGTGCGCAGCAGGTTGAAGCGCTCGGAGTCCAGCACGTCCTGCAGCCGGCCCACCGGCACCTCGCCATTGGAAACCAGCTGCGACCAGGATTGCGCAAAGGCGTCCCAGCCTGCCGGTCGGTCCACCGGTTGCTTGGACAGCGCCTGGCGCAGCAGCGCGTCCATGCGCGGCGGCACGCCGTCGCGCAAGGCCATCAAGGACGGCGGCTCGGCGTGGTAGATCTGGTGCATCAGGGCCACCTGGGTCATCGCGTCGAACGGCGGCCGCCCGGCGATCAGGTGGAACAGCACCGCCGCCAATGAATACAGGTCGGCGCGTTCGTCCAGTGTGCTGCCGTCCAGCTGCTCGGGCGACATATAGGCCAGCGAGCCGACCCGAAACACCTGGGTGCGGTCGCTGCCGTGGTCGAACACGCTGCCGAAGTCGGTGATCTTGATGTCGGTGACCAGCTCGTTGCTCAGCGTGGCCAGGATGTTGGCCGGCTTGACGTCGCGGTGGATCAGCCCCCTGCGCGCCACATAGCCCAGCGCCATCGCGCACTTGAAGCCGATCTCGACGATCTGGTCCAGCGGCAGCAGCGCATCGGGCCGGCAAAAGCGCCGCAGCGTGTCGCCCGGCACGTACTCCATCACCAGGTAGGGCTGCAGCGGGTCGGGCACGGCGTCGAAAATCTGCACCACGTTGGGGTGCTGCAGCTTGCCGGCCAGCGCAGCCTCGGCGGCAAAAAAGTGTTCGCGGTAGTGGTTCTCCACGCTGTCGCCCAGCGTGGCCAGCCGCACCCGCTTGATCGCGACCTGGCGGGCGTTGAACTCGTCCTGGGCCAGAAACACCTCGCTGGTGGCGCCGTCGCCCAGCCGCGCCAGGACGCGGTACTTGCCGATGCGGTGGGGCAGGCTGGGGTCGTCCACCGGCCTTGGCGAGGTGGCCAGGTTCAGGGTCGAGTCAGGCGGTGCTGAGGGGTGGCGGGCAGACATGGTTGGCCGGTGGTTCAGCCCGGGTTCTCGGCAGATCGGGCCGGGAACTGAAACGCGGGTCGATACCGCGCGCTGAAATCGCGCATGGGCGTCACGCTCGCGCCAGCGGTCGGGTGCGCCGCGCGCGGCCGGCCCGAACCGTAGAATCCGCCGATGATCCAAGCCAAAAAGGCCTTGCTGGACGCGCTGGCCGCCGCCGTGCGGCAACTGGCGCCCGACACCCCGTACAGCGCCGCTTTCGAGTCACCCAAGCAGGCTTCGCACGGCGATTTCGCCATCACCGCGGCGATGCAGCTGTCGCGGGTGCTCAAGCGCAACCCGCGCGAACTGGCCACCGCGCTGATCGAAGCGCTGTCGGCCCAGCCCGCGGTGCAGCAATGGGCAGTGGCGCTGGAGATCGCCGGCCCCGGCTTCATCAACCTGCGCCTGAGCGCCGCCGCCAAGCAGGCCGTGGTGGCCGAGGTGCTGGCCGCTGGCCCCTTGTTTGGCCAGCGCCCGGCCAACGGCCGCAAGATGATGTGCGAGTTTGTGTCGGCCAACCCGACCGGCCCGCTGCATGTTGGCCACGGCCGCCAGGGCGCGCTGGGCGACTCGATCTGCAAATTGTTCGAGAGCCAGGGCTGGGCGGTGACCCGCGAGTTTTATTACAACGACGCCGGCGTGCAGATCGCTACGCTGGCGCGCAGCACCCAGGCCCGCATCCACGGCATCCAGCCGGGCGACGCCGGCTGGCCGACGGATGCCTACAACGGTGAATACATCGCCGACATCGCTGCGGATTTCCTGGCAAAGGCCACAGTGCAGGCCGACGACCGGGCGTTCACCGCCAGCGGTGATGCGGCCGACCTCGACGGGGTACGCCAGTTTGCGGTGGCCTACCTGCGCCATGAGCAGGACCTGGACTTGCAGGCCTTCGGCGTGCAGTTCCAGAACTACTTTCTCGAATCCAGCCTGTATGCCAGCGGCCAGGTCGAACAGACCGTGGCCCGCCTGGTGGCCGCCGGCAAGACCTACGAGAGCGAGGGCGCACTGTGGCTGCGGTCCACCGACTACGGTGACGACAAGGACCGGGTGATGCGCAAGTCCGACGGCAGCTACACCTACTTCGTGCCCGATGTGGCCTACCACATCGACAAGTGGCAGCGCGGGTTCGACAAGGTCATCAACGTGCAGGGCACCGACCACCACGGCACGATCGCCCGGGTGCGCGCCGGCCTGCAGGCCGCCGGCGTCGGCGTGCCGCCGGGTTGGCCGGACTACCTGCTGCACAAGATGGTCACGGTGATGAAGGGTGGCGAAGAGGTCAAGATCAGCAAGCGCAGCGGCGGCTACGTCACCTTGCGCGACCTGATCGACTGGACCAGCCGCGACGCGGTGCGGTTTTTCCTGATCAGCCGCAAGGCCGACACCGAGTTCATCTTCGACGTTGATCTGGCGCTCAAGGCCAGCGACGAAAACCCGGTGTTCTATGTGCAATACGCCCATGCCCGCATCTGCTCGGTGCTGGCGCAGTACACCGCGCGCACCGGCCGGCCGGTGGACGCGCAGGCGCTGGCAGCGGCCGATCTGTCGCTGCTGACCGCGCCCACCGAGGCCACGCTGATGCTCAAGCTGGCCGCCTACCCCGACATGCTGGGCAGCGCGGCGGCCGACCTGGCGCCGCACGACGTGGCGTTTTACCTGCGCGATCTGGCGGCGGCATTCCACAGCTGGTATGGCGCTGAGCGCTTCCTGATCGACGACGCCGCGCTGGCCGCAGCCCGCATGGCACTGCTGGCCGCCACCCGCCAGGTGCTGCGCAATGCGCTGGCGATGATGGGCGTGAGCGCGCCCGACGTGATGCTGCGTGAGCCGCTGGCCGTCAGTGCCGAGGGTGCGGGCGGCGCCGACACCGGCAAGCCCGATGCGACCGCCGCAGCCGGCGTGGAGAACGCCCGATGAAATCCCAGCGCGGTGGTTTTGTGACCGGCATGGTGGTGGGCCTGCTGATCGGCCTGGGCGTGGCCCTGGGCGTGGCGCTCTACATCACCAAGGCGCCGGTGCCGTTCATCAACAAGGTGCCCCAGCGCGGCGCCGACCAGGACGCCGTCGAGGCCGAGCGCAACAAGCACTGGGATCCCAACGCACCGCTGGCCGGCAAAAATCCGGCACGGCCCGCCGCGCCAGCAGCAGTGCCCGCAACGGACAGCGGCACGGTGGCCGGCCCCGCGCCGGGCGACGCCGCCCCGCCCGCCGCCATCCCGCCGCAAACCACCGCACCCGCGCCGGCCCAGGCCGCCAGCGCCGGGCGCAGCCAGCGTGATCCCGCAGCGCTGCTGGCCGGTCAACCAGCCGCCGCGGGCGCGAGCAAACCGGCTGCGACCGCCGCCGCGACGCCCGCCAAGCCGGCCAGCGCGCTGGTGACATCGTTCTTCGTGCAGGCGGGCGCCTACGCCCGTACCGACGATGCCGAGGCCCAGCGTGCCAAACTGGCGCTGATGGGCCTGACGGCCAAGATCACCGAGCGCGAGCAAGCTGGCCGTACCGTCTACCGGGTGCGCCTGGGCCCGTTCGACAACCGCGACGAGGCCGAAGATACCCAAGGCAAGCTCGCCGCCGGCGGTGTTGAAGCCAACCTGGTGCGGGTGGAGCGCTGATGCCGGTTTGAACCTCCTGGCGTGCGCCGGGTCCATCCCCTGCTGCCCCAGCCCGCTTTGACCTGCCCGCCCGGTGACCCAACCGCAATTTGACCCTGTCTGTACCGAGGACCGTGAATGAAACGTCGTGAATTTGCACTCTCCACCACCACCACCGCCGTCGCCGCCAGTCTGGCGCTGACCGGCCTGTCCGGCCTGTTCACATCGGTGATGGCCCAGGGCGGTGCCCCGGTCGAGGGCAAGGATTTCCAACGCGTGGCGCAGCCCGTGCCCATGCCCGAGGGCAAGGTCGACGTGGTCGAGTTCTTCGGCTACTGGTGCCCACACTGCAGCGCCTTCGAGCCGCTGCTCGACGCCTGGGCGCGCAAGCTGCCGGCCGCGCAGGTCAGCTTCCGGCGCATGCCGATTGCCTTCAACGCCGCGCAAGAGCCGATGCAGCGTTTGTACTTCGCGCTGGAGGCGCTGGGCCTGGTCGAGACGCTGCACCGCAAGGTCTTTGCCGCCATCCATCTGCAGCGCCAGCGCTTGGACAAGGATGCGGACATCCTCGCCTGGGCCCAGGCCAATGGCGCCGACGGCGCCAAGATCGTCGACACCATGAAGAGCTTTTCGATCGCCACCAAGGTGCGCCAGGCCAAGCAGCTGGTCGAGGGCTTCCGCATCGAGGGCGTGCCCACGTTGGGTATCGCCGGCCGCTACATGACCTCGCCGTCGATCGCCGGCACGCCCGAGCGAGCGCTGGCGGTGGCCGACGCGCTGATCGCGCAGTCGCGCAAGGGTTGATCCGCCCGGTCCTCGCGACCCGTCCGGCATGCCGTGCCGCCAGGGTTGAAGTGGCGCTCAAGCAGTGACGCAGGATGCCTGCAAGCCGGTGGGGCCAGTGGCCGGCCGCATCGACGCCGCGCCGGGCCGGCCTGTTTTGGCGCACAGCAGCGCGCTGTCGCCGCGCCGGTCGGTGGCGCGGGCGATCGGGGTCTGCGCCGAGCACATCACCCTGCTGGCCGCAGCTGGCGAAGCGGCGCGGGTCACACCTTGAGCGACGATGCCCCGGACTGGCTGCAACAGGCGCGCAGCCAATGGCGCTGGCGCGGCGATGCACGCCCGGCGTTTGCCCAGACACCCGGCCGGGGCCAGGAGTCGGTTTGGGACTACCCGCGCCCGCCGGCGCTGGTGCCCGAGGCGCGCGAGGTCATCGTGGTGTGGGACGGCTTGGCGGTCGCGCGCACGCGAAGCGCCATCCGGTTGCTCGAGACCGCGCACCCGCCATCCTTCTACCTGCCCTGGGCCGATGTCGACCGCAGCCTGTTGGCGCCTGCGGGCGAGGGCTCGTTCTGCGAATGGAAAGGGCCGGCGCGCTACTGGTCCCTGGTGCACCAGGGTCGCCGCCTCGACGGCATCGCCTGGAGCTATCCGCAGCCGCTGGCCGGCGCCGAGGCCATCGCCGACTGCGTGGCCTTCTACGCCAGGGGCTTGCAGTGCAGCGTCGGGGGTGCGCCCGTCACAGCGCAGCCCGGCGGCTTCTACGGCGGCTGGATCACGCCCGAGCTCGCCGGGCCGTTCAAGGGCCGGCCGGGGTCGGCGGGCTGGTAAGCGCCGCCCGATGATGGCCGCTGTCGCGCGCGCCGAATTGGCCTCGCGCATGGCACTCGGGAGCGGCCCAGCGTTGACTCAGAAGGGCGCGGTTGCAGGCATGGGTGGTCTTTGGGCCGCGATTGCCGCGATTGCCCTGACGCCCAGCGCTGCCGTGCTGACCTGGGCGATGGAAACGGCGATTCAATGACAGTACGGATCTGTCGTGAATGGGCGATGGAGGGCCTTGCACCGCCTTGGGGCCCATCAGCGTGACGGCACCTTGCCGGGCTGGGCCAGGCATTGCGCCAGCCCGTCCAACAGCAGGCTTTTGGGCATGTCGCGGCCTATGAACACCATCTTCGAGTCGCGCTTCTCGCCCGGCTTCCAGGCCGCGCCCAGGTCACTGCCCATCAGCATGTGAACCCCCTGGATGATGACGCGCTCGTCCACGCCCTTGACGCTGAGCACGCCCTTGTAGCGCATGAGCTTGGCGCCGTAGACCTGGATCACGCCGCCCAGAAAGTCCTCGGTGCGTGCCAAGTCCAGCGGCTTGTCGGCGCGGAACACAAACGAGGTGACGTCGTCGTCGTGCTCATGGCTGACATCGGTCAGGAAGTCGGGCTCGATCTCGAGGATGGCGTTGAGGTTGAAGCCGCGGATGTCCAGCAGGTCATCGATGCTGGCCACGCCGTGGCGCGCTTCGGCCACTTTGGCGCGCGGGTTCATCTGCACCACCCGCTGCCGGAGTGCCTGCAGCGCCTGCGCATCGACAAGGTCGGTCTTGGTGATCAGGATGCGGTCGGCAAAGCCCACCTGCTCCTGCGCTTCGTGGTGCTCGTCGAGCTGCGCCTGGGCGTGCTTGGCATCGACCAGGGTGACGATGGCGTCCAGCAGGTACTGCTGGCCGATCGCTTCGTCGACAAAGAAGGTTTGCGCCACCGGGGCCGGGTCGGCCAGGCCGGTGGTTTCGATGACGACGCGGTCGAAGTGCAGCTGCCCGGCCGCTTTCTTGGCGTGCAGCTCGCCCAGGATGCGCACCAGGTCGCCGCGCACGGTGCAGCAGATGCAGCCGTTGTTCATCTCGACGATCTGCTCGCCCTGGTCCTGCACCAGCAGTTCGTTGTCGATGCCGGCTTCACCGAACTCGTTCTCGATCACGGCGATTCGGTGGCCGTGCGGTGCTTTGAGGATGCGGTTGAGCAGCGTGGTTTTGCCGCTGCCGAGGAAGCCGGTGAGGATGGTGACGGGGATGAGGCTCATGGGTTGCTCCGTTCGAGGGTGGGTGGCGCGGCGCTGCGTAGACCTGACAGGTCGGTGCCAGGAAGCGCTTGCAGGGTGTGGCTGTTCAGCGGCGCAGTGGCGGTTTGTGACGTTCGACAGGTTGGCGCTGGGCTGGCATAGCGTCGGTGGAAGGATCCCGGTTCAGCAAGCTTCGGCCCAGGCCGACAAGGTGGTCTCACTCAGCTCGCCGAGCTGGCTGTGGCGGATGACGCCGCCACGCAGGCCCACGCTGTAAGGCAGTGCGCCGCTGCGGTTGCCCGCGCTTCGCATCAACGCGGTGACGTTGGCGCCACTGCGCAGGGCTGCCAGGGCGATGCCACGCTGGGCCAGCGCCTCGCGCGCCGCCGAAGGGGTGTCGGTGCTGACCAGCAGCACCGTCCAGTGAGGCTGGCGCTGCGCAAACGCAGCCAGGCGCGGCAATTCGTTCAGGCACGGCGCGCAGTCGCGGCCCCAGAAGTTGACCAGCACCGGGCCGCTCAGGCGCGCGGGCTGCACGAAGCGGTCACCGTCCAGCGTGGCCAGCGTGAAGTCCCAGTGTTGCCCGATGGCGCCGCGCTCTGCCTGCGCGCCCGCTGGCGGCTGGGCAGCATGCGCGCCGTCATGCGCCCGGGCCGTGCGCCAGGCCGCTGCACTGGCCAACAGGCAAGCCCAGCCCACGCGGCGGCGGTCAGAACGCAAGTTTCACCCCCGCATAGAGATAGCGCCCGCGGTTGGGGCCCCACAGGTGCACCACGTCGGGCGCGCCATCGCCGTCCACGAACAGGAAGCTCTCCTTCTTGGCTTGCTGGACGTCGAGCACGTTGTCGGCGCCGGCGTACACCGACCAGCCCTTGCCAAGGGCGTACTCGGCCCGCAGGTCCAGCGTCGCGAAGCCCGGGCTTTTGTCGCGTTTGGGCGTGCCGTCGAGGTTGAAGCGGTTCTGGTTGCCGCTGCCGTCGTCGTGGAACTGGCGCAGGTTCATCGGCCCGGTCCAGACCCACTTGGCACTGACGTCGAGGTCGCCTCGTTCGTAGACCAGGCCCAGGTAGGCCTTGGCTTTGGGCCGCGCAAAGACCAGCGTGCCGGCAGGGAACTGGTAGTTGAACAGCTCGCCCGCCGCGCTGACGGTCAGCCCGGGCGTGAGCTGGTACGACAGGTTCAAGTCCACGCCCTGCACCGTGACCGGCGCGCTGGCGCTGGAAAACAGCGTCACCGGGGCGCCGGTGACAGGATCGGCGGCGCCGGGGTCGAGGATGGCGAAGTTCTTGATGCGGTTGAAGTTGTACGACCCGGTCAGCACCAGCCGGTCACTGGCGTAGCTGAGCGCATAGCCGACGTGGGTCGAGACCTCGGGCTTGTCGACCTGGCGCACGATGCGGGTGGTGTCCAGAATGCCGTGGTCCTGCTCGAAGAAGCTGGTGGGCGCGCGGAAGCCCTTGCCGGCGCTGAAGCGGCTGGACAGTTGCGCCGTGTGGTGCAGCAGGGCGTTGATGCGCGGCGAGGTGATGCCGCCAAACGCGTTGTGCCGGTCGTGGCGCAGCGACGCGTTGACCTCCAGCCTGTCGCCCAGAAAGGCGCGATAGCCCTGCACATAAAGCGCAGGCACCTTGTAGGCGTAGTTGTCGATGCCGTTGACCGGCGCACCCGCGGCCGTGCTGCCGTGGCTCTTCAAGTCTTCGAAGCGGTAGTTCACGCCGGTGCTCAAACGCCATTCGCCGGCGCTGAACTGGTAGCTGGTTTCGGCGTAGCCCTGGTGCTGCTGGCCGAGGTAGGTGGACAACTCGTAGAAGCTGTCCTGCTTGTGCTGGGCGGCACCGAAGGCGATGCGCAGTTTGCCGTCGCCCAGGCGCTTTTCGGCGCTGGTCACGAACTGCACCCGGTCGGTGAAGACGATCTCGCTGAAGCCACCACGGCCGCTGTTGTAGGGCAGCAGGCTGCCGTCGGCCGGGTTGATCCAGCCCCCGGGGTCGGGCGAGCCGTTAACGCCGCGCATCCATTTGAACGGGTTGC
>Ga0209181_10004418_pt1 | contig 20951 bp, 18 predicted proteins | sample MAT05_FD_187208 | JGI IMG/M metagenome (GOLD analysis project Ga0209181, IMG submission 187208) | Freshwater microbial communities from Lake Fryxell liftoff mats and glacier meltwater in Antarctica - MAT-05 (SPAdes) (version 2) | ecosystem: Environmental > Aquatic > Freshwater > Ice > Liftoff... | reverse complement strand
CCATGACTCGGGCTCGGGGGGAATGGCGGGTTGCCGCCATCATCCCCGACCCGACTCACCAGCGGAAGCTGAACCGGTGGGTAGGATTCGACTCGCCGGACGCCTTACACCGCTTTCCCGCTGTCCACGATCCGTGGGGAACTTCACTTCTCGCGGTACCCGTGGAAGGGGGCTCGGCGTCCGCAGTGGGGGCAGTCGATGGCGGCGGTGGTGTACCCACTTTTTGGGGGAGGTGCGCGGCGTAGGCGTCGGCGACGAGACCCCGTGCGTGGTCGCGGAGGGCGAACTCGGTGTCGCCGAAGATGGTGTCGTCGGTGGTAGCGACGAGGCGACGGGCCATCTCCAGGACGGCGTCGGCGGATCGGACCCGGATGCGGGAGGCCAGTTCCTGGGCTTTGGCTTCGAGTTCAGGGCTGAGCGGCTCGGATATGACGACCTCCTGTCGGGGGGAATTCCCACCCACGCTCAAAGCTACACCGAAGTGAACGCAATTCCCACCAACTTCCGCGACGCCTACCCACGCCTACCCCGGGTGGGCTTTCTCACTTGCATGCGCTACGGTCGTGGTTACACTTCACACATCTTCCCCTCTCGCGGTTCCGTGCCTCCGTCCTCAATCAGGAGATGTCTCATGTCTCCGTCGCGCCCGCGGTCCGGGTTCACGCTGATCGAATTACTGGTCGTCATCGCCATCATCGCCATCCTGATCGGCCTGCTGCTCCCCGCCGTGCAGAAGGTGCGCGAGGCCGCCGCCCGCAGCGCGTGTGGGAACAACCTCCACCAGCTCGCCCTCGCCGTCCACGGCTGCAACGACACCTACAGCAACCTGCCGCCGCTGTCCGCCCCGTGCGCCGACCCTGCCAACGCGGCCTGCTTCACGCCGCCCACGACGCCGTTCGGCCGGCACCACTACACGATGTTCCACTTCCTCCTGCCGTTCGTCGAGCAGAAGGCGATCTACGACACCCTCAGCCCGACGGGGTACGCCGGCGGCCAGTACATGCGGGTGGTGAAGACCTTCGTCTGCCCGTCGGACACGTCCAACTCCGCGGGGATGAACCTGACGACCAACGGCGGCGCGAACAACTGGGCGGTCTCGAACTACGCCGGGAACGCCTACGTGTTCGGCGACCCGCCGACCGGCCGGACGTACCCGGGCGGCCGGAAGGACATGAACCCGAGTGTGCCGGACGGGCTGTCGAACACCGTGTTCCTGGCCGAGATTTACGGCACCTGCGGGAACACCGGGAACATCAACGGCAGCACCACCTACGGCAGCCTGTGGGCGGACGCCAACAGCGTGTGGCGGCCCGCGTTCGCCATGACCGGCAGCAAGGGGACGCTGCCGAACTACACCCCGGTGCCGGCGAAGTTCCAGGTGCAGCCGCACTACATCAACAACTGCGATGTCAACGTCCCGCAGGGCATCCACACCGGCGGCATCCTCCTCGGCCTCGGCGACGGCAGCATCCGGTTCGTGTCCGCGAACATCGCGCTGACCACCTGGCAGCAGGCGGTGGACCCCCGCGACGGCACCCCCCTCGGCTCCGACTGGTGACCCATGCGCGCCTCCATCTCCGCCCTCGCCGCCGCCCTCGTCGTGGGGTGCGGTGGGGGCGACGGTCAGCCGACGTTCCCCGAACTCACCCAGGTGAAGGGCGTGGTGAAGCGCGCCGGCGTGCCGGTGAAGGGCGGCACCGTTCAGTTCCTCCCCAACCCCGACCGGCCGAACTTTCTGACGAACTCCGAGGTCGGTGCGGACGGCACCTTCACCCTGACCACCGTCCGCACCACCGACAAGACGGGCGAGCGGAAGACCGGCGCCCCCGTGGGGAAGTACCGTGCGATGTACCAGCCGCCGCTCGGCGAGCAGACCGCCGGCGGGCAGCTCGACCCGATCACCGTACCGGGACCGTTCGAGGTCATGGCCGGGGGCGGTGAGATCACCGTTGACGTTCCGAGAAAGTGACCCGTCAACCGTCGTGCCGCAGACTGTGCCACGTCTCGACGGCCCAGTCGCGGTCGGCGGCGCTCTCGCTGTAGACGTGGCAGACGACGAGTTGGCCGTCCGCAGCGGTGACGCCGCTGAGCCGCCACACTCGGCGCTCGTCCTCGTCGGTCGTCTCGCCGAACACCGCTTCGCCGCGGACGCCCGGCCGGGTAACGCCGGGCACGGCGTCGCCGTCGGGGAGGCTACGGCGGCCGACGGCGACGGACTCCTCCGGGCCGGGTCGGGTGCCGTCCGGCTTGGTGTAGCCGACGGCGTGGAACCACACCGTACGGGTGGCATTCCAGCCGGTCCAGGTGCGGTCCTCGCCGAGTTCGTGCGCGAAGTCGCCGGGCACGACGATCGTCCAGCCCGAGCCGACCGGCGTGCGGACCGGGCGGCGGCGGTAGCCGATCGGTGGGCCGTCCGCGTCCGATTCGAACGCCCGCTGCGCCACCCGCTCCCCCAACTCCTCGTCGGACGGGCTGACCGTGTGCCCTTCCTCGTCGTTCTCGATCGCGTCGAGCACTTCGAGCCACTCGCGCCACGGCAGGTCGCCGGCCGGGTCGAGCTTGTAGGCGCTGGCCAGGTCGTTGGCGATCTGGTCCGTTAGTTCGCCTTCGGCCTCGGTCAGCGGCGGCCGCCACGGGAAGTCGCACCACAGCCGGCACAACGCCCGGTTGCGGTAGAAGACGGCGTCCGTGCCCGGCGACCACCAGGCGAACACGTCGCGACCGGCGGCGGGGTTCGCGGCCGCGGCTTCGAGCCACAGCCGCGACCGCGGGCCGAGTGGCGTCAGAACCAGGTCGGGGTCGGTGAAGCCGTGTGCATCCGGCAGCCCGATCGCCACCGGCGTCCGTGCGGCGAGCGCCCGGCGGCACTCGGCGGCGAGCCAGGCGTCGAACGCCCGCTCGCACGCCGGGCGGTTCGTGTCTGTGAAGAAGCCGGTGGGGTCGTTGGCGTCGTCGGCCACCCAGGTGGCGCCGAACTCGGCCGCGAACTGCCGCAGCAGGCCGCAGAGGTGGGCGTGGTAGCCAGGGCCGGCGGGTGTGGTGCGGGCCACGACCCGAAGCCGTCCGCCGGCGCCGAGCCGCAGTTCGGCCGGCGGCACCGCCGGGTGACAGGCAACCAGCAGGACCGGTTTTTCTTCGCCGTCGCGGACGACGAGTGCTTCGAGGACGGTGTCACCTACCTGCTCGAACCAGACGGCCGCACGGCCGAGCCAGTCGCGGGCTTCGGGCCGGCTGAGACGTTGGTGCCCGGTATCGACCTGGGCGGTGAGCGAGAGCGTGATCGGCATGCAGGCCGGCCCACTCCGGGGCGATGCGGGGTCCGTTGGGACTACTGTACAGGGTGACCACCAACCGGAGAGGGAAGGAGCCCCGATACCGCCTGTCTGGTGCCAATCAACCGGTCGTGTCCGAAGCGTTGCACAGGCGGAACTTACGACGAATTGCCGGAAGCGCCGTCTTTGACTGGATTTACTGCACCGATTTAGTAGACTAATCTATCCATAAGGTGCCGTCGTTTCCGGGGAGTCGTACTCACCCGCCACCCTCTCCGGTCGGGTCGGACAGGAGTTCCGTACATGCAATCCATCGGTGGAGACCTGAGCGTCGAGCTCTTCCGCTTCCGCGACCTGGTTCGTAACGACGCTTCGCACACGCTCGACGGCCTCGCCCGCATCCTCGTCGCCGCCGGCCAGCTCGAAGCCGCCAGCCGCGTCTGGGGTTGGGTCGAACAGGCCGACGCGATTGGGGTCGAGAACGCGGCCTGACCCGCCCCGAAATGATTCCTCCGCTGCCCCCCCCACCGGGTCGCGGAAACAAGTGTTTCGGATCGATCGACAATCGTTCCGCTAGCCGGTCCCCGCCGCGGCCCGGATTAGGCGGTCGCGTACTCCGGCCCACTCCGCCGTGTCCGGCGGCAGTTCGATCACGATCCGGTCAAAACCCTCCCCATCGAGCTCGTGCAGCCGCGCGTATAGCACAGCGGCATAATCCGTCGGGTCCGCCGGCAGGTCACGCACCACAACCACCCGCTCGCCCGCCGGACGGGCTGCACCCGCGGCCACCAGGACGATCGGCGTCCGAGGGCTGTAGTGCTTCGCCATCTGACCCGGAGAACGGGCGACATCCGCCGCCGCTCCCCGGTCCCCGAGCGGTCCGACGACGGCCTCCAACATCGGTGCCGTAATCAGACCGGGCCGGAGGATTCGCACCCGCTCCTCAGTCACGTCCACGACGGTCGATTCGATCCCGCCGGGACACGGCCCACCGTCCAAAACCAGGTCGATCCGGCCGTCAAGCCCCTTCATGACGTGTTCGGCCCGCGTCGGGGATAGCTCCGTGCTGCGATTCGCGCTCGGTGCCGCGATCGGCACGCCGGCGGCCCGGATCAGCGCGCGCGCCACCGCGTGCGCTGGACAGCGGACCGCGACCGTCGGCCCGCCGGCCGTCACCACGTCGGGCATGGCCCCGCCGCGCGGCAGCACGAGCGTCAGTGGGCCGGGCCAGAAGCGCCCCGCCAGCGCGGCCGCGGTCGCCGGCCAGTCCGCGACGACGTTTCCCACCTCGGCGACGTCGGCGACGTGAACGATGACGGGGTTCGTCGCCGGCCGGCCTTTCGCGGCAAAGATGCGGGCGACCGCCGACGGGTCGAGGGCGTTCGCTCCGAGGCCGTACACCGTCTCGGTCGGGAACGCCACCAGCCCCCCGGAATGGATCACGGCCGCGGCCCGATCGATCACGTCGGCGTCGGGGGCGGCGGGGTCTACCCGGAGCAGCTCGGTCTTCACCGATTCGTCACCTATTCCGGCGGGGCGTAGGATGAGGTACAACGATACTGTACGCCGCCCCCTCCCCGGGCGGCCGCGGCGCGGAGGCCGTTCGCACATGCCCGACACGCCCGCCCTTCCTCCCCCCACCGCCGAGCAGAGGCGAATCGTCGCCGACAGCTTCGCCCGGGCGAAGGAGGCCATCGCGTCGGGCGGACTCGATTACGCCATCAACCTGCTGCTCACCTGCTGCAAGCTCGACCCGGGGAACTTCTTCTACCGCCAGACCCTCCGCAAGGCGCAGAAGGACAAGTACGGCAACAACCTCCGCGGTAGCCGGTTCGCGTTCTTCACCACCCCGCGGTGGAAGGCCAAGGCCAAGTCCGCGAAGCGCGGCCGCGACTACCCGAGGGTGTTGGAACACGGCGAGCAGGTGCTCTGCCGCAACCCGTGGGACGTCGGGATTCAGATGGACATGTCCGAGGCGTTCGACGCCCTCGGGCTCGGCGAGTTGGCCGTGTTCAGCCTCGACCAGGCGCGGCAGAAGAACCCGCGCGACGCGACGCTCAACCGGGCGCTGGCCCGGCTGTTCGAGAAGCGCGGCGACTTCCAGAAGGCCATCGCCCTGTGGCAGCTGGTGCGCGAGGTGGCGCCGAACGACGTGGAGGCCGCCCACAAGGCGAAGGACCTGGCCGCCAGCGAGACGATCAAGCGCGGGCAGTACGAGGAGACAGCGGCGGGTACGAAGGAGTCGCCGGTGGTCGGCCGGATCGAGGCGCGGGCGGGCGACAAGCAGGACCGCGGCACCCGCGAGGCGCAGCCGCTGCTCCGCCGCATCGAGGCCGCCCCGACCGAGGCGTCGCTCTACATCCAGCTCGCCACCACGTACCGCAAGTACAACCAGGACGACCGCGCCCGCGCCACCCTGCAACAGGCGCTCGGCCCGACCGGCAACAACTACCAGATTCAGCTCGCGCTGATGGACCTCGACCTGGCCCCGGTCCGCAAGAACCTGGAGGTGGCCGAGGCCCGTCTGAAGACGGTGCGGGAGCGGGCGAAAGACCCGGACCGCGACAAGTCCGAGGACGACGAGCCGCTGACCGAGGCCGAGCTGGTGAAGCTGCGCGGCAAGCTGGGGAAGGAGGTGAACGCCCGCGAGATCGAGCTGTACCGGCTGAAGGCCGACCGGTCGCCGACGGACCTGTCGCAGCGGTTCGAGCTGGGCGTGCGGCTGATGAAGGCCGAGCTGTACGACGAGGCCATCGCGGAGTTGCAGCAGGCCCGCCGGGAGGAACGGCTGAAGTGGCGGGCGGGGCTGTCGCTGGGGCTGTGCTTCCGCAAGCGGAACAACTGGCGGCTGGCGCAGCGCAACTTCGAGGAGGCGCTCGCGGCGGTGCCCGAGTCGGAGGAGGGCGGGCGGAAGGAGCTGCTGTACCAGCTGGCGACGGGGGCGGCCGAACAGGACGACCTGGCGCGGGCGATCGACCTGGGGCACGAGTTGGCGAACCTGGACTACTCGTTCAAGGGGATCGGCAAGCTCCTCGACGACTGGAACGACCGGTTGCAGAACGCGTGACGCGATTCGCCGCTTGCGGCGATGCACCGCCGCAAGCGGCGAAGTCACTCAGACGTACAGGTGCCCTTCCCGCACGTACCGCGGGTGCCGCGCGATCGCCGCATGGTCCGCGGCCCCGACCGCCCGTGCCGCGCCGACCGCGGCGATCACCGCGTCCAGCGCGTCGGCCCCGGGGTTCCGCATCATCACCCGGCGGAAGCAGTCGTCGATCCGCACAAGCTCGTCAAGTCCGTCGTGAAGCACGTGGCGGGTGCGGAGTCGCTTCCGCGTCAGCGGGCCGCCTTCCGGCTGCTTGTAGTTCTGGTGGGGCAGGCCGAGCTTCTTTAGCACGCTCCCCGGGCAGCACTCCACCATCACGCGCTTCGCCCGCGCCAGCTTCCGGTAGTGGAACGGGAGGATCGCCGTCCCGCGGACCCGGGTGAGCGGCAACACCACGTCGCGCATCCCGTAGAAGGTCTGATAGATCATGCGGTAGTGGTAGCCGTCGAACGGCGCCTTGGCGTCGGTGTCGGTGGTTCGGCGGAGGTGCATCCGGTCGCCGACGAGCAGGGCGCGGCGGACGCATTCGAGCCCGCAGGCGTAGGCTTCGTCGCCCCACTCGCGGAGGAAGTCGAACTGGTGGAGCCAGTCGGCGGTGGAGGGGAAGAGTTCGACCGGCAGGCCGAACGGACAGTCGAAGCCCCAAAGGGCGGACTCCGACGCGGCGACCAACTCGACGAGGTGAGCGAGCACCGGCGCCCGCTCCGCGGTGCCGGCCAAGTCTTCGAGCCGGTCGAGGGCAACGAGCACCGGCCGGCCGCGGCGGCGCGGCTCGACGCGGGCCACCCAGGTGTTGCGGCCGGCGAGCTTCGCGCCGGAGAAATCGACGCCGTAGACCGCGGAGAAGTCGGGAACACGCATCCCGCCATTCTGCGCGGCGGCGGGTGCGTGTCCCAGGTCAGCGGCGGAAAGCCCGGGGACGGCCGTCCCCGGGCTTCGCCCGCAAATCACTTCCGCAGCTGCACCTCGTAGACGCGGTTGAGCGTGGCGTCCGCCTCGCGGCCGGCTGGCGGTGTACCGCGGATCCCGGCGACGCCGTTCGTCACCTCGTACCGCAGCGGCCGGTTGGTGAACGGGTCGTGCGGCACCGGCAGCCCCGTGAGGTCGAGCGACGCGGGGGGGCGCCCGCCGTTCGCCGCCGCGAACGCCCGCACCGCCTCGACGGCCTGAAGCATGGCAACCTGCTGCTGGATGCGGGTGCGGGCGATCGACACCTTCACCACGGCCGGCGCCAGCGGGGCGAACAGGCTACCTTCGACGCCCTTGTCGGCCCCGGCCGGCACCTGCCACGTCGGCACGGCCAGCCACTTAAGCACGTCGTCCCGTTGCGCCTCGAACCGGTGGACCTCGTCGAGCAGGATCACCTGCATCGGCGGGAAGTTCTCGACCCGCAGGTCGCGGACCGGCGGCGCCGGCATGAGCTTCGCGCGCGCCTCGGCCACCTGCTTGGCGTCGGCCGCGCGGTCGCCGAGGTACGTCGCCGGAGTCGGCGGCTGCTTCCGCGGAGGCGGCGACGGTTCGACCTTAGCGCCCTTCGGCGTGGGTCCGGCGAGTCCCACGGTGAGCGTCACCTTGCCGATCAGCTCGGTCACCTTCATGACCGCGAGACCGATCTGGGCTTCGGTCATGGGGTTCTTGCGGTCGACGTACGGGTCCACCTCGCCTGTCAGGAACGTCCGCTCGCCGTGCGTCGCCTTGCGGAGGTCGAACAGCGGCCGCGGCAGGTCGGCGAGCGCCCAGAACAGGTTCGGCGCCCCCGGCTGTGCCACGAACTCCTCGACCGACGACAGCGCCGTGGCCGCGATGGCGATGCCGACGAGCGAGCCGATGAGCGTGGGGTGTTCGTTCAGCGTGCGGGCCAGGGCTATGTGTGTCTGGATGGTCTCGGCCGCGGCCACGAAGTCGCCGCGGGCGATCTCGCCGCGGGCGATCTCGCCGCGGGCGCGCACCCGCAGCACCCGAGCCAGCTCCCGCATCTGCTGGATGTCGGGGAGGTGCGTGTTGATGCCGTCGTCCTTCATCTCCGCGACGATCTGCCAGTCCACCGACTCCATCCGGGCGGCGCGCGTCGCCTGCCGGACGGACGATCCGCCGTAGTTCTCCAGTTCCTTCTCGTTGCGCAGCTCGTCGAGCGGGGCGTTCAGCCACTTCTCGCGCTTCTCCACCGCCTCCTTGTTGTGGTACAGGTAGTTCTGCTCGCCGAAGCACTTGTAGAAGCCCTGTACCTGGTTGCCGGGGCGGGCGTCCCGGGTGGTCGGCAGGAGCGTGAACCGCAGCGCCGGCACCGGCGGCGCGGCCGGGCTGGCGGTCAGCTTCAGCAGATACTTCCCGTCCTTGATCTGCGGACCGGGCTGGGAGCGGGCGTCGGCGACGACGAGCGCGAGCGCGCAGGGGAGCACGAGGAACCGCACGGGTTCACCTGGGGATAGGGGGTTAGTCGATCTCGCCGCGGCGGCCGGCGAGGGGGGTCAGCGGGGGGCCGGGCGGGGCGACGCCGGCGAGGGGTTCGACTGCGGGCCAGCGGTCGGGGTCGTCGAAGACGCGCGGCGCGCCGTACCGCGCATGTTCGGTCGCGTGGTAGCCCGCCGACGGCTCCGTGACTGGAAGCGGCACCGGCACCACGACGGGAACGACCACCGCGGGCGGAACAGCCGGCTCGGGCCGCAGCGCGATCCACGCGAGGGCGGTAGCGTTCATCAGCAGCAGCGCGGCGACGGCGAGTTTCCAGCGGAGCGTCGGGACCGAAGCGCGGCCCATGCGGAACAGCAATTCCCCCGCGTCGGGGCCGGCGGGCGTGAAGCGGGCGAGGCGGTCGGTCATGCGGTGTCCCTCACGCCGAGCCGGTCGCGCAACGCTGCGATACCGGCCTCGTAGCGGCGGAACGCGGTGCTCACGGCGCACCCGGCCGCGGCCGCGGCCTGTTCCAGCGTCAGCCCGCCCCACAGGCGGGCAACGATCACCTCGCGCTGCTCCGGCGGCAGGCTCTCCAGCGCCGCCACCGCGTCGGCCGCGTCCAGGCCGTCAATCTCCGCCTCGACGAACCAGCCGTCCGGGCGCGCGACGGCTTCCTCGCGGCGCTTCCGACGGCGGTCCGCCCGGCCGAGGTCGATGGCGGCGTTGCGGGCGGCCCGGAACAGCCATGCCGCGGGGTCGGCCGGCGCGGTTCGGAGCGCGGCCAGCTTGCAGGATGCATCCTGCACAGCGTCGTCGGGCGACGCACACCACGTCCGGGCGTACAGCGCCAGCGCCGGGGCGTGGGCCGCGACCAGGTCGGCGAGCTGGCGGGGCGTCATGTCAGAAGGGAAGACGACACCGCCCGGCAGGTTTTCCGCCGGGGGGAAAAACAAGCTCACGCAAAGGCGCAAAGCCGCAAAGAGGAACGAATCAAACCCTGTTCTCTTTGCGGCTTTGCGCCTTTGCGTGAGCTTTCTTACGCAACGCGCTCGGGGACCACGAACGGCGCCCGGTACTGCCGCGTCAGCAGGGCGTTCGCGTCGGCGTCGGTCTTGAACCGCTCGGTCGCGGCGTCGAACTCGAGCCGCCGGCCGACCTTCAGCTTGGCGCCGTCGAGCTGCACGGCGTTGCCGCGGAGGTGCGCTTCGAGCCGTTCCAGCGTCTCGGTGGCAGCGCTGTTCCCGGCGACGGCCTGCGTCCGCGGGTTGAACGCCTCCTCGCGGCCGAGCCGGTACGAGATGTTCGCCAGGTGGCACAGGCCGCTGGAGACGTGGCCGACGGCGATGTCGGCGTGCTGGTCCTCGACCTTCCGGCTGCGGACGCAGGCGATGAAGTTCTGGAAGATGCTCCCCGGCTTCGGCACCGGCCCGTCGGCCTTCGGCAGCGGCTCGCCCTCGGTGCGGCCGGGACGGAACAGCCGGCCGTTCGCCACCACGCCGGCCTCGAAGTGGAGGATGTTGCCGACGGTCTGGCCGTGGTACTGGTCGGTGCGGAGGCCGCGGACCTCGAAGACCAGTTGCGTCTCGCCGTAGTCCATCACGGTGATCTGGCTGTTCGGCGTTTCGCCCTGGTCGGTGTAGCCGAACCGCCCGCCGAGGCTGAGCACGGAGCGCGGCCACGTGGCGTTCGGGATGAGCCAGCGGGCGACATCCATCTGGTGAACGCCCTGGTTGCCGATGTCGCCGTTGCCGAAGTCCCAGAACCAGTGCCAGTTGTAGTGGACGAGGTTGCCGTGGTGCGGCCGGCTCTGCGCCGGCCCGGTCCAGATGTTGAAGTCGAGCTCGGCCGGCGGCGCGGCTTCCGCCTTCGTGCCGATCGAGTTCCGCGTCTTGTAGCAGAGGGCGCGCGAGACGAGGAGCTTGCCCAGTTGCCCGCTCTTGGCGACAGCGGCGAGTTCGGCCCACGCCCGACTGCTCCGGTTCTGCGTACCGTGCTGCACGATCCGCCGGTGCTTCCGGGCCATCTCGACGGCGATCTTCCCCTCGTGGACGTTGTGGCTGCACGGCTTCTCGACGTACACGTCCTTGCCGGCCTGGCAGGCCCAGATCGTCATCAGCGCGTGCCAGTGGTTCGGCGTGGCGATGCTGACCGCATCGACGTTCCGGTCTTCGAGGGCGCGGCGGATGTCCTGCACGGTCTGCGGCGCGGGCTTGTTGGCCGCCTGGATCGCCTCCAGACGGTCCTTGTAGGTGCGGGTGTCGGGGTCCACGAGGTAGGCGATCTGCACCCCCTCCATGCCGAGGTACTGCTTGACGTGTTCCCCCCCGCGGCCTTTCAGGCCGGCGACGGCGACGCGGATGGTGCTGTTCGCACCGATCACCTGGCCGGACGACTTGGTGCCGGCGACGGTGACGGTCGCGGCGGTGGCGAGGGTGGTGCGGACGAACGAGCGGCGGGTGAGCCGGGCCATGCGGAACTCCGGGCCGGGGGTGGGGAGGCGGGCCAACCCTGAACCTTACCCGGCGGGCGGGCGGGTCGCAACCAGTTTGTTCCGCGCCGGAGTGGACACCGCCCCGGTTTCGGGCATGATGTAGCGGACTCGCACGAACCCCCGCGGCCCCCATGACCTCTCCGCGCTCGCACGCCGTCCTTCTGGCCGTCGCGTCCCTCGTCGGACTCGTCGCCGTCATCGCCGCGTTCCGGCAAACCTCCCCGGCGCCCGCCCCCGAGGTGCCCCCGATCGAAACCCCCGCCACGGGCGAGTCGCCGCGCGCCGACCCCAAGGCGACCTACCGGCCGACCGTGCTGCCGGACCGCGTCATCCTCACTTTCGCCGGCGACCCCGCCACGTCGCAGGCGGTGACGTGGCGGACCGACCCCACCGTCCGCGGGCCGGTCGCGGAGGTGGCGGTCGCCACGGACGGGCCGGCCTTCGAGAAGGGGTGGCACGGGTACAACGAGAAGGCGGTGAAGAAGCTCCAGGCCCGTACCGAAAAGCTCACCGCCGGCGGCTACGACGCCCTGTACCACAGCGTCAACCTCACCGGGCTCACGGCGAAGACGAAGTACGTCTACCGCGTCGGCGACGGGGCGAACTGGAGCGAGTGGTTCCAGTTCGAGACGGCGTCGAAGGAGCCGGAGCCGTTCGGGTTCCTCTACTTCGGCGATGCCCAGAACGGCATCCGCAGCCTGTGGTCGCGTGTGGCCCGCGGGGCGTTCTCGGACATGCCGAAGGCCCGGTTCATCGTTCACGCCGGCGACCTCGTGGACGGCGGGAACAGCGACCAGCAGTGGGGCGAGTGGCACGCCGCGGCGGGGTGGATCAACGGCATGGTGCCGAGCATCCCGGCCGCGGGGAACCACGAGTACAGCGGCCCGAAGGGGCTCACGAACCACTGGCGGCCGCAGTTCACGCTCCCCGAGCACGGCCCCGCCGGGTTGCTCGAAAGCTGCTACTTCCTCGACTACCAGGGGGTCCGCCTCATCGTCCTGAACTCGAACGAGAAGCACGCCGAGCAGGCGAAGTGGCTCGAAGTCGTACTCGCGGACAACCCGAACCGCTGGACCGTGGTCACGTTCCACCACCCGGTCTACTCCCCGGTCGCCGGGCGGGACAACCCCGCGGTGCGAGACGCCTGGCGGAAGGTCATCGACGCGGCCCCGCGCGGCGTCGATCTGGTGCTGCAAGGCCACGACCACACCTACGGCCGCAGCGGGCTGATGCGCGAGGACAACACGCTGACGGGGACGCAGGTGCTGACGCTGCGCGGCACCGTGTACGTCGTCTCGGTGAGCGGCCCGAAGCTGTACACCGGCGGCGAGGCGCCGTGGATGGTCCGCCGGGGCAACGGGGTGCAGTTGTACCAGCTCGTGCGGGTGGAGGACGACGAACTCGTGTACGAATCGCGCACCGCCCGCGGCGACCTGTACGACGCATTCACCCTGAAGAAGCGGACCGACGGCGGTAACGACTTGATCGAGGGCGAGAACCCGCCCGGACCCGACGGCCCCTCGGGGCCGGACGTGCCCGGGGCTGCGGGGGCCGCGAGGGGGGCCGCGTCGAACGACGCCTGGAACGCAGTGGCGGCGGTGGTGATCCTGGCGCTGGTGGCGCTGGCCGTGGGGTGGGCCGTGCGCGGACGCTGATACGGCGCGAAGCCCGGGGACGGCCGTCCCCGGGCTTTCTTGTGGGTCAACTTCTACACCAATTCCCGTAGGTCGGGCCGAGTCTTCGAGGCCCGACGCGGGGCGCCAAATCCCGACTCGAAATCCCAGCCGGGTGAACGCGGCGAGGGTTTCTCCGTCACCCGTTCCTGCTCCGCGTCGGGCCTCGAAGACTCGGCCCGACTTACGAAGCAGCCGGCGGAGGCCGCATGGACCGCAGCGAACTGGCAACGAAGTACCTCGACCAGCTCCCCTTCCCGCCCTACCCCGTCCAGGAAGAAGCCCTCCTGGCGTGGTTCACCGCCGACCAGGGCGTACTCGTCTGCGCCCCGACCGGCACCGGCAAGACGATGATCGCCGAGGGGGCGCTCTTCGAGGCGCTCCACACCAACACCGTCGCCTACTACACCACCCCGCTCATCGCCCTCACCGAGCAGAAGTTTGCCGAGATGCAGGCGGCCGCGGTCCGCTGGGGCTTCAAGGCCGACGACGTGGGCCTCGTCACCGGCAACCGCCGCGTCAACCCGAACGCCCGCGTCCTCGTCGTCGTCGCCGAAATCCTCCTGAACCGGCTGCTGCACCAGGACGGGTTCGACTTCTCGCACGTCTCCGGCGTCGTGATGGACGAGTTCCACAGCTTCGCCGACCCCGAGCGCGGCATCGTCTGGGAGCTGTCGCTGAACATGCTCCCGAAGCACGTCCGGCTGCTCCTGTTGTCGGCGACCGTCGGCAACGCCGTCGAGTTCATCAACTGGCTCGACCGCTCCCACGGCCGCAAGATCGAGCTGGTTGAGGGGCGCGAGCGGAAGGTGCCGCTGACCTACCGCTGGGTGCCGGACCAGTTCCTCAACGAGCTGGTGGTCGATCTGGCGAAGGGGGACGAGGCGACGCGGAAGACGCCGGCGCTGGTGTTCTGCTTCAACCGCGACGAGTGCTGGAGCGTCGCCGAGCAGCTGAAGGGACTCGACCTGATGACGGCGGCCCAGAAGAGCGCCGTGAACAAAGAGGTCGACCTGCTGGAGTGGCCGCTGGGCGTCGGCCCAAAGCTCAAGCAGATGCTCCGCCGCGGCGTCGGCGTCCACCACGCGGGGCTCCTGCCGAAGTACCGCCGCGTCGTGGAAGACCTGTTCGAGAAGAAACTGCTGTCCGTCGCGCTGTGTACGGAAACGCTGGCCTCCGGCATCAACCTGCCGGCGCGGTCGGTGGTGCTATCGAGCCTGATGAAGGGGCCGTTCGGGAAGGAGAAGGTGATCGACCCGAGCACGGCGCACCAGATTTTCGGCCGCGCCGGCCGCCCGCAGTACGACACCGAGGGCTTCGTGTACGCCTTCCCGCACGAGGACGACGTACGCATCGTCCGCTGGAAGCAGCAGTACGACCAGATTCCCGAGAACACCAAAGACCCCGGGCTGATGAAGGCCAAGAAGTCGCTGCTGAAGAAGAAGCCGAGCCGCAACCAGCAGCGGAAGTACTGGGGCGAGGGCGACTTCGAGCGGCTCAAGGCGGCGCCGCCGGCGCGCCTGTACAGCAAGGGGCCGCTGCCGTGGCGGCTGCTGGCGTACCTGCTGAAGATTTCGCCCGACGTGGAGAAGATTCGCACCGTCGTCCGCAAGCGGCTGCTCGACCTGCCGCGCGTCGAGGCCGGGATGAAGCAGCTGACGCGGATGCTGCGGACGCTGCACGAGCACGGCTTCGTCACGCTCGACCCCGAACCGCCGCAGGAGACCGCGGACGGGAAACCGGAGACCGAGGCGAAGAAGACCGGGATCGTGATCGACCTCATTCCGGGTGCCGCGGCCGTGGTGAGCGCCGCGCCGGAGAAGCCGGACTACGTGCCGCGGACCGCCACGCCGACGGCCGCGCTCGACACGCTCCTGGTGTTCCGCGCCTGCCACCCGCTGTACGGCGCGTACCTCATCAACACCCTCGCCACGGCCACGACCGAAGAACGCCTCCAGGCGTTCGAGAGCGTACTGGAGCTGCCGAGGCCGCTCCTGCGGTACGTCCGCGTGCCGTGGGAGATGCCCGAGGGGCCGCTGCAAACGGAGGTGCTCAACCCCGAGCTGATCGCCCGCGGGCTGATGGTGGCGAAGCCGCCGAAGCAGGACGGCGACGACGAGGAGGACGAGTACATCCCGTGGGACGAGCGGCCGCCGGTGTTCGCGCAGAAGTTGCGGCTGCTGTTCGACGCGAAGTACCCCGACGTCGGCGACTTCGCCACCGAGGGCGTGTGGGCCGCGGGCGACATCCTGTTCGGCTACGGCGGCAACTTCAACCTGTACGTGACGAGCCGCGAGCTGACCAAGCAGGAAGGGCTGATCTTCCGCCACCTCCTGCGGTTGATCCTGCTACTGGAGGAGTTCCAGCAATTGACGCCGCCCGGCGTCGAGGCCGCGGCGTGGCAGGACGAACTGAAGGGGCTGGCCGACCGCCTGACGGAGACGTGCCGGGCCGTGGACCCGACGAGCACCGAGCAGGCGATCAAGAAGGCGCACGCGGCCGACGTGGTGGAGGGCGAGGAGCACGCCGCCGTGCGGGTGATCCACACGGCGCAGACGAAGACCGAGGCAGACACCTTCGCGGAAGGCCTCACGGAGTAAATCGCTCTGGAAAGCCCGGGGACGGCCGTCCCCGGGCTTCGCTACAACGACTGCCATGAAACAAACCGCCGTCCTCCTCGTCACCTGCCCGGACCGCAAGGGGATCGTCGCCGGCGTGAGCGAGTTCCTGTACCGGCACGACGCCAACATCCTCCACGCCGACCAGCACCAGGACGCCGAGCGCCGCCTGTTCCTGATGCGCGTCGAGTGGGAGCTGCCGGGCTTCACCCTCGACCTCGCCGAGTTCCCGCGCCGGTTCGCACCCCTCGCCGACCGCTTCGACATGCGCTGGCGCCTCGAGCGGTCCGACCAGCCGGTGCGGGTGGCGCTGTTCGTGTCGAAGTACGACCACTGCCTGATGGACCTCCTGTACCGATACCGGACCGGCGAACTGACCTGCGACGTCCCGCTGATCGTCGCCAACCACCCGGACGCGGAGAAGTGGGCGACGTTCTACGACGTGCCGTTCCACCTCATCCCCGTGGCCGCCGGCAACAAGGCCGACGCCGAGCGGCAACAGCTCGCGCTGCTGGCCGAGCACAAGATCGACCTCGTGGTGCTCGCCCGGTACATGCAGGTGCTCTCCGGCGAGTTCGTGCGGGCGTTCCCGCAGCGCGTCATCAACGTCCACCACTCGTTCCTCCCGGCGTTCGTCGGGGCGAAGCCGTACCACCGGGCCTTCGAGCGCGGCGTCAAACTGATCGGCGCGACGAGCCACTACGCCACCGAAGACCTGGACGAAGGCCCGATCATCGAGCAGGACGTGGTCCGCATCTCGCACCGCGACGGGCTCGAAGACCTGCTGGAGAAGGGCCGCGACCTGGAGAAGGTGGTGCTGTCCCGCGCCGTCCGCTGGCACATTGACCACCGCATCCTCGTCTACGACCGCAAGACCGTGATCTTCGACTGACCCGCCCCACGCCCAGGGTGCTCCTCATGTCCGCGATCCGCTGCGACAAGTGCGACGCCGTCTGGTCCGCCGACGCCGTCCGCGACGGCTGGTGCGAGAACTGCGGCAAACGCCTCCCCGAATACCTGCTCCACGCCCGCACGAGCGACCCGGAACCGGCCGCGGAGCCGGCACCGCCGCCGGCCGGCGAAGTCGAGTTCCGGTCCGAGTTCCGCCCGCGGCTGGTCGCGTTTCTGGTCCTGCTCGCCGTCGCGGTCGTGGCCGGCGGCGTGCCGGTGTGGATCGTCACCCACCCGCCCTCCGACCCGCGCAAGGTCGGAGAGGCGACCTTCGCTGCGGTGTTGTGCGGCTCACTCGGGCTCGTCCTGCTGTCCGTCGCGCTGGCCCGACTGCGGGCGGGCCGGCTCGTCGTCGGCGACACCGAGGTGCGGTTCACCCGTCCGTTCGCGGGGGGCTTCGGCCCGTTCGTCGTCACCGACCGAATCCCATTCGCAGCCGTGGACCGGTTCGGCGCCGGCTTCACACCGGACACTAGGACCCGTTCCTCACCCCGGGCGCGATTCCGACAATCCTCCTCCGGGTCGGCGGGACCACCCACCACATCCCGATGATGGAGTTCGCCGACCCGAGCCGCGTCCTGGCGCTGCTCCGTGCACGGGTGAGGAAGCCGGCCGAGCCGCTCGCCTACGGTCTCTTCGGGCTGGGAAAGTTCCGCTGACCCCGGGGCGGGCGTCGCGTATCATCGGCGGGATGAACCCACCCCCGTCGCTCGCCCGCGTCCTCGGGCCGTGGATGGCCGCCGCCATAGTCGTCGGCACCGTCATCGGCTCGGGCGTCTTCAAGAAGGCCCGCAACGTCGCCGAGAACGTCCCCGAGACTGGCCTCGCCCTGAGCGTGTGGGTACTCGGCGGCGTCCTCGCGCTGCTGGGGGCGCTGGCCTACGCGGAGGTGGCGACGCTGTTCCCGCGGGCCGGCGGCAACTACGTGTTCCTCCGCGAGGCCTACGGCCGCATGGCCGGGTTCCTGTGGGGCTGGGTCGAGTTCGGCATCATCCGCACCGCCAGCATCGCCGCGCTGGCGACGATGTTCACTGAGTCGTTCCACGACGTGCTGCGGCAGGCGCTCTACCCCGGGCAGGCCGTTGACGTGCTGGCGTTCTGGCCGCGGCAAACGCTCACGGTGTTGGTGATCGCCGCGCTCGCCGCGCTGAACGCGCGCGGCACCCGCCTCGGCGGCGGGCTGCAAGTTGTGGTCACCACGGTGAAGGTCGGTTCGCTCCTGTTCATCATCGCCTTGCCGTTCGCGGTGCTGGCGTTCGTGAGCGAGCCGACACACCCGCCGCGGGCGGAGCACCTGTCGCCGGCGTGGCCGGGGTCGTTCCTCGGCGTGAACTGGGGGATGTACGGGGCGGCGCTGGTCGGCGTGCTGTGGGCGTACCACGGCTGGATGAACATCGCCCCGGTCGCGGAGGAGGTGACCGACCCGCAGCGAAACATCCCCCGCGCCCTGCTCGGCGGTGTGATGCTGCTCGTGGTGCTCTACTGCGGGGCGAACCTCGCGTACTACCTCGTCATCCCCCGCGACGAGATGCGCGAGCTGCGGAACACCACGGTCGCTACCGAGTTCTGCCTCCGCCTGCTCGGGCCGGTCGGCAGCCTCCTCGCGTCGGCGATCGTGATGACCTCGGTGTTCGGCTCGCTGAACGGCAACCTCCTCGTCGGGCCGCGGCTGCTGTTCGCCATGGGGAAGGACGGCCTCGCGCCCGCGGCGCTCCAGCGGCTGCATCCGGCGTTCGGCACACCGGCGCTGGCCGTCGGCGTGCTCGCGTGCTGGTCGTGCCTCATGGTGCTCGGCGTCGGGGCGCTCACGCAGTACCGGCTGCCGGTGCTGCCGTTCGACCTCGACCTGAACCTGCCGGCGAACAAGGCGCCGTTCGACGTGGTCACCGACTTCGCCATGTTCGGCGCCGTCGCGTTCGAGACGCTGGCGGTGGCGTCGATCTTCGTGTTCCGCCGCCGCCTGCCGACCGCCGACCGGCCGTACCGCTGCTGGGGCTACCCAGTGGTGCCGGCCCTCTACTGCCTCATCATGGCGGCGGTGCTGGCGAACATGTTTCGGACACCAGAGCAGCAGAGCGAGGCGCGGATCGGCCTCGGCTTCATCGCCGCCGGGGCGGCGGTGTACCTGCTAGTCTACCGCGGGGGGCGCCAGGCGTGACGCTCGCGGCCGACGGCTACGTGCTCCTCCCCGCCGTGTTCGACGCCGCGGCCGTGCGCTCACTTCTCGCCGCTTGCGGCGCCGCACTGGCGCGCCACGCCGGCGACCCGGCCGTCCTGGCTGACGCGACCGGGGCCGTGAGCGGCGCCCGCGACCTGTTCCGCCTCTGGCCCGGCGCCGCCGAGCTGGCGTTCGCTCCGACCCTGCGGGACGTGCTACTCGCGGAACTGGGGCCGGGTGCGGGCGTCGTCCGCGGCCTGTTCTTCGACAAGCCGCCGGGGCACGGCTGGGCGCTGCCGTGGCACAAGGATTACACCGTCGCGGTGCGGGCACACGGCCTGCTCGGGCGGTTTCGGAAGCCGACCACGAAGGCCGGCATCCCGCACCTCGAAGCGCCGACGGAGTTCCTCGCGCGGATGCTGACGGCCCGCGTCCACCTCGACGACATGACCGACGAGAACGGCCCGCTCCGCGTCGTGCCCGGGTCGCACCGGTTCGACCGCACCGCCGAAGACGAGCCGCGGCCGCCGGTCGTCGTGCGCTGCCGGGCCGGCGACGTGCTGCTGATGCGGCCGCTGCTGACGCACGCCAGCGGCCACGCCGAACCGCTCTCATGGCCCACCGACTTGATTGAAAACGAAAACCCCGGGGCGGGCTGAACGCCCGTCCTGACACCTCCCGAAGCACGATCGCCTCGCTCTCGCACACCGCAGGTGTGCCACCGGCATCACCTGGCCGCGCCGGGATGGTTCCATCGTCGGCATCACATCTCCCGGCCGCGGCAGCACGCTGCCACAGCCGAGGCGGTGCCAAACAGCCCTACGGGGTCCGCCGGCCGTCAACCCAATGACAGCCGACTGTCACTCCACCGGCGAGCGACGCCCCAGAAACCTCTCCGTTCCGCCGGACCGGCCACTCAAAACGATGGCTCGACCCCCGAAGGGTGGCCGCACACACCGGGGACACGCGGGGGGATCGAGACCCCCGACGTGCCGTCGCCCCGGCACGCGCGGCGTCGGCGCAGTTAGACTCCAGCTCGGCCGGCGGGCCGCATCGGTGGTCGGTCGCGAGTGACGGTGCGTTGTCACCGGAGCCGGCGGGGGGGCCAATCCAAGCATCGGGGTCGGGGACGCCGCCGCACCGAGGCCACACGGGGTCGAGCCCCAGGGGAACAAGCCTCGCCGTCGCGGTCGCCCGGGGTGCCCCAGTTAGGCTGCCAGCTCCCCCCGCCGGTCCGGAATCTCACGCGAAGTCACTCGTCCGTGTTCTCCCTCCTCCGGGGTCTTGGGTCTCGCCCCCGTCGTGCCGTGACAACGCGGTGTCACTCACGACGCCAGGAACTTCTTGGCGTCGAACGCCGCCTGCTTCCGCCACAGGTGGGACACGGCCCGCCCGAGCCGCGCCTCCAGGACGGCGTGCGCCTTCTTCGCACCGCGCGTCTTCGACTGCCGCTGCACCCACGCCTTCGCCGGCGCGAAGCTCCGCAGCATCCGACTCGCCGCCTCCGAGAACGCCCACTTCAGGTGCGCGTTGCCGATCTTCCGCCCGCCCACCCCCTTCACCTTCCCGGCGCTCTCGTGCGTGCACGTCGCCAGCCGGGCGTACGACAGGAAGTTGCCGACCTCCGCGAACCGCGTGATGCTGTCGATCTCGTACAGCATCACCAGCCCGGGGATCGGCCCGATCCCCGGGATCGTGCGGAGGAAGGCGAACGTCGTCGGGTCGTCCACCTTCGCGCTCTTGATGAGGCGCGACTCGAGCGCGGCGATCCGGGTGTCGTAGTTCTCGATCAGGGCGAGGTCGGCGCGGATGCTGAGCTGCGTGCTCGGGTGCTCGAACCGGTCGGCGATGGCGGCGGAGCGGTTCCCCTTGTACGTGAGCTTCTTGCCGAACGGCGGCAGGTTGTACTGGCTGTTCGTGTTCTGCACGTGGGCGATCAGCTGGGCGCGTTGCCGGACGAAGAACGACCGCCGGCGGAGGAGGTCGCGGGTGTCGCGGTTGGCCCTCGGGTAGACGTGGGCCGTCGGGAAGAAGCCGCCCTTGAGGAGGCCGGCGGTCTTGCGGGCGTCGAGCTTGTCGTTCTTGGCCTTGCCGCCGTGGATGGCCTTCATGGCGAGGGCGTGGCCGAGGACGAAGGGGATGCGCTCGCGCTCGCACAGGTCGGCGAGCCAGTACCAGGCGAACATGCACTCGCACCCGACGACGAGCCCGTCGCGGTACGGCTGGACGGCGTCGAGGAAGGCGGCGGGCGAGGCGGGGAGGTCCTGCTCGAGGCGGGCGGCCCCCGT
>Ga0209181_10004417_pt1 | contig 20954 bp, 20 predicted proteins | sample MAT05_FD_187208 | JGI IMG/M metagenome (GOLD analysis project Ga0209181, IMG submission 187208) | Freshwater microbial communities from Lake Fryxell liftoff mats and glacier meltwater in Antarctica - MAT-05 (SPAdes) (version 2) | ecosystem: Environmental > Aquatic > Freshwater > Ice > Liftoff... | reverse complement strand
CGACCACGACGACGCCCGGAGTGTGGATGTAGCCGCGACCGGTCAGGGTGCAGGCGCCGAGCGAGCCGGCCAGCAAGACCGCGGGCAGGAACATGACAAGCGTGCGGGTCAGCATAGGGCGTTAACCTGTGCACGGTATGTGCCGTGCGATGGTGCCCCGGATCGCAGGCTTAGACCAGCAAACACGAGCGCAGGCGCACACCGGGGTGAGCGCGCACGCCCCAGGTGTGCGGACCTCGCGGCGTGCTGCCCAGGGACTAGAAGGCGAGGGGCAGGTTGACCTTGGTCTCCTCGCCGGCGGCGGGGAAGGTCAGCCCGGTGAAGCCCTTCTCGATGCAGGCGTCGGTCTTGGCGTCGCCGGTCGACTCCTTCACGACGATGTTCTTGGCGGTGCCATCGGTGCGAATCGTGAAGCGCACCACCGCCTGCTTGCCGCGCGCCGCCTTGGCGTCGACGCAGCGGGCGATCTGGGCCCGGAGCTTGGCGATGCCGGTCTCGACCTGCCGACCATCGAGCCCGCCGCCGACGGTCGGGCCGGCGCCGGCGCCGGTGTCGCTGGTGCCCCCGGACGGCGGGGCGGCGTCGACCTTGCCGTTGAACGCGATCGCGAGCTGGTAGCTCACGGCGCTGGCGGCGCCGGTCGGTGCCAGCTTCACCGCCGCGACCGCGAGGGCGACGCACTTGTCGAGCTCGGGCCCGAGCTTGGACGCGACCGACACCTCGCCGAGCGCTCCGTCGGGCGCGATCTTCATCTTGATCGCCGCGGTGCCGGACTTGCCTGGCGCCTTGCTCTGACACGCCTTCATCGACGCGCTGCGGGCCACCAGCTGCTGCTGGATCGTCGTCGCGAGATCGGGGCTGGCCGAGCCGACGGCGCCGATCTCGACCTCGCCGGTCCAGGCGCCGCCGGGCACGCTCCAGACCGCCAGGATGCCGGCCGCGCACTGGGAGGCCGCGCCCTTGCTGATCGGCTTTGCGCCGACCGTGCCGTCGGCAGCGACGGTGACCGCGACTCGCACGGTGCCGGCCGGGCGCGCGCGCCAGCACACGGTCATGGCCTTGCCGGCCTCGGCCAGGGCGCCATCGGCGAGGCCGCGTCCGTCGCCGCGCGGGCCACCCTTGACGATGGCGACGTCGGCCGCGGCGGGCAGGGTCAAGGCGGGCAGGGCGACAGCGAGGAGCGCGACGGCGAGCGACTTCACGCAGCGATGCTAAGGGCCCGCGAATGAACAAGTCGACCGTTCTCGCGGCCGATCCATCCCGGCTGGCTGGGTTGCCGGTTCCGGTCCTCGGGTCACCTCCGTCGAGGATGCTCCCCTGCGGTCCTCACCGTCGCCTTGCCATCCGAGCGCCTCGACCGCGATCATCGATCGACTTGTCCATTCGCGGGCCCTAACCCGCGCCGGTCAGCCGAGCCGGTGCTTCCTTCCCGCAGCTGGGCCCAGCGCTCACAGCGCGGGCCGCCTGAACCGGCGCCCATGCCTCGGGCGTGCAACCATGGCGCGACGTGAAGCACGCCTTTCGGCTCTACGCTCATCGTGGGTGCTCGGCCGAGCTGCCCGAGAACACGCTGCCCGCCTTCCAACGCGCGGTCGAGCTCGGCGTCGACGCGCTGGAGCTGGACGTCCACCTCACCCGCGACGGCCATCCGCTGGTGTCCCACGATCCCGGCGCCGAGCGCATGACCGGCAAGCGCGCGCAGTGGCGCGACCTCGACCTGGCCACCGCCCAGCGCCTCGACGTCGGGCGCGGCTTCGTCGCCGCCGACGGCAGCCGACCCCACGCCGGCAAGGGCATCTACGCGCCCAGCCTCGCCGAAGTGCTCACGACCTTTCCGTCGATGCGGCTCAACGTCGACGTGAAGCAGTGGGAGCCGCCGATGGTGAGCCCGCTGCTGGCGCTGCTACGCAAGCACCGCGCCGAGGATCGGGTCACGCTCGCCAGCTTCCAGGTGCGCACCTTGCTCGGCATCCGGCGCCGCGGCTACGGCGGCGAGACCGCGCTGGCCCAAGCCGAGGTCGTCGCCCTGCTGACCCTGCCGATCGCGGTCATCAAGAACCTGCCCCTGGTCGGCGTGGCCGCGCAGATCCCGGTCGCGGCCGGGCCGTTCCGCCTCGATCGCCCGGCGTTCCTGGCCAAGTGCCACGCGCTCGGCATGCGCGTAGACTACTGGACCGTCGACGATCCGGCGGAGGCGCGTCGCCTCATCGGGCTCGGCGCCGACGGGATCATGACCGACGATCCCGCGCGCATGACCGCGGCGCTGCGAGCCCCGCGTGCCGATGCGTGAGCTGGTCGCCGCCGACGAGCCCGCGCTGCAGGGCCTGCTGCGGCGGATCTACGGCGAGACCTACTCGTACCGGGCGCTGTATCGGTCGGGCGGCATCGCGGGGCTGATCGGCTCGGGGCGCGCGGCCTTATGGGGCGACTTCGCCGACGGCGACGGCGCGCTGGTCAGTCACACCGGCTTGTTCTGGAAGGATCCTCGCGGCGATTACCTCGAGTCGGGCCTGTCGCTGCGCCATCCCCACCGGCGCCCGGCCACGACCGACGCCGAGGTGTGGCGGCGCATCTTTGGCTGGCTCGACGGGCGCGCGACCTACCTGCACCAGCAGACCACGACCCACCATCCGCTGGCCCAGCGCTACGCCGAGCGCCACATGCGGGCGCGGCCGGTCGGGTTCGTCGTCGACTACGCGGTCGGTGAGCAGCTGGCTAGCCTCGACCGGCCGATGCAAGCGGTGATGATGACGACCTTGCTCGCGGCGGACCATCCCCAGCGGGCGGTCGCGATCCCGCCCGGGCCGTGGGCCGAGTTTCTGGCGGCGGCGGCGCGCAGCGTCGGGCTCGAGCCCGCGCTGGTCGAGGTGGCGGCCTGCGCGGTCGGCGTCGACCGGGCGGCGATCGAGGACAACCGCGAGCTGGGGCTGATGCGGCGCACGATCGCGCGACCGGGCACGGGCGTCGAGCTCGCGCCGTCGACGGCCCGGGTCGACCTGCTGCACGTCCCGCTCGACGCCCGCGCCGGTTCGATTTCGGCACTGATCGCGGCGGGCTGGCTGCCGATGGGCGTGCGCGCCCACGCGACGCGGCCCCACGAGGCGGTGTTGCAGTGCCTCCCGGGCGCCCGGCGGGCCTACGCGAGCGAGGCGCTGGCCGGGGTGCGGCTCGGCGGGGCGGCGGCGGCGCTGGCCCAGACCTGGAGGGCGGCGTGCGCGCGAGCTACGTAGACCGCATGCTGGCCCAGGTCGATGGCGTGGTCGCGCCGATCTGGATCACCGAGCTGATCGTCACCGACGCGCCGCCCACCGTCGACGCCCTGGGGCTCGCGCTGGCTCGGCTGGTGCGCGAGGTCGAGCGGCTGCGGCTATGCTGGGACGACGCCCGCGTGGGCTGGCGGCCGGCGCCGGCCCAGCGCGCGGTGCCGATCGCGGTGCGCGCGGCCGGTCGCGCCGCCGACGTCATCGCCGGGCTCCTGCGCGATCCGATCGATCTGACCGTCGACGCGCCGCTGCGGGTGACCCTGGCGCCGCTCACCGATCGCGGCGGCGCGACGCTCTTGGCGCTCCAGCTGCACCACGCCATCGGCGATGCCCGCGCGCTGATGTTCTTGAACCGTCGGTTGTGGCAGCTCCTCGCCGGCACCCAGGGCGAGGTGCTGGCGCCGTCGGCGTGGAGCGATCGCCGCGCCCTCCGCGCCGCCGCGACCCACTGGCGCGCGCTGCCCCAGCTCGCCCACGCCCGGCATCGGGTGCTGGCCCGTCGCGGCACCGCGCTGCGCCGCAGCGGCGACGAGGTCGGCCCGCCCATGCTGCGCTCGCTGCGGGTGCCGCTCGAGGGCGACCGCCGTCCGCCCGCCGAGCGCTTCTTCGCCGCCCTGCTCGCCGGCATCGCGCACCACGGCGTCGCCGACCCGTCGGGCGCGGTCCGCTTTCGCATCCCGGTCGACCTGCGGCGCGAGCTGGACGCCGGCCCCACCGTCGACAATCCCTGCTCGGCGATCCCGATCGAGCTGCCGTGGGCCGACGTCGCCGCGGCCCGCGACCACGGCGCGCTGGCCCGCCGCGTCCTCGATCAGCTCGCCCGCGACCTGGGGCGCGGCGTGCACTGGGCCACGCTCGTCGAGTGCGTCGCGATCGCCCGGGTCGCCACGGTCGCGCAGCTGCGCTCGCACACCCGGCCCGAGCTGGTGTCGGCGCGGCGCGGCAGCACGCTGGTCACCACCTACGTCGGCACGGTCGACCGCTACTTCGCCGACTGTCCGTTCCCGGTGGCCTCGCTGCGCACCCACACCCCGACCTGGGGGGCCAACGGGTTCGTCTTCGCCGGCGCGCTGGTCGTCAACGTGGGCGCCTTCGAGGGCCTGTGGCGACCCGACGAGCTCGACGGCTTCGTCGACGCGATGCAGCGCTCGCTGGGCGGTGGCGAGGTGCTGTGACGTCGCTCCACGTCGCGGTGGCGTCGCTGCACGTCGTGCTCGGGCACGCCGGCTCGTCGCTGCTGTACCGCGCGCGCTACCGCCGCAGCCCGCTGGTGGTGTATCGCGCGCAGGCCTCGCCGCACCGAAGCTGGTCGCGGCTCGCGGGCGCGCTGGCGCTGGGGTGGGGCGCCGCGCTGGTCGCGACCACGTACTGGGCGTGGTTCGCCGCGACCTGGCTGGGGCGGGCCCGCGTCGACGTGGCGCCGGCGCTGGCGTGGACGCTCGCGCTGGCCGGTCTCGCGCTGATGGTGGTCGCGCAGGCCGACATGGGCGACGCGTTCCGCATCGGGCAGGACCAACGCGACGGCCCGCTCGCCCTGCGCGAGCGCGGCCTGCACGCGGTGTGTCGCAACCCGATCTACGTCGGCTCGTGGCTGGCGCTGGCCGGCATGACCGGGTGGCATCCGTCGGTCGCGCTGGTCGGCGCCTGCCTGGGCGTCGGCGTCGCGATGCATCAGCTGGTGCGCGCCGAGGAGCGGTTCTTGCGGGCCCGCTTCGGCGCGGCCTTCGACGCCTACTGCGCGCGGGTGCGCCGCTATGGAGTCGTGTGATCGATCCCGACGACGCGATCGAGTCGTCGCGGGGCGTGGGCGGCCTCGCGGTCACGCGCGCCGAGCTCGACGCCTGGCAGCGGCCCAGCGCGCTGCGCGCGGTCGCCATGACTCTGTTCCTCTTCGGCGTGTGGGGCGGCCTGGGCTACGCGGCGTGGCGGGTCGAGCACCTCGCCGCCAAGCTCGCGCTGTGGGCGGTCGCCGGCTTCGTCGTCAACGGCCTGGTCCAGCTCGGCCACGACTGCTGGCACCACAACCTGTTCCCGCGCCGCTGGCACAACACGGTGTATGGCCACGCGTTCAGCGTGCTGTTTGGGGTGTCGTTCAGCGCGGCCCGCCACGCCCACCTGCGGCACCACTGGTACAACCGCACCGAGCGCGATCCCGACGCGTACAACGTCGGCGCGCGCGGCGTCGCGGTGCAGGCCCAGTACTACGCGGTGGTGTTCGCTGGGCTGGTGCTGGCGCCGCTGCACTTCAACCTGCTCTATCCGATCGCGTGCTACGAGCGCCGGCGCTGGCCGCGGCACCTCGTCGAGGTCGCGCTCTACGCGGCGGTGTACGTCGTCGCATTCGGGTGGGTCCTGGGGCCGCGCGGGCTGGCCGGCGCCGCGCTGCAGATCTGGCTGGTGCCGATCGGGTTCGCGACCCCGTGGAACGGGCTCAAGTCGGTCGCCGATCACTACCGCAACGCGTGGAAGGGCGATCGCTTTCGCACCGCGACCACGGTGCGCACGACCCGAGCCTGGTCATGGCTGTGGAACGGCCTCAACTACCATCTCGACCATCACCTGTACCCGCGGGTGCCGGGCTACCGGCTGGCGCTGATCCATGCCCGCATCGCGCCCCAGCTGGCCGCCCAGGGCGCGCCGGTCTTCGACGGCTACTTCCGGGTGTTCTGGGGAGCGCTGCGCGAGGGGCCGACCTACGTCGACGACGGCCACGAGTTCCTCAAGAGGCAGCCGTGATCCCGGCGCCGCGGGCCCGCCGGCTGGGCCCGCTGGTCGAGGGGATTCGCTACGAAGCCGGGCGCTGGCCGCTGTGGCGCTGGGATCGCAACCTGCGCTACCTCGCCAAGAGCCTGGTGCATCGGACCACGCCCTGGACCGACGAGGATCGCGACGCGCTGGTGCGGGGCCGGCGCTATCTCGAGGGCGGCGCGTGGCGATCGTCGGCGCCGCCCGCGCTGCGGCTGGTGTTGGCCGGCGACCTGATGTGGATCCGCGACGGCTGGGCCGACGCCATCGCGCCCGGGCTGCGCGCGCGCATCGCCGCCGCCGATCTGGCGATCGCGAATCTCGAGACGCCGATCGTGCCCGAGCGCCGGGTGCCGCGCTGGGTCTACGAGACGCTGCACTACAACGCACCGCCAGCATTCCTGGCGCCGTGGATGGGGGCGCGCAACGCCGTGCTGTCGCTGTGCAACAACCACGCGCTCGACCAGGGCGACGCTGGGCTGGCGCGGACCCGCGAGGTCGTCCTCGGGCACGGCCTGCTCGCCGTCGGTGGCACCGCGCCCGACGACGCGGTGGCTGCCCTCGAGCTGCAGGGCCAGCGGCTGGCGATCACCGCGATCACGTACGGCATCAACCACGGGTCCGCGACCGGCGCGCCGCCGGCCGGCGTGCCGATCGCGCGCTTGGGCGATCCCGGCCATGAGCCCGACTGGCCGCGCCTGACCGCGCAGATCGCCGCGGCCCGCGCCCGCGGCCCCGATCTGGTCATCCTGTGCGCGCACTGGGGCTTCGAGTACGAGCACTGGCCGGCGGCCCGTCAGCGCGAGCACGCGCGCCGCTTGATCGAGCTGGGCGTCGACCTCGTCGTCGGCAGCTCGCCGCACGTGCTGCAGCCGATCGAGCTGGTGTCGATCGACGGCGCCGACCCGGCCTGCCCGCTGCAAGCCAGCCGCGGCGGCGCGCCTCGCATGGGCGTCATCGCCTGGTCGCTCGGCAACTTCACGACGATCATGCCGAGCTTGCCGTGTCAGGTCGGCGCGCTCGTCGAGCTCGACCTCGACGCCGCGCTGCGGCCGTGCGCGATCCGCGCGATCCCGACCTTGTCGCGGCGAGGCCTGGGCGCGAGCTGGCTGGGCGCTGGCACCGTCGCGGTGGCCGAGCTGCCCACCGCCGAGGCCGCCCAAGCCCGGCGACATGCGGTCGCGATCCTGGGCCGGATCGCGGACAGTACCGACCATGGATGACGAGCTGCGCGCGATCCCTGTCCGCATGTCCGAGCAGGTCCGCGAGCTCCTGCCCGCGGTCACGCTCGAGCGCTACCAGCGCTTCTTGGACCTCATGGTCCACTACACCCGGGGCAGCGGGCCGCGCCTCGAGCACGCCGCGGCTCACGCGACCACCGAGGGACGGCGCGCCTGCTTCGCCGAGCTGGCGCGCGACGAGGCCCATCACTACCGGCTCGCCGAGGCCGACCTCGCCGGCTTTGGCCGGGTCCCGAGCCCGACGCCGCCCGACGCGGTCACCGACTTCGACCAGGCTTGGCGGTCGTGGCGTGACGAGGGCCGCATCGGTGCGCTCTACGCGCTCGAGTCGGTCGCCGAGCACCTGGCTGCCGAGGCGCAGCGTCACCTGGGCCGCCTCGGGCTGGGCCGCGATCAGGCTCGCTTCATCCTGGTCCACCTCACCGCCGACGTCGGGCACGCCGCGCTGACCGCCGAGCAGCTCGACGGCGCGCTGGCGACCGACCGCGCGATGACCTTGGCGGGAGCTCGGAGCGCCGCCGACTTCTGGGTCGGACTTCACTTCGACGCGTTTGCGTGACCGTGCGACCTGTCGGGTTGGCGACAGCGGCACGTGACGAACTGTTGGGTTCGCCGTGGCTTGCGCGGGTCTGAAGGTCGAGGTAATCCGATTCCCCAATGGCCTCGAAGCAAGCCGTCGACGTGATTCCAGCGAAAGGAAAGCTGGGCATCCTCATGCCGGGGATGGGTGCGGTCGCGACCACGTTCGTCGCCGGGGTCATGGCGATCCGTCGCGGGCTCGCCAAGCCGATCGGCTCGCTGACCCAGATGGGCACGATCCGTGTGGGTCCTCGCAATGAGCATCGCTCGCCCGCCATCAAGGAGTACGTGTCGCTGACCGCGCTCGACGAGCTCGAGTTCGGCGGCTGGGACATCTTCCCCGACAACATGTACGAGGCCGCGCTGCGAGCCGGCGTGCTGGAGAAGAGCCTCCTCGAGCAGCTGCGCAGCGAGCTCGAGCAGGTCAAGCCGATGCCGGCGGTGTTCGAGCAGGCGTGGGTGAAGAACCTCACCGGCCCGAACCTCAAGCGCGGCACCAGCAAGATGGACCTGGCCGAGCAGGTGATGGAGGACATCCGGCGCTTCCAGGCCGAGCGCGGCTGCGATCGCATCGTCGCGATCTGGTGCGGCTCGACCGAGGTCTACCGCAAGCCGACCGCGACCCACGCGACGCTCGCGGCGTTCGAGGAGGGCCTGCGGGCGTCGTCCGACGACATCGCCCCGTCGCAGATCTACGCCTACGCCTGTCTCAAGCTGGGGGTTCCGTACTGCAACGGCGCGCCCAACAACTCGGTCGACGTCCCCGCGATGCAGGAGCTGGCACACGAGCATCAGGTGCCGATCGCCGGCAAGGACTTCAAGACCGGCCAGACCCTGATGAAGACCATCCTCGCGCCCGGCTTCAAGGCGCGATTGCTCGGGCTCGCCGGTTGGTACTCGACCAACATCCTCGGCAATCGCGACGGCGAGGTGCTCGACGACCCCGAGTCGTTCAAGAGCAAGGAGGTCACCAAGCTGGGCGTGCTCGATCACATCTTGCAGCCCGACCTCTACCCCGACCTGTACGGCCACTACGCCCACGTGGTCCGCATCAACTACTACCCGCCGCGCGGGGACAACAAGGAAGGCTGGGACAACATCGACATCGTCGGTTGGCTCGGCTACCCGATGCAGATCAAGGTCAACTTCTTGTGTCGCGACTCGATCCTCGCGGCACCGTTGGTGCTCGATCTGGCGCTCTTCATCGACTTCGCCAAGCGCGCGGGCATGGCGGGCACGCAGGAGTGGCTGTCGTTCTACTGGAAGAGCCCGATGACGAACGAGGGCCTCTACCCGGAGCACGACCTGTTCATCCAACTCATGAAGTTGAAGAACACCCTGCGGCACTCCAAGGGTGACGATCTCGTCACGCATCTTGGGGCTGACTGAGTTTTTTGAACCCGGTGCGTTGAGCGTGGGACCCGTGGTGCTTCGCTCGGGCGGGTCGCGGGGCGCGGGTGGTGGAGGCGGTTCGCGGATCCACGGCGGGTGGTGGAGGCGGTTCGCGGATCCACGGGGAGTGGGGAGGCGGTTCGCGGATCCACGGCGGGTGGTGGAGGCGGTTCGCGGATCCACGGGGAGTGGGGAGGCGGTTCCCGGCTCCACCGCGAGTGGCGGTTATTCGTCTTTGAGGCCGAGGGCCTTGGGCGGCGGCGGCGGCGGCTTGGGATCGGACACGCCGACGACCTCGAGGTCGTAGGACAGGTCCTTGTCGGCGAGGGGATGGAGCAGGCGCACGTCGACGTCGTCGCCGGTGATCTTCTCGATCGCGAGGATCACGTCGGCGGTGCCACCGGCGCCCTTGGCGGTGAAGCGGTCGCCGGCCTTGAGCGTGGCGTCCTTGCCGAACTCGGCCTTCTTCATCTTCTTGGTCGGATGCAAGGCCGGGTTTCCGAAGGCGTCCTTGGCCTTGAGCACGCCGGTCTTCTTGCTGCCCTTCTCCAGGCCGGCGATGAGCTGCTCGATGCCGGGCAGCATCGCGCCACCGCCCTGGATGAACTCGACGACGCTCTTCTCGAGGGTGTCGCCATCGACCACGGACAGGTGGATCTTCAGGCGAACCCTGACGCCAGCGCTGATCTTCACCGGCCCAAGATACACCGCGCCGCCCGAACGCCGAGCGAGCTTGGGTCGTTCTCGTCACGACCTGGGCGCCGCGGTCGATCGTGAAGCGCGGTTGACATGGCGCGTCGATCGACCGCGCAAGCGCGCGGGTACAAAGGCTCGCGGCTTTCTTGCGTGACGGCACGGATCGCGCATAAAGGTGCTCGGCCACGATGCTCCGCTCCCTCCTACGCCTCCCCTCGCTCGCGATCGTCTTCGGTCTCGCGCTCTCCACTGCCTGCGTTTCGGGGCGCCAGCCCGAGCTGAAGGTGCTCTCGGTGGAGCAAGCCGCGCTCCCCGCCCGTGACATGGTGCTCTACGTCGAGGTCACCAACCCGGCGTCGCGTCCGCTCAACCTGCAGCGGCTGAAGTATTCGTTTGCCTCGTCGGCGAAAGTTGCAGGCGTCCAGCCCGTGGTCGGCGAGGTGATCCTGTCGCGCATCGTCGAGGCGGGCGCCGCCGTCATCGTCGAGGTGCCGCTCACGCTCGACAGGGCGCTGCCCAGCGGCGAGGCGATGACGCTCGCCGGTCGCCTCTACGCCACGCAGGACGAGCTCCAGCGCTCCTTCGCGGTCTCGGCCACGATCGACGCGCTGTAGCGCCTCAGGGCGCGTCGCACGCCAGCCACTCGCCGAGGAGCTTGCGCTCCGCGAGGGTGGGCGAGGCGCCGTCGTCGTTGGGCATGGACGTGTTGGTGGCGGCCGGCCCCGACGCGGTGGTCTCGTCGATGTGCTCGCGCACCGCGCGCACCCCGAAGACGGTGTCGAAGTCGTGGAACGACGGCGCGCCGTGGCGATCCGCGCCGACCAGATCGGTGGCATGGCAGCGCGTGCAGTACGACTCCATGAACCCCTTGCCGAAGTTGTCGTACGTGAGCGTCGACGTCGGCGGACACACCGACGCGGTCGGCGGCCCGAACAGCGGGTCGTCGCCACACGCCGCCAGCGCGGCCGCCACCACCAGCGCAAGCGCGTCGCGCGTCATTGCCAGCGCCACTGCATGCCCTCGTACAGCTCGACGTGGACCACGACGTCCATCGCCGTCGGGCCGCTGTTGCGCACCAGGAGCCACCAGTCGGTCTCCGAGGTCGGGCGGAACACGTAGTCGACCCTGGTCTGGTTGAGCTCCTCGTACACGTTCTGGGTGCCGCCACCCTCATGACCGTGGATGTTCCAGTCCAGCTCGGCCACCGGCGCCTCGAGGTGGATGACCGCGTAGTCGTCGGGGCCGCCGGTCATGATGCCTTCGACGAGCTCGCCCGGCACCAGCGACTGGGTCTCCATGATGAGCTGGCGCGGCGCGGCGTCGATGCCGGTGCCCTGATCGATCGGCGCGGCGTCGACGGGCGTGCCGCCGTCGTCGCCTCCACAAGCGGCGAGCAGCAGCGCGATCGCGAGCCCGAGCCGCCTCATGGCGCGCTCCCGAAGCCGGGCGGCACCAGGTCGCACGGCAGCGGCCCGGTGGGCGGACGCGGCAGATCGGTGGGGCGGTCGAGGCAGGGCGCCAGCACGCCCGGCGCGGCGTCGATCGCGGCGTCGACGAGGATCGCGGCGTCGATCGGCGTGGGCGTGGCGTCGTCGGTCGGCGGGCTGGCGTGGTTGTCACCGCAGGCCGCGGCGGTGACCAAGAGCAGCGCGAAGATCGCGGCGCGCATCAGTAGCGGACCCAGATCTGCTCGCCGGCCGCGAGGTCGCCGGCCACGACGCGCAGGCCGATGGTGTCGGCGCCATCGCAGCCGTGGCCGACGCTGAACGTGATCTTCTGCGACTTGCTGGCGAAGGCCGGGCCGCTGGAGACCGAGACGTGGGCGCTGGCGGTGCCGGCGAGCGCGAGGATGCTGACGAACGCGAGAGTAGAGACGGGCTTCATGGGAAACGGCTCCTGCCGCGCCGGGCGCGGCGGACGATCATGACGAGAATCGAACTGTCCGGAAGCCGGACAGTCGGTGACGAGCGAGCGCGAACCGCGCGCGTCAGCTCGGCGGCTTCTCGGGACGATCGGCGGGCCGCTCGGGCAGCGCGGCGGGCACCCAGGTCAGCGCGGTCCTTGCGCGCGGTACGACCCGGGCCGGCGGCGCGGCCGGCGCGAGCGCGACCAGCACCACCGGGGCGACCAGCTCGATCGCGCCGGTGCTGCACCGCTTCAGCTGGGGGCCGTCGCGGTCGGCGTCCTTGCGGTCATGGCAGGCGCACTTGTGGGGATCGGGGCAGCAGCAGGCGGTGTCGCCCACCACGCCCGCGCCGGCCCAGGTCGTCACCGGCTGCGCGAGCAGGGTCAGCGCGGCGACGATCGGCAACAGCAGGCGCAACACGGCAGGCACGACCGGTTATGCATACCCGCCGGGAGTCACGATCGTCAACTGCGCAGTCCGCGGTGGGACCGCGCAGCCTCACGTCGCGGTCACTTCGCGATCGTGGCGCGCGCGGCCGGCGCGCCGATCGCGGCGGTCTTGGCGTCGACGGTGCCGAGATCGACGAAGGCGCCATCGACCATCACCACGTAGGGCCGGTGCTCGAAGGCGAGGTGGCCCTTGCCGTCGTGGCGCACGATCTCGAGCAGGCCCATGCCGTAGCCCATCGGACCGCGCGCGTAGTAATGGATCTGTAGCTGGTAGGGCGCCGCGGTCGGCGTGCCGCGGATCGTGAAGCACTCGGGGCCGTAGCCGGTGGTGACGTCCTCGTACAGATCGCCGCCCGAGTCGAGGTGCTTCGACGAGTAGTACGCGTGGCCGCCGCGGGCGTCGCTGATGTGGAAGTCGACGTCGTTGGCGTCGGTCTCCCAGTACAGGACGAAGCGCAAGGTGGGGTCGGTCGCGAGGGTGGCGCCGGCCTTGGCGAGGCGGGCGGTGATGGCGCCGCGGTCCTTGGGCGTGCGGGCCAGCCAGGCCGCCGCGACCACGCCGAGATCTTCGCGCAGGATGCGGGTGCCGCCCTTGAAGCGATCGGCCGGGTACGACTGGGCGAGGCCGTGCTCGAGGGCGGCGAAGGCGCCGGCCAGGTCGTCGGCGCGCACCAGCTCCCAGGCCAGCAGGCGGTGGCCGGTCAGGTGATCGGGGCGCTGCTCGACGGCGGTGCGCAGCGCGTCGATGGCGAGGGCGCGGCTGTCACCGCCGACCCGGGCCAGGCGCTCGCCGGCGAAGCGCCGCAGGTCGGCGCGGGCCGGAAACAGGTCGATGATCGAGCCGTAGGCGCGGGCCGCCAGCTCGGTGTCGTGGCGGGCCTCGGCGACCTCGCCCAGCGCGATCAGGGCCAGCACGTCGCCCGCGTCACGGGCGCGCCAGGCCAGCGCGGCCGCGAGGGCACGACCATCGCCGCCCTGGCCGAGCTCGGTCATGACGGCCTGGAAGTCGCCGGTCCACGGCGGGGTCTTGGGTGCGGCCTCGGCGGGCGGCGGCGGGGGCGGCGGGGCCGGCGAGTCGGCCGCGATCGCGCCGCTGGAGCCGCTGGAGCCGCTGGAGCCGCTGCCGAGCACGCCAGCCGTGCTGGCGGACGTCCGTTGGCGACGATCCAGGTTGGGGGCGGGCTGGCGCGGTGCCGCGCGCGTCGGCTCGGCGCGGGGCGCGGCGGCTCGGCGTCCCGAGGGCGGCGCGGGTTGAGGAGGCCCCTGCGGCCTGGCCTCGGCGGGCGGCGCGGCGTCGCCGCTGCTCACCTCGCTCTGCTCCGACTCGTCGACGTCGCCGTCGTCGGCACCCGAGTCGTCGGAGAGCTCGACCAAGAGACTGGTCTCCTTCGCCTTGGCTTCGGTCGTCGCGGCCTTGGCGACGAACCTCGGCGCCGGCTGCGCGAGGGCGACGTAGTCCTGGCGCTGCTCGACGGTGAGCCCGCTGGCGCCGACGGTCAGGATGTCGGCGAGCGCGGTGCGCGGGATCTCGAAGCGCGCGTAGTCGGCCGCGGTCTCGAGGACCAAGAACGCGGTCAGGTCCGACATCACGCGGTGACGCTTCGACAGCGCGACGATCTGCGCGGCCAGCTTCTCGCGCGCGGCGGGCGCGGCCTCGGCGAGGCGCTGCTCGTCGAGGCGCGCGATCTCGGCGCCGGCCGCCGCGCGGGCCAGCAGCGGCACCGGCACCTCGGTCGGTTGGATCGCGAGCTGGGCCGCGCCGGCCGAGACCGTGATCGCGCCGGTCGGCGGGGTCTCGAGCTGCGCGATCACCACGGTGCGGTCGCCGGGCTGCACGCCGTCGAGCGTCGACGGCCACGACCAGCGCGCGCCCTCGACCTTCACCGCGAGGCCGGAGCGGGTGGCCAGCCCGAGCCGGCGCGCGGTCTCGCTGGCGCCGCGGCCACCGTCGATGATCGCGCCGTCGGTGGGCATCGCGCCGTGGGTGAGCCGGGCCGCGGTGGCGCGGTCGCGGATGCCGCCGACCAGCACGACGTCGAGGCGGTCGCTCTTCTTGGCGAGGGCGGCGACCGCGCGGGTCAGCGAATCGTCGTTGCCGACCGTCGAGACCGCGTCGCCCATCAGCACGACGCGCTGGTCGCCGTGGGCCGCGGCCCAGGCCAGCGCGCCCGGCAGGTCCGAGGCGCCCAGCGCGGTGCGCTTGATGAGCGCATCCTTCACGCGCGCGACGCCGCTGGCCGGCCCGCGGTAGACCTCGACCACGCGCTGGTCGAAGGCGGCGATCGTCACCGGCAGCGCGGCGCCGTGGGTCTTGGCGAGCTCGCCGACCATCGCGACCAGGCCGTCGACCTGGGCCGGGTAGCCGAGCGCGCGCGACGCGCTGGTGTCGAACAGGATCGTGAGGGCCTCGATCGGCGCGGGCGCGGCGGCGGCCAGCGGATCGATGGTGAACGCGACCAGCTTGCCGGCCCGGATCGCCGCGGGCGCGCTGGTGAGCGCGACGACCAGATCGCGATCGGGCGTCCACTGCTCCTCGCCGAAGTCGGTGCGGTCGTACGTGGCGCCGGTGCGGTCACCGCGCGCCACCTGCACCGACGCCGCGACCGCGCCGATCTGGGGCAGGCCGCGCAGCGGCAGCACGTACTGGCCGTGGACCTCGTGGGAGAACGAGACGATCAGCTCCTTCTCGCCGTGGGCCGGGATCGGGAACACCCGGGCCGAGAACTGGTTGCCGGCCTCGTTCTCGAGGAGCGCGGGGTCTTGCTTGCGATGCAGGAAGTCCTCGTAGGCGCGGCGCGCGGCCATGCGCTCGACCACCTCGGCCTCCATCCAGCCCCGCTCCTGCCGCATCGCGAAGCGCGACAGCGCGGCGCCGTCGGGCAAGGTGATCGCGAACCGGCCCTCGAGGGTGCGGTTGAGCGGGTTGGCGAAGGTGAGGTGCAGCTCGGTGTAGGCGAGCGGGCCTTCGACGACCGCCTTGGCCTCGAGGCGGGTCAGGCGCAGGCCGGTGCCATCGGCGGCGGTCAGTGAGATCGGCGCCTCGGTGGCGATGAGCGAGGTGCCCGAGGTGGCGGCGATGAGCGCCGTCGGCGCGGTGCCGGCAGCGACGGTCGGCGTGGTCACCGGCGCGGCGGCGCTGGCGGCGCTGGCGGCGCTGGCGGCGCTGGCGGCGGTAACGGCGAGGGTCGCCGGCGGGACCGGCGCGGGGCTGGCGGCGAGGATCGCCGGCGGGACCGGCGCGGGGCTGGGGCGTCCGCAGGACATGGCGAGCACGAGGACCAGGGCCGTACCGATTCGTTGCATGGCTCCTTGGACGCCTCAGCCGGGTGCCGGGTTCTGATCGGTTCACGGTTTTGCGTCGAGCGCGCCACCAGCGCGGCGAGACTGCCGCGTCGCGGAGCTGGAAGCGCCGGTCAGGAAACCGACCGCCGCGGCCCGGAGCGCTCGTGTATCGTGCGCGCGATGAATCGGACCGACCTGTCGACGACCTTGTGGATCTCGGCACTTGCAGCCGGTGGGCTCCTCGCGTGCGCCGACCCGACACCGGCGCCGCCCAGCGCGGCCAGCCGGGTGGTCGCGGTGCCGACCATCGCCGGCGTGCCGGCCCGCGTGCTGCGCGGCGGCCTGGTGTCGGCGGCGCCGGCCCCGACCCCGGCCGACTCGGCCCTCGCGCTGGTCGCCCGCCTGGCGCCGGCCTGGGGCGCGCCGCGCGGCGCCGCCACCCTCGACGCCTTCGCGACCACGGCGGTCGGCGGCGGCGAGCTCGTCCGCATCCGCCAGCTCGTCGACGGCGTGCCGGTCGAGGGCGGCGAGCTCCGCGTCCTGGTCGGGCCCGGCGGCACGCTGCTGGCCGCGTCGGGCGCGGTGGTCCCGGTCGAGATTGCGCGCGACCGCACCGGGTTCATCCTCGACGCCGACGCGGCGGTGGCTCGCGCGGTCGACGCGGTCCACGGCGTCGACGTCAGCGCCGGCCTGCGCGCCAAGCCCGATCGGGGCGGCGCTCGCTGGTTCGCCGGCCGCGCCGCCGACGTCACCGTCCAAGACGCCCGGGCCCAGCGGGTGTGGCACCGCGACGGCAATGCGCTGGTGCCGGCCTGGCTGGTGGAGGCCTACACCTCGAACGACGACTCCACCGACTCGCTGGCCTACCGCACCGTCGTCGCCGCTCGTGACGGCCGCGTGCTCGAGCAGCGCTCGCTCACCGCCGACGCGTTCACCTATCGCGTGTGGGCCGAGACCAGCGGCGACCAGCGCCCCCTCGACGGTCCCACGACCGACTTCTCGCCCAACCCGAGCGGCGTTCCGGGCGGTGGCCGCCCCGCCTTCATCGCCCCCAATCTGGTCACGGTCGACGGCCTCAACCACCCGACCACGGCCAGCCCCGACCCGTGGCTGCCGGCGGGCTCGACCGAGACCGTCGGCAACAACGTCGACGCCTACAGCGACGTCAACAGCCCCAGCGGCCTGTCGTCGGGCGACTTCCGCGCCTCGGTCACTGGGCCCGGGGTCTTCGATCGCACGTACGACGTCGAGGCCAACCCGCTGGCGTCGATGGCGCAGCAACAGGCCGCGATCACCCAGCTGTTCTATTCGCTCAACTGGCTGCACGACGACTGGTACGACGCCGGCTTCACCGAGGCGACCGGCAACGGCCAGCAGAACAACTACGGCCGCGGCGGCGTCGACGGCGACCCGGTGCTCGCCGAGGCCCAAGACGGCGCCAACGACGGCAACCGCAACAACGCCAACATGTCGACGCCCAGCGACGGCATGACGCCGCGCATGCAGGTCTACCTGTGGACCGGCACCGAGGACGAGACCATCACCTCGCAGCCGGCTGGTCGCACCAGCACCGCCAACGGCGCGGGGTTCGGCCCGGCCCAGTTCGATCGGACCGGCGTGCTGGTGCTCGGCACCGACGGTAGCGGCCCGTCGAGCACCGACGGCTGCGAGGCGCTCACCAACGCCGCCGCGGTCGCCGGGAAGATCGTCATCCTCGATCGCGGCAACTGCCCCGGCGAGCGCAAGGCCGCCAACGCCCAGGCCGCCGGCGCGATCGGCGCGATCATCCCGCACAACGTCGCCGGGTCGCCGGCCCAGTCCCTGCCCAACGACTCGTCGGTCGACGCCAACGTCACGATCCCGACGATGTCGGTGGGCTACGACGCCGGCATGTCGCTGCGCGGCGACGTCGCCAGCGGCCCGACGACGGTCACGATGCACCGCGCGCTCAGCCAGGAGGCTGAGGGCGCCCTCGACGCCAGCCTGGTGGCCCACGAGTTCGGCCACTACGTCCACCACCGGCTCAGCCGGTGCGACACCAAGATGTGCGGCGCGATGAGCGAGGGCTGGGCCGACTTCGTCGCGCTGCTCACGCTGGCCCGACCCGGCGACGACCTCTCCGGCGCGTACTCGATCAGCACCTATGCGTACGGCGGCGATCCCTACTTCGGGCTGCGCCGGGCCCCGTACTCGACGGACCTGGCCAAGAACCCGTTCACCTACCGGCTGGTCGCCGACGGCCAGGCGCTGCCGAACACCGCGCCCAGGACTCCCAGCGGCAGCCCGAACTCCGAGGTCCACAACGCCGGCGAGATCTGGGCCCAGATGCTGTGGGAGGCCTACGTCGGCCTGCAACAGGCGCGCGGCACCGCGACGTTCGACGAGACTCGCCGCACCATGCAGCGCTACGTCGTGGCCGGCCTGCTCCTGGCGCCGCCCGACGCGACCTTCACCGAGACCCGCGACGCGCTGCTCGCCGCGGCCCTGGCCGCCAGCCCCGCCGATCACGACACCATCGCGGCCGGCTTCGCGCGGCGTGGTCTCGGCTCGTGCGCGGCGTCGCCCGACTCCGAGTCGCAAGACTTCGTCGGCGCCACCGAGAGCTTCGAGCTCGACGGTCACGCTCGCGCCGGCGTCGTCACCGTCGCGATCGACGTGAAAGACTGCGACGGCGACGCCACGCTCGACATCGGCGAGACCGCGACCATCACGGTGCCGGTGCAGAACGACGGGGCCCAGGCCCTCGACGCGGTGACGGTCTCGCTGACCACGACCACGCCTGGCCTCACCATCCTCACCCAGCCGATCGCGGTCGGCGCGATGGCGTCGTACAGCGCGACCACCGCGACCTTCCAGGTCCGCCTCGACGCCGCGACCGGCCCGGCCGCCGCGGTCCTCGACCTCACGATCACGGCGCCCGACAGCTGCGTCGACACCTTGCAGATCCCGCTGCCGGTGCGGCTCGCCGCCGACGACAAGCTCGCGCAGTCGGCGACCGACAGCTTCGACGCCGAGGCGTCGGTGTGGACCTTCGACGGCCAGGACTCCGCCGTGGTGTGGGAGCACCGGGCCGCCAGCCTCGACGGGGTGTGGCACGGCGCCGACATCGGTACCGAGAGTGACACCGTGCTGACCTCGCCGGCGCTCCAGGCTGGCTCGGGCACCGTCACGATCGAGCTCGATCACACCTACGACTTCGAGGCGTCCGACCAACTGTACGACGGTGGCCTGATCGAGATCTCCCTCGACGACGGCGCGTCGTGGACCGACGTCAACGCGATGACGCCGGTGCCCTACACCGGCATGCTGGCCACCGACAGCTTCAACCCGCTGGGGGGCGCGCTGGTCTTTGGCGGCACCAACCCGTCGTACCCGGCCCGCGATCACCTCACGCTCGACTTCGGCAGCCAGCTCCGCGGCAAGACCTTCCGCATTCGCTTCCGGATCGCGACCGACGCCGCGGTCGGCGCCGGCGGTTGGACCATCGACAACGTCGCGATCTCCGGCCTCGGTAACAAGCCGTTTCCGACCTTGGTCGTCGACGACGGCACCTGCGACGGCACCCAGCCGATGGGCGAGCCCGACGACGGTGGCTGCTGTAGCACCGGCTCGGATCCGGCCACGCCGCTCGCGCTGGGCTTCGCGATCGCGGGGCTCCTGGTGCGACGCCGCCGGCGTGCGTGACTTGTTGTAGGCTGCGCGCGATGTTCGACAACACCCGCTGGCACGACCTGGCCGCGCGCGCTCTGGCCGGCCAGGTGCCCACGCGCGACGAGGCGCGGGCCGTCCTGGCCGCGCCCGCCGCCGAGCTCCTGACGCTCCTCGACGCCGCGTATGGCTTGCGTCGCCACTACTGGGGCCAGCGCGTGCTCTTGCACGTGCTCGACAACGTCAAGGCCGGGGCCTGCCCCGAGGACTGTGGGTTCTGCTCGCAGTCGTCGCGCCACGGCTCGCCCGGCGGCGAGGCGCCCATGAAGTCCGTCGACGAGCTGGTCGAGGGCGCGCGCCGCGCGGTCGCGGCCCAGGCCCGCCGCTACTGCATGGTCACCGCCACCCGAGGCCCGTCGACGCGCGATCTCGACACCATCTGCGAGGCGGCGACCCGCATCAAGGCCGAGTCAGGCATCGAGCTGTGCGCGTCGCTGGGCCTGCTCACGCAGGCCAAGGCCGAGCGGTTGCGCGCGGCGGGCGTCGATCGCTTCAACCACAACCTCGAGACCAGCGAGCGGTTCTACGCCCAGATCGTCACGACCCACACCTGGGCTGATCGGGTCGCCACCGTGCAGCATGCCCGGGCCGCGGGCATGCAGACCTGCGTCGGTGGCATCGTCGGCCTCGGCGAGGGCGAGGACGACCTGCTCGATCTCGCGTTCGCGCTGCGCGACCTCGACGTCGACTCGGTGCCGGTGAACTTCCTCGACCCGCGCCCGGGCACGCCGCTGGGCGAGCGCGACCGCATCGAGCCGGCCTACGCGCTGCGCGCGCTGTGCATGTTCCGCTTCGTCCACCCGCGCACCGACCTCCGCGTCGCGGGCGGACGCGAGGTCACGCTGCGCGCGATGCAGGTCATGGCGCTCTACGCCGCCAACTCGATCTTCACGCAGGGCTATCTGACCACCATGGGCGCCACGCCCGCCGCCGATCACCAGATGATCCTCGACGCCGGCTTCACCCTCGAGCTCCAAGACGGCACCGAAGCCGTCGCCGACCCGGTCGCCGTCGCTGGCGTCCTCGCGCCTCGCAAGCCCGAGCCCCGCCGCCTGCCCCAGCTCTGAGTTGCCATCGTGACCGAGCTGGCAACGACTGACATTCATCCACCGGCGAGACGCGCAGTGTCGTGCGGGGCTAGGATGGGTAATTCAAACTGAAGAGGACTGGATGAGGTATCTGAGCGTGGTTGTGTCCTTGGCGATGATCGGGTGTGGTGGCGATGGCGATACGGCTGTCGAAAAGTGCGACGATCTGGTCGCGACGCTCTGTGACCGAGTAGGCGAGTGCGCGCCGAGCTTGGGCACCGTGGAGGAGTGTGTGGAGGGAGTCCATGCGCAGTTGTCATGCGGCTCGGCGCAGAGCGTGAGCGCCACGTACGGTCGCTGTATCAGCCAGCTTCGCTCGATCAGCTGCAGCGGGCTGTTCCCCGCTGACCCGAATACCGGTGTTCCGACCTTGACGCTGCCAGCCGACTGCCAGGGCGTGATCTTGACCCCAAGCAACCGCGTCGGCGACGACGCACCGGCGAGCGTGCTGGAAGGCGCGTCGTCGGCTCTAGCGGCGGAGTAAGGGCCCGCGCATGAACAAGTCGATCGAGGATCGCGGTCGAGGCGCCCGGAGGGCAAGGCGACGGTGAGGACCGCAGGGGAGCATCCTCGACGGATGTGACCCGAGGACCGGAACCGGCAAC
>Ga0209181_10004416_pt1 | contig 20960 bp, 22 predicted proteins | sample MAT05_FD_187208 | JGI IMG/M metagenome (GOLD analysis project Ga0209181, IMG submission 187208) | Freshwater microbial communities from Lake Fryxell liftoff mats and glacier meltwater in Antarctica - MAT-05 (SPAdes) (version 2) | ecosystem: Environmental > Aquatic > Freshwater > Ice > Liftoff... | reverse complement strand
ACCTGGGCGATGTTTTTGTGCGGCTGGCGTTGCGTGCTTTCGAGTCGGCGGCGGGTCCGCGCAGCGAGACCGCACTGCTCAACAAACTGCGCCTGGTGCGCGAACTGGCAGCGCTGCGCTGACCGCGCCCGCACCCGCACCCGCACCCGCCCGAGAGCCCGCATCCCCCACCCCCCCCGAAGAGCCCTAACGATGAAATCATTTGCCGTTGCCGCTGTGCTGGTTGCCAGCCTGGCTACCGCCGCACCCGCCTGGGCCCAGAAGGTCAGGCTCAGCACCTCGATGGGCGATATCGTGTTGCAACTCGACGCCGAGAAAGCGCCGGTAACCGTGGCCAACTTCGTTCAGTACGTCAAGGCTGGCCAGTACAGCGGCACGGTTTTTCACCGGGTGATCGACGGCTTCATGATCCAGGGTGGCGGCATGACGCCCGACATGCAGGAAAAGCCGGTGCGCTCGCCGATCAAGCTGGAGGCTAAAAACGGCTTGTCCAATGTGCGAGGCAGCGTCGCAATGGCCCGCACCAATGCTCCGGACTCTGCCACGGCACAATTCTTCATCAACCTCGGTGACAACCTGAGGCTCGACGCCGCCAACTCGGGCGACGGCAATGGCTACGCCGTGTTTGGCCAAGTCGTCGAGGGCATGGACGTGGTCGACAAGATCAAGACCGTAGCGGTCGGCAACAAGGCCGGCCATCAGAACGTGCCGCAGCAAGCGGTGCTGATCAAGCAAGCAACCCTTCTGGAGAAATGACATGACCAAGACCGTTGAAATGAGCACCGCCCAGGGCAGCTTCCGTATCGAGCTCGATGACGCCAAGGCGCCACTGTCCGTCGCCAACTTCCTGGCTTACGTCAACAGCGGCCACTACGACGGCACCGTGTTCCACCGCGTCATCCCGGGCTTCATGATCCAGGGCGGCGGTTTCGAGGTGGGCATGAAGCAGAAGCCTACGTTGGGCGAAATCCGCAACGAGGCCAACAACGGCCTGAAAAACACCAAGTACACCCTGGCGATGGCACGCACCAGTGCGCCGCACTCGGCCAGCTCGCAGTTTTTCATCAATGCCACCGACAACACCTTCCTCAACCACAGCGGCGAGAGCGCGCAGGGCTGGGGCTATGCGGTGTTCGGCAAGGTCGTCAGCGGCACCGAGGTGGTGGACCAGATCGAGCGCGTCGCCACCGGCCGCAAGGGCGGTCACGACGACGTACCGGTCGAGGATGTCGTGATCCTGAAGGCGGTCGAGATCGTCTGAGTCTGACCGGCCGGCAGGCATGAACAGCTTGGCAGGCGCAGCCGGTCAGGGTGTGCTGGGCGGCGCGATGGCTGATTTGTCGGCTTGCCCGGCTTGGCAGGCCGACCCGGCCTGGTCTTGCATCGATCTGCTGTCCGACGTTCACCTGCAGGCGGATCGCCCCGACACCTTTGCCGCCTGGCGCCAGCATCTGTTGGGTACGCCGGCCAACGCGGTACTGATCCTGGGCGATCTGTTCGAGGTCTGGGTCGGTGACGACGCCCGCAGCGGCCGCTTCGAGGCCGAATGCGCCGCTGTACTGAAGCAAGCGGCCCGACATCGGCGGCTGGCCTTCATGCCGGGCAACCGGGATTTTCTGGTGGGCGATGCACTGCTCGCCGAGACGGGTATGCAGCGGCTGGCCGATCCCACGCTGATGCTGGCCTGGGACCGCCGCTGGCTGCTCAGCCACGGTGACGCCCTGTGCCTGTCGGACACCGCGTACCTGCAATTCCGCCGGCAAGTGCGGGGGGCCGAATGGCAGGCGCGGTTTTTGGCGCTGCCGCTGGCCGAGCGCCAACACCAAGCGCGCACGATGCGCGACGCCAGCGCGGCGCACCAGGCCCGCCAGGGTGCTTTTGGCTGGAGCGACGTGGACGACGATGCCGCCGCCGAGTGGCTGGTGCAGGCTGGCGCCGAGGCCCTGATCCATGGCCACACCCATCGCCCCGCCACGCACACGCTGCCGGGCGGTCTGGTGCGTCACGTGCTGGGGGATTGGGACTTTGAAGCAAAGCCTGCGCGCGCGCGCATCCTGCGGCTGAGTGCATCCGGCTTGCAGGCGCTGGACCTGGGCGCCGCACCACCTTGAAAGCCCTCTGGCAGCGTTGGCAGGCGCACCGCGAAACCAAGGCGCTGGCGCGGCGGGCGATCCCTGAAGCGCTGTGGCAACTCACGCTGGCACGCTTGCCGTTTCTGGCCGCCCGACCGCCCGAGGACGTGGCCGAGTTGCGCCGCCTGGCCAGCCTGTTTCTCGACGAAAAGGAGTTCACCGGCGCGGGCGGCCTGGAGGTCGATGACGCTATTGCCGTGTGCATCGCTGCCCAGGCGGTGTTGCCGGTGCTGCGTTTTGGCTTGGCACCCTACCGCAGCTTCGTCGGCATCGTGGTGCACCCCGACGAGGTGGTGGCACGGCGCGAGGTGACCGATGACGACGGCATCGTGCACGCCTACGAGGAGGTGCTGACCGGCGAGGCGATGGCCGGCGGGCCGGTGATGCTGTCCTGGGTCGATGTGAGCGAGTCTGGCGACTCCGCCGATTGGGGCTACAACGTGGTGATCCACGAGTTTGCCCACGTGCTCGACATGGGCGACGGCGAGGCCGACGGTGTGCCGCCCCTGGCCAGCAGCGCTGAACGCGAAGCCTGGATTGCGGTGATCGATCCAGCCTTCGAGCAATTCTGCTCACAGGTGGACGCGGGTATCGAGACCCTGCTCGACGCCTACGGCGCCACCGGCATCGATGAATTTTTTGCGGTGGCCGCCGAGACGTTTTTCACCGGGCCCAAAGAGATGCGCGCCAGGCATCCCGAACTCTACGGGTTGCTGGCGCGCTATTTTCAGCAAGACCCCGCGGCCTACCGCGGGAGCTGACCGACCTCTGGGCGGGTGTCAGGCGGGGGTTGGTTCGACCTTGCTCTTGTCGTTTTTCTTGGGCGGCTGGATGTCGAGCAGGACTTCGCCCTTGTCGTCGAAGTCCACCGTCAACCGACCGCCATCGACCAGACGGCCAAACAGCAGCTCGTCGGCCAAGGCCCGGCGGATGGTGTCCTGGATCAACCGTTGCATCGGCCGTGCGCCCATCAGCGGATCAAATCCCTTCTTGGCCAGGTGCTGGCGCAGCGTGTCGGTGAAGGTGACTTCAACCTTCTTCTCGGCCAGCTGGGCCTCGAGCTGCAACAAGAACTTGTCGACGACCCGCAGGATGATCGACTCGTCCAGCGCCTTGAAGCTGACCGTGGCGTCCAGCCGGTTGCGGAACTCTGGCGTGAACAAGCGCTTGATGTCGGCCATCTCGTCGCCCTGCTCGCGCGCCGTGGTAAAGCCGATGGTCGACTTGTTCATGGTCTCGGCCCCCGCGTTGGTCGTCATGATGATGATGACGTTGCGGAAGTCGGCCTTGCGCCCGTTGTTGTCGGTCAGCGACCCGTGGTCCATCACCTGCAACAGCACGTTGTAGACGTCGGGATGGGCTTTTTCGATCTCGTCGAGCAACAGCACGCAGTGCGGCTTCTTGGTGACGGCCTCGGTCAGCAGGCCGCCCTGGTCGAAGCCGACATAGCCCGGCGGCGCGCCGATCAGCCGGCTGACCGCGTGGCGCTCCATGTACTCGGACATGTCGAACCGGATCAGCTCGATACCCAGGATGTAGGCCAGTTGCTTGGCCACCTCGGTCTTGCCCACGCCGGTGGGGCCGCTGAACAGGAAGCTGCCGATCGGCTTGTCCGGCCGGCCCAGGCCTGAGCGCGCCATCTTGATGGCAGCAGCCAGCGCGTCGATGGCCGGCTCTTGGCCAAACACCACGCTTTTGAGGTCGCGGTCCAGGCTCTTCAACTTGCCACGGTCGTCGTTGCTGACCGACGCCGGCGGGATGCGGGCGATCTTGGCGACGATCTCCTCGACCTCATTGCGGGTGATGGTCTTTTTCTGCTTGCTCTTGGGCAGGATGCGCTGCGCTGCACCGGCCTCGTCGATCACATCGATCGCCTTGTCGGGCAGGTGACGGTCGTTGATGAACTTGGCCGACAGCTCGGCCGCCGCCTGCAACGCACCCAACGCGTACTTGACGTTGTGGTGGTCCTCGAAGCGGGATTTGAGGCCCTTCAAGATCTCCACCGTCTGCTCGACCGACGGCTCGACGACATCGATCTTCTGGAAGCGCCGCGACAAGGCCGCGTCTTTTTCGAAGATGCCGCGGTACTCGGTGAAGGTGGTGGCACCGATGCACTTCATGGTGCCGTTGGACAGCGCCGGCTTGAGCAGGTTGCTGGCGTCCAGCGTGCCGCCCGATGCCGCGCCCGCACCGATCAGCGTGTGGATCTCGTCGATGAACAGCACCGCGTTGGGCTGGTCTTTGAGTTGCTTGAGCACGCCCTTGAGCCGCTGCTCGAAGTCACCCCGGTACTTGGTGCCGGCCAGCAGTGCGCCCATGTCGAGCGAATAGACGGTGGACGATGCCAGCACCTCGGGCACGTCGCCCTGGGTGATGCGCCAAGCCAGGCCCTCGGCAATCGCGGTCTTGCCCACGCCGGCTTCGCCGACCAACAGCGGGTTGTTCTTGCGGCGGCGGCACAGGATCTGGATGACACGCTCGACCTCGGCATCACGGCCGATCAGCGGGTCGATCTTGCCATCCTTGGCCTGCTGGTTGAGGTTCTGGGTGAACTGGTCCAACGGTGAGCCCTTGCCGGAATCGGCGGCTTCTTCCTTCTCGGCCTCGTTGCCACCGGGCTCACCGGCGCCCTTGGTCGGCTCCGGCGGCTCACTCTTCTTGATGCCGTGGGCAATGAAATTGACGACGTCGAGCCGGGTCACGCCCTGCTGGTGCAGGTAGTAGACGGCGTGCGAGTCCTTCTCGCCGAAGATCGCCACCAGCACATTGGCGCCGGTCACTTCTTTCTTGCCCGAGCCGGTGGACTGCACATGCATGATCGCGCGCTGGATCACGCGCTGGAAACCCAGCGTGGGCTGGGTGTCCACTTCTTCAGTGCCGCCAACGGTCGGCGTGTTCTCTTTGATGAACGTGGTCAGGCTCTTGCGCAGGTCATCGATATTGGCCGCGCAGGCCTTGAGCACTTCCGCGGCGGACGGGTTGTCCAGCAGCGCGAGCAGCAAGTGCTCGACCGTGATGAATTCATGGCGCTGCTGGCGCGCCTCGACAAACGCCATGTGCAGGCTGACTTCCAATTCTTGCGCAATCATGCGGCCTCCATAATGCACTGCAGCGGATGCCCGGCGCGGCGGGCCGCGGCGAGCACGAGTTCAACTTTGGTCGCCGCGACGTCTCTGGTGAACACACCACAGACGCCACGGCCTTCGTGGTGGATTTTCAGCATGATGAGCGTGGCAGATTCGAGGTCACAGCGAAAGTAGTGCTGCAACACCATCACCACAAACTCCATCGGCGTGTAGTCGTCGTTCAGCAAGACCACCTGATAGAGCTGCGGCGGCTTGGTTCGTGCGGTCTTGCGTTCGACCACCACGGCACCGTCGTTGCCGCGGCGAGGCAGCGCGGGCGGTCTGGGTGGCGGTGAAGGCGGGTCGTCCTGAGGCATGGTTCATTCTATCGAGTCACGCTATGGGCCATCGGCATCGGTGGGATATTGCGCCATTTCGGCCAACTGCAAGCCGTGAAAAGCAGCGCGGGACGACGCCAGTTGCCACCGAGCACCTCTGCGACGTGCCAACGCGATGCGCTGCGCGGAACAAGCCTCGCGCCGGCATCCCGCATGCGATGTAAGGTGTTCGCGACACCACTTGGTCCAGTTTTCCGTATTGACCCGGCCGTTGCCACCTTCACAGAATAAAAAGCATTCTCAGCCGACGAGGATGACCTGGAGTACATGATGTTGATGGGGACGGTCAAGTGGTTCAACGACGCCAAGGGCTTTGGGTTTCTTGAGCCTGATGGGGGTGGCCCCGACGTGTTTGCGCATTTCTCTGCCATCGAGATGGAAGGATTTCGGACGCTGAAGCAAGGCGGCAAGGTCAGTTTCGAGATGGTGCAGGGGCCCAAAGGCAATTTGGCGCACAACATCCGGGCGCTTGCACCGGACGCCGGGTGTGAACTGCCTCACCCGCTGACTGCCACGCGGGCCCAGCAGGCCCAGCAGGCGATGCAAGCTGCTTGACGTCTAGCCTAACCAGTGCAGAGGGCATGGACGCGAAAACCGGTCCATGCCCTTGTTGCCTGTGCGCCGAACCGGTTATCGGTAGGGGTGCAACAACTGGTCCATTGACATCCGTCCCGGGCCTCGTGCCACCAACATCAGCAACAGTGCGGCCCAGGTGCCGTGCGTGGCATAGGCGCCCGGATAGACCTGCAACTGGATCACCAGCGTCATGCCCAGCAGCCCCAGCGCTGACAGCCGTGTGGCCAAGCCGAGCAGCAACAGCAGCGCCAGCCCATGCTCGGCGGAAGCGGCCAGCACCGCTGCCAGCTCGGGCGGCAGCAGCGGCAGCTTGTACTCGTCACGGAACAGCGCAACCGCCGAGTCGGACAAGCGCGGCCATCCGAGTTGCACCTGGCCATCGACCAGGTTGATGACCAGGCCCTGGACCTTGGTCTGGGCCGAGGTCCAGAACACGGCGGCGATCGAGAAGCGGGCCAGCAGCGCGATCGCGCTGTACGGGATTCGACCGCAGACGGCGACGAACCTGTCGGCCCAGCGCGTCAGTTGCGCAGCAAGCCCCGGCGTGGCGGTTTGTAGCGGGGTAGCGGTCAGAGTGTTCATCGGGTCAGCCTTTCAGGCGGTTTCCGGGAGCAGGACGGCAGTCAGGGCGCCTTGCACCAGCAGCAGACTCAGGGTTGCAGACAGGTCGAACCCAGGGTCGGCCTGTGCAGCGTCGGCCGCGGCCGACGCCAGGTCGGCTTGGCTGCGCAAGACGCGGGCGAAGGCTGCGGCACCGGGCGTCAGGGCGATGACATGCACGGTCAGCGCCGGTCGCAGCACCAGTGCCGATTCGGCCTGGTCCAGGTCGATGTCAGCCAGGGCGATGTCTGCATCGTCCTGGTGCGCCGCCCACAGGGCCACCACCGGATGTGCCGAGCGCACAAGATGCATGGCGGGGTGGCAGACCAGCCGCAACTCGCCAGTGCGCTCGCCGAGGTTGAGTGCCGGTGCGGCGTCGGCCGCAGTCAGGACTGGCGCGTCGGCAGCATGGAATGCCTGGATGCGGGCGTGTTCGAGGCGGGCGATGTCAGGCAGGTAGCGCAGCCCGCCGGCAGGCGCAAAACCGGCGATGAAGCTGGCAAAGCCGTCACCGTACCGGGCCAGCACGGCCGAGCGCGGTGGCGCTGCCCGCACAAACACGGCGGCCATGGCGCGGAAGAAGTCCTCACCGACAAGGGCTTGCACCACCGGAAAACTGGTCGCCAGCCCATCGATCAGGCTGCCCAGCACGTTGTTGCGGTAAACCGCCAGCCGCCGCGTCGCGTCGGAGGCGTCCCAAACCACCAGGCCCGGCGGGCATGGCAGCGTCGGGTCAAGCAGCGCCGCCGACCAGCCAGCCGCATGATCGGACTGCTGGGTTGGCGGGTCGGTCGACGCCGATGCACTGGCCCATCGCCCAGCCGCTGCCGTCATGGTGTCAGCCTTGAACCGCCAGGCCACCCCGCCGCGGTATGCATCAAGTGCTCGGCGCGCTGCGCCTCGGCCAGCAAGACCTCGAGCGCAGGCACGGCGTTGTCGCGCTCGATCAGCGTGGGCCGTGCACCGTACCGCGTGATCCACGCGGCGTACAGCCGCCATACCGTGTCGGCCACGGCTGAGCCGTGGTCATCGATCAGCAGCGGAGCAATCCCAGCGGCCTGCTCAACAGCAAAACCAGCCAGATGAATCTGGGCTACCCGGTCACCAGGCAGTTCGTCCAGATAGGCCCGGGGGTCCTGGCCATGGTTGACGCAGGACACCTCCACATTGCTGATGTCCAGCAGCAGCTTGCAACCCGTACGCTTCAATACCTCGCACAAGAATTGCGCCTCGCTGAAAGTGGAAGCGTCGAATTCGAGGTAGGTGGCAGGGTTTTCCAGCAGCAAGGTACGGCCGAGCCGGGACTGAATCTGGTCGATGTGCGTGCACACCCGGGTCAGTGTCGCCACGGTCCACGGCAGCGGAAGCAAGTCGTTGAAATACACCCCACCGTGGCTGGACCAGGCCAGGTGCTCGGAGAACACCGCGGGCTCGAAGCGGTGGATCAGCGCGGCCAGCCGATCAAGGTGGGCGGTATCGAGCGGCCCGGCGCCGCCGATCGACAAACCCACACCGTGCAGCGAAATCGGGTAGTGCTCACGCACCCGGTCCAGAAAGTGTGGGGTGGGGCCACCGGCCACCATGTAATTTTCAGCGTGCACCTCAAAAAAACCCAGGTCTGGCCGGGTTTCCAGCACGGCTTGAATATGTTGCGATTTCAAGCCCAGGCCGGCGCGCAGTGGCAGCGGTGCCGAGCCGGCCCCGAGTGTTGAAATGCCAATGTCCGCGCCCGCCCTACCGGTTTCAATCACGGAGCGACACAATTTGGCAGGTGAGCAGGCGACGAACTGGTGACGTGCGGCGGCCTGCGTCGTCTGCCCATTCAGGCCGATTTGGCGGTAAAGGTCTTGAGCTGGCCGTTGCCGGTGGGCGAGCTCTTGGAGGCCGTCTTCTCACAGGTGCCCTTGGGCACCAAGGTCCAGGCGTTGGCCTGGTAATCGACCTTGGAAGTGCCCGCGCAAGTGGTACCGGCGCCAGCTGCGCAATCGTTCTTGCCCTTGAGCGCAACGCCGAAGCACTTTTCCTTGTCGGCCTGTGCGGCAACCGGCAGGGCGACAAAGGCCGTGCTGAGGGCAAATGCCAGGGCGGCGGCGGGCAAAACAACGGTTGGGTTCTTGGTCATGGTGGGGCTCCGAGTTAGGGTCAGCGGTTGGGTTGCGGATCGATCGGCGCCAGGTTGAGCGTCGATCCTGGTGCCGAGAGTGGCGTTGTGGGAAGGGACGACGTTCAGTCGCCGACGGCAGGCATTGCTTACACGCCACCGGCATTCTCCAGCGATGTTCTGCGGGCCCACGGGCCCACGGGGCCGCCAACAAGAACGCGGCCGGTGGGGATGGCATCATTTCGCCAAGCCCCAGCCAAACGGTCCTGCCGACATGTCAGCGCCTGGTCGTGGTGTTCACCAAGCCAAGCAGCGGCGAAGTCTGCAGAAACAGCAGGCCTTGCTGGCGGCCGGGCGTGATCTGTTCAAGTCGCACGGCCTGCCGGCCTCGAGCGTCGCCCAGGTAGCCGTCGCGGCCGGCGTGGCCGTGGGCTCGTTTTATGCACGTTTCGAGGACAAAAACGCCTGGTTTGCCGAGCTGTCACGCGAAGCGGCCGTTGCCGCCTTCGCCGAGCTGGAGCAGCTGCTCGCTTCCCCTGGCCTGCACGACGCGACGCGACGGCGGCGGGCAAGGTGTCGCTGCTGATGCACTGGGGGGTACAGGTGCACCGCGATCACCAGGGCATTTTCCGCGCCGCCGTCAGCGATCCGGCTCGCACGCGGCTGTACTGGGCGCCACTGATGCGTTTGTGCGCCCGGGTCGACCCGCTGGTCTATGCGCTGCTGGCGCCCGACATGCACGCCGAACCTGCCGGGCTGAGGCAGATGCGGGTGAGCTTTGCTTTCCAGATGGTGTTTTCCACCCTGGTCAATGCGGTGGTGCATGACGCTGGCCCGGTCCGGCTGCACGACCCGGCGCTCGCGCCGGAACTGGCCCGAAGTTGTCAGGCAACAGTCGGCTTCACAGCGCCTGCAGGCTGATCGGCAGGCCGTCGCGCGGCTTGGCGATAGGCACCAGCTGGTAGGGCATGCGGTAGCCCTCGGGCACGCTGAACCGGAAGCGCCGCAGCACCTGGTGCATCACGCTCTTGACCTCCATGTCCGCAAAATGCTGGCCGATGCACAGGTGTGCACCGCCGCCAAACGGCAGGTAGCCGTAGGCGTGCCGGCGGTGCTCGGCCCGGACGGGTGAAAAACGCTCGGGATCGAACTCGGTGGGACGGGTCCACAGCGACGGCATATGGTGGGTGTGGATCGGCGATATGCCTACCGGCGTGCCTTTGGGGATCTGGAAACCGCCAAACTCGCAGTCCCGCCTGGCCTTGCGGGGGATCGAGGTCAATGGCGGGTAGAGCCGCAGGGATTCCTTCATGACCCACTCGGTGCGCTCGCAGATGGGCAGATCGGCGTAGCGCAGCTGGGCATCGGGCAGGGCCAGCGCGTCCTGCCGCAACCGGTCTTGCCAGTCGGGGTGGCTTGCCAGGCAATAAAACATCGTGGTCAGGGTCGAGGTGGTGGTGTCGTGCGCCGCCATCATCAGAAAGATCATGTGGTTGACCACCTCGACGTCGGTGAAGCGCTCGCCCTCCTCGCTGCGGGCGTGGCAGAGCTGGCTGAACAGGTCCGGGCCTTCGGTGGCGCGCTTCTCGGGCAAGCGGGCCTGCATCGTCTGCACCAGGAACCTGCGCGCCCGCACGCCGCGCCACATCGCAAACGGCGGCAGCGGCTTGCGCACCAGCGCCAACGAGGCCGCCACCGTGTCGATGAAGGCCTGGTTCATGCGGTCGGCCTCGGCGCCCAACGCCATGCCCATGAAAACCCGGGCCGCGATGTTGAGCGTCAAGGCCTTGATCTGCGGAAACACCCGCATCGCCCCGCCCGAGCCGGCGGGCCAGGTGTCGAGCACACGCTCGATCACCGGCCCCATGTCCTGCACATAGCGCTCCATCGCCGAGCGCTTGAACGCACCCTGCATGATGCGGCGATGGTGTTTGTGCTGAGGGTCGTCCATCGCCATGATCGCGCCCGGAAACACCCGGTCGATCCAGTAGTACCAACCACCCCGGCTCGAGAAGTTGCCCTCGCGGTCGTGCAGCACAAACTGGTTGGCGTCCGGACCGAGCAGCGTGACGGTCTCGAAGAAGGTGCGCGACCGCACCACGTTGCCGTGTACCTCCAGCGACTGGGCATTGCCCAGCGGGTCGCGCAGGAACTTCGGCAGGTTGCCGACCAGCGGCAGCCCCTTGACCAGGGGAATGGTGTTGTAGGGTGAGGAGGGCATGCAGTGCTGTGATCCGGCGTTGGTTTTTAGCCCCGACGCGCCCCCAGCGGTGCTTCAGGGCGCGGCCCCGAGTGGCCTCAAGGCCAACCTGCCGGGCCGGTGCCCCAGGTGTCTGGCAGCGGCATCATAAAAAATATGAATCCATATTCAATTTTATGACGTGGCGTGAATCCAGCGCACGGCTGCAGCGCTCAGTCAGCACGACCTTGAGCACCGGGTCGAGCGCGACGATCCGTCCCCGCCGGGCTATCAGGGGCCGGCGGCGGGGTCAGAACCCGAGTCCGCTGTGGATGTGGCGCACAAACGCTGGCGAGACTTCCATGCGCTCCACCAACTGCCGGATTTCAGCGCCGAGGTTGCAGCTGCACCGCAACGACTCCAGCATCTCTGCCTCACCAGTGCCGTATCGCGCGCAAAGCAGCCAAACGGCCGCCACCTTGGCCGCGTCGAACGCCCGGATGAAGCGTCGCTCCTGCGCAGCGTCGAAGCCGTGCTCTCGCAGTTCCCGCGCCATGGCCTGGATGTCGTGTCTGGGCTTCATCTGCACTCTCCGCTGAGCTGATTTCGGAAACCGCGGGGCATCAAGGTTTTGGCCGGTGCACCCGTTCGATCTGGGTGTCTACCCCGATGAAGGGTTACTTCGACTCAAATCCGACATTCTGAAACCGGTAGACATCCTGCGAAGCGTGTTCAAGGCGTTCGCTTCAGCCCACCGAGCTCGACTTGGCAACGCCACGGAAGGCGGGCTTCATCAAGGCCTTGCCTTCATAACTGTTGTTTTGTACAGTGTTCACTTCTGGAGATCAAAAATGAACAGTGCACATCGACAGTACTACCGCCCGACGCAAAACCGTGTGCCCGAGTGGCTTTGGCGCATTTGGCTCTGGTGCTGAATCTGCTGCCGAATCTGCTGCTGCGTTGCCAGAAAGCAAAAAGCCCGGTGTCTTGTGGACACCGGGCTCAAGCTAACTTTGGTCGGGACGGCGGGATTCGAACTCGCGACCCCTTGCACCCCATGCAAGTGCGCTACCAGGCTGCGCTACGCCCCGACTGAGCCAAGCAGTATAGACTGAAACTGAAACTTTCAGACCGTCAGCAAAGCCCGAATGGATAAAAGCTCGGCCCGCAGTTGCGAAGGTGCCAGATCGATCGGGTTCGCCGCAGGGGGGTGCACGCCACCGTCGTCCCCGATGAGCAAGGCATCGTCACACGCCCGCTGGCTTTCTGTTGCTGCAGCCTCGGCTTCCTGGTCTTCCAACTGTCCAACCGGGCGCGGGCTACCGATCAAGTCACCCAGCTGATTGCGGGCGCCGCTGATGGTGAAGCCCTGGTCGTACAGCAAGTCCCGGATACGGCGGATCAGCAGCACCTCGTGGTGCTGGTAGTAGCGCCGGTTGCCACGGCGCTTCATCGGCTTGAGTTGGCTGAACTCCTGCTCCCAGTAGCGCAGCACATAGGGCTTGACGCCACACAGGTCACTGACCTCACCGATCGTGAAGTAACGCTTTGCCGGAATGGTGGGCAGCAATTTCTCCATAAAAATCAATGAGGTGTGGCCGAAAACTCAGACTCTACTCGAAGTCCTCCCCAGCCGGCACATCGCCTTGCACTATCGTCTTCAACTTGTGGCTGGCGTGAAAGGTCACCACGTTGCGTGCCTTGATAGGGATCGCTTCGCCGGTGCGGGGATTGCGACCGGGGCGAGGCGCCTTGCGCCGGATGTTGAAGTTGCCAAAGCCGGACAGCTTGACATCCTGACCTTGAACCAGGGTGTTGTGCACCAGCTCAAAAAAGGCTTCGACCATGTCCTTGGATTCGCGCTTGTTCAGACCCAGCCGCTCGAACAACAACTCGGCCAGTTCGGCCTTGGTCAGCGTGGGCGTCTCCAGCGACGGCAGGATCACGCGGTCGGGCGCCTTGTCCTCGATGCTCATGGTGTGCTCGCTTGATATTTGGACATGGTGTGCTCAGGCACGCAGTCGGGCGCCCTGGGCTTGGGCCGCTCGAGACAAGGCCGCTGCGACTGCCGCGTCGATGCGGTCCTCGGTGAGGGTTGCCGTGTCATCCAGCAATTCCAGCCGCACTGCCATGCTGCGTTCGCCGGCGGCCAGCTCCGCGCTGGGTGTGCTGGGCCGGTAGACATCGAACAAGGTGGCGGACTTCACCAGGCCCGCGAGGTCGTCGCGCAGCGCGCCGACCAGGCCGTCGTGGGTGGCCCACTCCGGTACCACCAGTGCCAGGTCGCGCCAGGCACTTTGGTGCCGTGCGATGGGCTCGAACCCGGGCATTGGCTGCGCCAACACGGCCGCCAGGTCCAGCTCGAACAGCACAGGCGCCTGAGGCAGGTCGTAGCCCTGGCGCCAGCGTGGATGCAATTCGCCGATCACGCCGACAGTCAGTCCATCGACGACCACCCGCGCGCTGCGGCCTGGATGCAGCGCCGAGTGATCGACCGGCTCGAACTTTGGCCGGCGCGGCACCAGCAGGGCTTCAATGTCGCCTTTGAGGTCAAAGAAGTCGACAGTACGCTCTTTGATGCCCCACTGGGTGACATCCACCGGACCGTAGGCCAACCCCGCCACGCGCATCGGTTGGGCAATGCCCGCCACGCTGCTCTCGCCAGCCAGCACGCTGGAATCGCGGCGGGCGACCCGGCCGAGTTCAAACACACGGACCCGCCCGGTCTTGCGCGCCAGGTTGTGACGCAGCACCTGCACCAGGCTGCCGACCAGGCTGGACCGCATCACCGCCAGTGGCGCCGCGATCGGGTTGAGCACCCGGATCGGATCGGCGTTGCCGTGCAGCTCGTGCTCCCAGCGGGCCTCGACAAAGCTGAAATTGATGGTTTCCTGAAAGTCCAGCGCCGCCAGCGCACGCCGCACCGCAAAGGCACTGCGTTGCGACTCGTGCCGGATGCGGGGCACCACCGGCGCCACAGGCGCCATGGCGGGCAACTGGTCGTAGCCGATGACACGGATCACTTCTTCGATCAGGTCCTCTTCGATGGCCAGGTCAAAGCGCCAGCTCGGCGGGCTGACCGTCAGGAGGCCGGGTTCCTGGATGAAAGCCAGGCCAAGCCGGGTGAACACCTCGGCGCACTGCGCCTGCGTGACAGCCATGCCGATCACCTTGGCGGCGCGCGCCACACGCAGCGTCACTGGCGCCCGCACCGGCAGGTTTTTTTGCTGGTCATCAACCGGCCCGCAGGCCGTTTCGGCCGTGCCGCAGATGTCGGCGATCAGCCGGGTGATGCGCTCCAGGTTGTCAACCGTCGCAGCTGGGTCCACGCCCCGCTCGAAGCGGTGGCCGGCATCGGTGTTGAAATTGAACCGACGCGAGCGACCCGCCAGCGCCTCGGGCCACCAGAACGCGGTTTCGACGTAGACGTTGCGGGTGTCGTCGGACACGGCGGTGGCGTCACCGCCCATGATGCCGGCGAGCGACTCAACGCCCTGAGCATCAGCAATCACGCCCACCTGGGCGTCAAGTTCGACGGTGTTGCCATTCAGCAGCTTGAGGCTCTCACCGGCCTTGGCCCAGCGCACCACCAGCCGGTCATGGATCTTGTCCAGGTCGAAGATGTGCGAGGGCTGGCCATACTCGAACATCAGGTAGTTTGAAATATCCACCAGCGCCGTGACCGAGCGCTGACCACAACGCGCCAACCGGTCCACCATCCAGGCGGGGGTCTTGGCCCGGGTGTTGACACCGCGCACAGTGCGGCCTGAAAACCGTCCGCACAGGTCGATCGCCTCGACCGCCACCGGCAGCACTGACGACGACGTGACGGCTACCGGCCGGATGTCCGGCACGGTCAGCGGCACACCCGTCAGGGCGGACACCTCTCGGGCAATGCCGAAGATGCTCAGCCCGTGCGCCAGGTTGGGGGTCAGCTTGAGGGTGAACAGCGTCTCGTCGAGCTTCAGCACGTCCCGCACATCGGCGCCCGGCACCGCATCGCTGGCCAGCTCCAACAGGCCGCCATGGTCCTCGCTGAGTTTGAGTTCGCGCGCCGAACACAGCATGCCGTGGCTTTCGACGCCGCGCAGCTGGCCCAGCTGGATCTTGAACGGCGCGGCACCCTCACCGTCGGCCGGTGGCAGCTCTGCACCCACCAGCGCCAGCGGCACCTTGATGCCGACCCGTGCGTTGGGCGCGCCGCAGACGACTTGCAGCAGGCCGTTTTTTGAAAACGCACCGGCGTTGACCTGGCACACCCGCAAGCGGTCGGCGTTGGGATGCGGCTCGGCGGAAACGATCTCACCCACAACCACCCGGGAAAACGGCGGTGCGGCCAGTTGCAGGGCTTCGACTTCCAGGCCGGCCATGGTCAACAGGTTGGCAAGCTCGGCGGTGGACAGCGGCGGGTTGCAGAACTCGCGCAACCAGGATTCAGGGAATTGCATGGTCTTGGGCGGTCAGAAACACAGGATGAGGATAGTGTCGGTTCAGGTACGGGCCGGACAGGCGCTGCAGGGCAAGACAATGCGTTTCAGCGGAACTGCTGCAAAAAACGCAGGTCGCCGTCGAAAAACAGCCGCACGTCATTGACGCCATAACGCAGCATCGTCAGCCTGTCCGGGCCCATGCCAAAAGCAAAGCCGATGTGGCGCTCCGGGTCCAGGCCGTAGTTGCGTACCACGTTCGGGTGCACTTGACCCGAGCCGGCCACTTCCAGCCACTTGCCCTTCAGCGGCCCGCTGGAGAAGGCAATGTCGATCTCCGCCGAGGGTTCGGTGAACGGAAAGTACGACGGCCGAAAACGCAACTGCAAGTCATCGCTCTCGAAGAACTTGCGGCAGAAATCAGTGAACACCACCTTCAGGTCCTTGAAGCTGACGTTTTCGCCGATCCACAAGCCCTCACACTGGTGGAACATCGGCGAATGGGTGGCGTCGCTGTCGACCCGGTAGGTGCGGCCCGGCGCGATCACCCGGATCTCGGGCATCACACCGCCAGCTGCGATCACGGCGGCATGCTTGGCAGCGTGCGCCCGGGCGTAGCGCACCTGCATCGGCGAGGTGTGCGGCCGCAGGTTCAGCCAGTGGCCGGCCTCGTCCTTCATGTCGACGTAAAACGTGTCCTGCATCGACCGGGCGGGGTGGTTCTCGGGGTTGTTCAGCGCCGTGAAGCTCATCCAGTCGGTTTCGATCTCGGGGCCTTCGGCGACATCGAAGCCCATCGAGCCGAAGATCGCCTCGATCCGCTCCATCGTGCGCGACACCGGGTGCAGCCCGCCCATGCCGCGCTGGCGGCCGGGCAGCGTGACGTCCAGCGCCTCGGCCCTGAGCTGGGCGTCGAGCTCGGCGTCCGCCAGCGCCTGGCGGCGTGCGGCGAGTGCGGCTTCGATGCGTTGTTTGGCCTGGTTGATCTCGGCGCCGCGGGTCTTTTTCTCGTCGTGCGAGAGCGCACCCAGGCCTTTGAGCAACTCGGTCAGGCGGCCGGCTTTGCCCAAATAGCGCGCCTTGGCGTTTTCCAGCTCGGCGGGGGTGGGTGCGGCCGCAAAATCGGCTTGCGCCGTGGCCACCAGTGGATCGAGATCGGTCATGTCAACGTCAGAAATAAAAAAAGGCCGCCCACAGGTGACGGCCTTCCAAGCTTGGCGGCAGCACCGGCGCCCTTTGCGGGGCGCGGGCGCTGCGGGGATCAAGCGAGCTGGGCCTTCACCTTGGCAACGATGCTGCCAAAAGCAGCCGGGTCGTTGACCGCGAGTTCAGCCAGCATTTTGCGGTCGATGTCGATCGCAGCCATTTTCATGCCGGCCATGAACTTGCTGTAGGTGATGCCCAGACCACGCGCAGCGGCGTTGATACGGGCAATCCACAAGGCACGGAACACGCGCTTGCGGGTACGGCGGTCACGGTAGGCATATTGGCCTGCCTTCATCACCGCCTGTTTGGCGATGCGGAAGACGTTTTTGCGGCGGCCACGATAACCCTTGGCCAGGGCCAGGATCTTTTTGTGGCGGGCGCGTGCGGTTACACCACGTTTGACGCGAGGCATGGAGTGCTCCTTTGTCCGTCAGTTGATCAGAGACCGGCAAAAGGCAACATCTGGGCAATGTGCCCCATGTTGGTCTTGTGCACTTCCACAGTGCCACGCAGGTGGCGCTTGTTCTTGGTGGTCTTCTTGGTCAGGATGTGGCGCTTGAACGCTTGACCGCGCTTGACGGTGCCACCCGGACGGACGCGGAATCGCTTTTTGGCGCCGCTCTTGGTCTTCATTTTGGGCATGTACTGCTCCTTCTAGGTTGCCATCTGCAGGCGGACGCAACGGTTGTCGCGACACTTGTGGGGCCTGCAGCAGCTTCTTTCACATCGCCCCGGTGACCAGACCGGGGCGCGGAATCTTCAAAAAACTCAAACGCTTTTGGCGCTTGCGCTTGTGCTTTTTATTGCTTCTTCTTGGGCGACAGCACCATGATCATCTGCCGGCCTTCGAGCTTGGGAAACTGCTCGACGATGGCCACGTCAGCCAACTCGTCGCGGATGCGCTCGAGCATGCGCATGCCGATGTCCTGGTGGGTGATCTCGCGGCCCCGGAAGCGCAGCGTGATCTTGCCCTTGTCGCCGTCCTCGGCGATAAATCGCCGCAGGTTGCGCATCTTGATGTTGTAGTCGCCGTCATCGGTGCCAGGCCGGAACTTGACCTCCTTGACCTCGATGATCTTTTGTTTGGACTTGGCCTCGGCGGCCTTTTTCTGCTCTTGGTATTTGAACTTGCCGTAGTCCATCAGCCGGCAAACCGGCGGATCGGCGGTGGGCGCAATCTCGACCAGATCAACGTCAGCCTCGCCAGACAGGCGCAAGGCTTCTGTGATGCTGACGATGCCCAAGGGCTCGTTTTCGATGCCGTTCAGACGCACAGTGGGCGCCATGATCTCGCGGTTGAGCCGGTGCTTGCGCTCGACGTTGGGTGTCCGGCGATCAAGAAAAGTAGCGATGGTGCAAACCCCTTCAATCCATTCGAGGCCCGAACCCCAAGGCAAGCAATGGGCTCAAGCCGAACGGAAACCAAAAACAAACATGCGCGCCAGAAGGCTCAGCTCAACGCTTGGTGGTGATGTCGTCGGCGAGCTTGGCGATGAAGTCGCTCAACGGCATCACGCCAAGGTCACGATTGCCCCGGGCGCGCACGGCAACGGCCCCGCTTGCCTTCTCCTTGTCGCCAGCGACCAGGATGTACGGGACCTTTTGCAATGAATGCTCTCGGATTTTATACGTGATTTTCTCGTTGCGCAAATCGGCCTGAACTCTAACTCCTTGTTTTTGCAGCGCTTTCACCACTTCAGCCACGTATTCGGCTTGTGAATCGGTGATATTGGCCACCACCACCTGCACCGGCGCCAGCCAGGCGGGCATCGCGCCGGCGTGCTGCTCGATCAGGATGCCGATGAATCGCTCCAGGCTGCCGACGATGGCGCGGTGCAGCATCACCGGGTGGGCGCGGCCACTCTCGGGCGTGACGTACTCGCCGCCCAGGCGCTCTGCGGTGTTGAAGTCGACCTGCATCGTGCCGCACTGCCACTGCCGGCCGATCGCGTCTTTGAGCGTGTACTCGATCTTGGGGCCGTAAAACGCCCCGTCGCCGGGCGAGACGATGAAGTCGCAGCCCGAGCGGCGCAGCGACTCCATCACCGCAAACTCGGCCTTGTCCCACAGTGCGTCCGAGCCGACGCGTTTGTCGGGCCGGGTCGCCACCTTGTAGATGATGTCGGCAAAGCCGAACTCGCGGTAGACCTTTTGAAGCAGCGCGGTGTAGGCGATGCATTCGTCCAGGATCTGGTCCTCGGTGCAAAAAATATGGCCGTCGTCCTGGGTAAAGCCGCGCACCCGCATGATGCCGTGCAGCGCGCCGCTGGGCTCGTTGCGGTGGCACTGGCCAAACTCGCCGTAACGCAGCGGCAGGTCGCGGTAGCTGCGCATCTGGGAGTTGAAGATCAGCACATGCCCGGGGCAGTTCATCGGCTTGAGCGCGTATTCACGCTTCTCAGACTCGGTGGTGAACATGTTGTCGCGGTAGTTGTCCCAATGCCCCGTCTTCTCCCACAGGCTCTTGTCCAGGATCTGCGGGCCCTTGACCTCCTGGTAGCCGTTGTCGATATAAACCGCCCGCATGTACTGCTCGACCTGCTGCCAGACCGTCCAGCCTTTCGGGTGCCAGAACACCAGGCCGGGCGCGGTTTCTTCCATGTGGAAGAAGTCCAGCTCGCGGCCGAGCTTGCGGTGGTCGCGCTTTTCGGCTTCTTCCAGCATGGTCAGGTAATTGGCCAGCTCGTCCTTGCTGGCCCAGGCCGTGCCGTAGATGCGCTGCAACTGCTCGTTGGCCTGGTCGCCGCGCCAGTAGGCGCCGGCCACCTTCATCAGCTTGAAGTGTTTGAGCTTGCCGGTTGAGGGCACGTGCGGGCCACGGCACAAGTCCTCGAATGCGCCTTCGCGGTAGAGCGAGACGTCCTGCCCGGCCGGGATGCTGGCGATCAGCTCGGCCTTGTAGTGCTCGCCCAGGCCGGTGAAGTAGGCCACCGCCTCGTCGCGCGGCAGCACCCGGCGCACCACTGGCTCATCCTTCTTGGCCAGCGCCGTCATGCGGGCTTCGATCGCCACCAGATCCTCGGTCGTGAACGGCCGCTTGTAGGCAAAGTCGTAATAAAAGCCGTTCTCGATCACCGGGCCGATCGTGACCTGGGCTTCGGGGAACAAGTCCTTGACCGCGTAGGCCAGCAGGTGGGCGGTGGAGTGGCGGATCATCTCCAGCCCATCGGCGCCCTTGTCGGTGACGATCGCCAGCGACTCGTCGGCCTCGATCAGGTGGCTGGTGTCGACCAGGCGGGACGCGTCCCCCTGCCCCACCCGGCCGCCCAACGCCGCCTTGGCCAGGCCGGCGCCGATAGACGCAGCCACCTGGGCGACGGTGACGGGTTGCTCGAATTCACGTTTCGAGGCATCGGGCAGCGTGATCGTGATCATGGAAACTCCGTAGGGCTGGCATCAAAAGCAGGCAACAAAAAAGCGCGGGGGGCGCCGCGCTTGATGTGTTCGAAAGGGGAAGGACGAACAGGCGTGGCAGCGCGACCGCTCAGGCGGTGACGGTGAAGACCGGCGTAGTTCGCGGTGTCATAACCATGGTGCCTTCCTTGCTCTTGTGGGTCAAAGATGCAGCAATTGTAGCGGCGCGGGCGCTGGCCGCCACCGCGTCAGGCGCGCGGATCAGCTGGGCAGCAAGCGCCAGTCACTGGTGCGCTCGACCAGCCAGACTGCGGCCATCAAGTAGCGCCACGGCCGGTCCGGCACCAAGTACCAGCTCGATCACCGCGCGGGCCGAGCCAGCCGCCGACTGCATGACCGCGCCGGCCTGCAGTGCGGGCGGTATCGGGGCTGGCAGCAGCATGCGCAAGGTCGCGGCGCCGCCCGCGGCGGTCTGCCTGACGATGCCGCGGTGGGTCGGGCCAAGCGCGGCAAACAGGCTGGAATACAACGCCGCGTTGGGCGCGATCTGGCACGGCGCACTGAGTTGCAGTACGGCGTAGGCACCGTCGTTACGCTGCTCCAGCGCGTGTCCGTCGACGTTGAAGCGGCAGCCCTGCACCGCCAACGATGCCAGCGCCAGCGCATCGATGCGTGGCCAGGCGGCGCGGATCTCGCCCCAGGTCAGGTCGCGGTTGCCGTCGGTATCGAGCGTGAGGGCAACGTCCAGGTCGCGCAAGGCGATGTCCCAGCGCAGATCGCTGCGCCCGGGCTGCACGTCGATGAACAGGTAGGCATCGCTGGACTTGTGGGCCTGGGCCGGTTGCGGGGCCAGCCCACACCACAACCCGCAGAGGACCAAAACGATCAACTGGCCCGGTCGGCCCGGTCGGCAAAGTCGGCC
>Ga0209181_10004415_pt1 | contig 20961 bp, 17 predicted proteins | sample MAT05_FD_187208 | JGI IMG/M metagenome (GOLD analysis project Ga0209181, IMG submission 187208) | Freshwater microbial communities from Lake Fryxell liftoff mats and glacier meltwater in Antarctica - MAT-05 (SPAdes) (version 2) | ecosystem: Environmental > Aquatic > Freshwater > Ice > Liftoff... | reverse complement strand
ATTCGTGAATGATCCGATTCAGCCGGGCTTCCCTCATCAAGCGTGCTCAGGAGCGCCGCGATCTCCATCAAGAAGGGTGCTCTGAAGGCCAGGCTTCGAATTCACTCCACCCCTCGCGAACGCCTTAAGGGCCCACCGAGACCAGCTGGGCCATTCGGTCGGCGGGCCGGGACGAAGGGGGGCTCGAGCGGGCGAGCGTCGACTCGACGTTGGAGTGAACATCCTGGAACATCGAGACGACGGCGCCGACACAGAACAGCCAGGCGCAGAGGACCAGAAGGGGAGCGAAGAAATAGCGGGCGTTGAGCACAGCGACCTCGGGGGAATGGGTTTTATTGAGCGACACCCCCCTACGCAGTGTCTGGACCACCCCGCATTCCCGCCAAACACCTGAAATATCAGCACAACCAGACGTTCAATCGCCGGCGACCGGTCGAAACAACGGGACTGCGGTCTGAGAACCCGGACCTCCTGAGGATTCAAAGGCTGAAGCGCTTCACCCCGCCGACGAGCTGCGCTCGCACCTTGGTGGGGTCTGGAACGCTGCCGGATCATGCGGCCGCCTTTGTGGCCTCGGCGTAGGTGCTGATCTTGGCGGTGTAGTTCTTGGATTCGCTTCACCGTTGCGTACTTCATCCGCGCTGTGAGCGATCAGCGACACCGGAATGAAGAGCGCGAGGCAGCGTGATTCGCTGGTCTCGACGACGTGTCAGCCGAGGGTCTTCGGCGATCGAGCAGCGGCTCGAGGCGATCGCGCGCGAGTTTGGTGGCCATTGCGACGGATTTGGGTCGTGCGAAGCCCGAGGCCCACCCGGCACATCAACTGCAAATACCTTCCTCATGCGAACCCGCACCATCGACTCTCTTCTTCGAACCGCTGCCGCCCGCGAGGGCGTCATCTCGTTTGCCGGGGGTTTGCCCGCGAATGAAACGTTTCCGCACAAGGCGTTGGCGCAGGCTTCGGCCGAGGCCGCTGGCGATGTGGGCAAGTCGGCACTGCAGTACGACTGGCCCGAGGGTCGCCTGAAGTTGCGAGAGCTGATCGCGGCAAAAATGCGCACGCGTGGCGCTTTGGTTGGCCCCGAAGACATCATCATTACGAATGGTGCGCAGGACTCGCTGGCCCTGGCGGTCGAGGTCATCGGCGCGCTGCAAGTGCAGGTGGGCAAGGTGACGTACCCAGGCGCGCTCGACATCTTCGAGGCGTCGCAGTGCGAGGCCGGGACGCGGCCGCACTCGTTCACTTACGTGATGCCAGCGGTGTCGAACCCGCTGGGCTCGATGATGGGCGCGGTGGAACGTGCGCAGGTGCTGCAGGCCGACGTCATCATCGAAGACGACGCGTACGCTGACTTGCTCTTCAGCGGGCCTCCGCCGCGGCCGCTGCTGGCCGACGCGCCCGACAAGGTCTTCTTCGTCGGAACTTTCTCGAAGACGCTGGCGCCGGGGTTGCGGGTGGGCTGGCTGATTGCGCCGAAGGCTGTGCGCGCGAAGGTGCTGGCGTTGAAGCAGAAGCACGACATCCAGGCGTGCGGGCTGACGCAGGCGGTGGTCGAGAGGCTGCTGACGTCTCCGGAGTTCGAGCCGCGGCTGCAGAAGCTGCGGGCGCATTACCGTCAGCGCAGCGAGCGGTTGCTGACCGCGCTGAGCCATCTGCCCAACGTTCACTTCTCGGTGCCGCTGGGCGGCTTCTCGGTGTGGCTCGAGACGGAAATCGAAGGCAGCGACGCGTCGTGGCTTTATGCGGCGATCGAGAACGGTGTGGCGTTCGACCCGGGTGGGCTCTTCCGGCCGACCGACGACGCGCAGCACCCGCTGTCGATGCGCCTGAGCTTCTCGTCCGTTCCGATGGATCAGATTGAAGCCGGCGTCGCCCGGCTCGACAAGGCCTTGCGCTCGACCCGCGGCGGCAAGCTCGCGGCGTAGTTCAGAAGTACAGGGAAAGGCAGGAGTCGCGGCGGCCGTTCATCTCGGGATGCACGGAGCTACTTCCCGATCATCCCGGCGAGGGCCTTCACATCGACGCCCTTGAGCAGCTCATCGGGCCGCTTGCCGTCGCCGGAAATCACGACCGACATCGACTGCAACACGGTGTGCGACTTCTTCGGCTCGTACGTCGGCGTCGCCTCGAGCGTCGCGCCGTCGACCTTCTGGCTCCAGCCTCCGAACAGCAGCAGCACGCCGCCTTCGGGTTCCTGCGGGTTCGACGAGAAGTCGCACGTGCCAGCAAACGCGTAGGTCGCGCCCTCGACCTTCAGCGGCGCCAGCGTCTTCTGGTACCCACAGCCCGTGCTCGACTCGCTCTCTGGATTCAGGCTGACGCGGATCCGCGCTTCGGCGTCGAGCCCCGCCTCGTGCATCGCCCTGTTCATGCGGTCGACCTGCGCCTGGCTGAGCTTCTGCTGATCCGCCTGCACCGCCGCGAGCGCCATGCCCGCGTCCATCTTCGAGGCCTTCTTTTCGAGCTCGGCCTGCTTCTTCGTCTCGTCGGCCGTCGCCGCGCCCTGCTTCGCCGCGGCTTCCTGCTTCGCGCTGCGGTCGGCCGGGTCGCGGTACTCCGTCTCGGCCACCAGGTTCAGCCGGGTCTCGCCCTTCTTGAACATCGCGTCCACGTCCGTGCACAGCTTCGCCGGCGCCGCGACCTCTTCCGGGTGCAGCTGCCAGCCCGAGGGAGCGGCCGGCAGCGCCTTCGCGAGCGCCTTCGTCTTTGCGTAGAACCCCTGCTCGGCCTTCGTCAGCGCGCGTTCCTTTTTGCACTGGGCGTACGCGGCGGAACAGCAAAGGGCTGCAATCACAACCGGGGCGATTCGCATGCCCGCGACCCTAAAGGATGTGGCGAATTTGCGCCCGGGAAGAAGTAAGAGCGCCCGATGGTCGAACCCCTTCCCGTCGCCGTGCCCGCTGCCACCGAAGGCCCCCGCTCCGAGCTCACGATTCGGGCCGTCATCGTCGGGCTCTTCGTCGCCGCCCTCGTCGGCTCCCTCTACCCGTACGTGGTGATGAAGCTCGGCTTCGGGCCGACCATCTCGGTCGTCGCCGCCTTCTTCGCCTTCATGGCGCTGAACGTCATCGCGCTCATCACCCGGCGCCGCACCGGCAAGTACGAGTACAACATCGTGCAGACCGCCGGCACCGCGGCCGCGCAGTCGTCCTTCATGTGCGTCGTGCTCGGCGCCTTCGACCTGCTGAACGCGAAGCCCGAGCTCGGCTTCTCGATTCACCTCAGCGCACTGCAGATCTTCGTGTGGATCTCCATCTCGGGCTGCCTCGGCGTGCTGCTCGCCGTGCCCCTTCGCAAGCACTTCATCGACGAAGAGAAGCTGACCTTCGCCGACGGCACCGCGGCCGGCGAGTCGCTGGTGATTCTCGACTCCGGCAGCGCCGAGTCGAGGGCGCAGGTGAAGTACCTGACCGTCGGCGCCGCGGCGTCGGCCCTCGTCGCGTGGCTCAACCAGGCGATGCCGCAGCTTTCCGAACGTCTGCAACACGGCCTCTCGAAAGAGACGCTCGCGAACCCCGACGCGCTGCCCGCCTCGTTGAAGCTCGTGAACCTGCTGACGCTGCCCGAGAACTCCACCGGGTCGAAGATGTTCACGATGCTGAACGTCGGCATGAACTGGAGCCTCCTTTCCATCGGCTCCGGCATGCTCGTCGGCCTTCGCATCACGCTGTCGATGGCCCTCGGCGCGACCATCGCCTACGTCATCATGCCGAGCATCCTCGTCGACAACGGCTGGGTGCTCGAGGCGAAGTACAAGCCCGTGCTGCTCTGGGTGATGTGGCCGGCGACCGGCCTGCTGGTGGTCGGCGGCCTCACCGGCCTCGCGCTCAAGTGGAAGGCGGTCGCCAAGACTTTCGCTGAGATGCGCAAAGGCTCGATGGCGTCGGGCACCGACTTCCCGCTGAAGTGGGTCGGCATCGGCGTCGCCTTCTTGAGCGTGCTGCTCATCGTCGTGCAGTACATCTCGCTGGGCGTCGCTCCGTGGGAAAGCGCGCTGGCGATTCTGATTTCGGTGGTGCTGATGCTGGTCGGCATCCGCGTCCTCGGCGAGACGAACTGGGCGCCCATCTCCGCGATGGCGAACATGGTGCAGGCGATGTTCGCGATCATCTCCCCCGGCAGCATCGGGGTGAACATGGTGGCGTCGGGCATGTCGGGCACTGTCGCCGGCGCCGGCGAGCACCTGATGCAGGACTACAAGGCCGGCAAAATCATCGGCAGCAACAACCGGTCGCTGACCTACATGCAGCTCATCGCCACGCCCGTCGGCGCCGGCGCGATCGCCATCGTCTACCCGCTGCTGCGCAGCATGTACGGCATGGGTCCCGACCGTTATGGCATCGCGAACGCCGAGCACTCGGGCACCGGCCTCGCGAGCCCCATCAGCGTGAAGTGGGCCGGGTTCGCCGAGCTCTTGATGGGCGGCATCGACAAGCTGCCCGCGAAGTCGGGCTACGCGCTGGCCATCGCCGCCGTCCTCGCGGTGCTCATCACCCTCGGCGAGACCACCCGCTTCAAGAACCACCTGCCGTCGCCCACGGGCATGGCGCTGGGCATGCTCATCCCCGCGATGTACGTCGTGCCGATGTTGGTCGGCGCGTACATCCAGCTCGTCTGGAGCAAGGTCGCTCCGAAGCACGAGGAGGCCTACAACACGCCGCTGGCCTCGGGCTTCATCGTCGGTGAAGCGATGGTCGTGCTCATCGTCGCGCTGCTGGTGATGTTCGGCGTCCTGGGCGCCCAGGGCTGACGGCCTTGGCCGTCGTCTACCAGCCCGATTTCCTGCTCGCCGGGCCCGAGCTCCTCGCGAACGCGGCGCTCTTCGTCGGCGACGACGGGCGGATTCTCGAAGCAGCTCCCGCAGGAGCGAAGATCGTCAAGCTGCCCGGCAAGCTGATGCTGCCGGGCTTCGTCAACGCCCACAGCCACGCGTTTCAGCGGCTGTTGCGCGGGCGCACCGAGTACGTCGCGCCGGGCAGGGCAGCCGACGACTTCTGGACGTGGCGCGAGCTGATGTACCGCTGCGCGAACGCGCTGACTCCGGAAGACATCTACGTGGCGTCGCGGCAGGCGTTCGTCGAGATGGCGCTGTCGGGCATCACCACGGTCGGCGAGTTTCACTACGTGCACCACCGGCCCGACGGCACGCTGTACGCCGACGTGCACGAGATGGCGAGGCAGGTGGTGCGGGCGGCGCGTGACGTCGGTCTGCGCATCGCGCTGCTTCGCGTCGGTTACGCGCGGGCGGGTTTCGAGGTCGCGGCGAACCCACTGCAGCGCCGGTTTCTCGACCCGGATGCTTCGACCTATCTGCGGCGGACGATGGACCTTCGCGCCGCTGTCCAGACAGAGGGCGTGACGGTCGGCTTCGCGCCGCACTCGGTTCGCGCCGTGCCGAAGTCGTGGCTCGAAGCGGTCGCGAAGCTGAAAGACGAGGTGGTGCACCTTCACGTCGCGGAACAGCCGGCTGAAATCAAAGCCTGCCTCGCCGAGCACGGCCGCCGTCCGGTCGAGCTGCTCGCGGACCTGGGTCTGCTCCACCCGAAGCTGACCGCCGTGCACGCCATTCACCTCTCGGCCGAAGAGATTTCAAGGCTCGGCGCGGCGCGAGCGAATGTCTGCGCCTGCCCGTCGACCGAAAGAAATCTAGGCGACGGCGTCATCCCCGCGGACGCGCTGCTGCACGCGGGCGTCGAAGTCAGCCTCGGCTCTGACAGCCAGGCCGACATTCACCTGCTCGACGACGCGCGGCAGCTCGAAGGCCACCTGCGTCTCGTTCGCGGTCGGCGCGCAGTGCTCGACCCAGGAACAGGTTCAATCGATGGCCTCGCGCGCCGCCTGCTCCACTGCACCAACGCCGCAGGTGCGCGCAGCCTTGGCCTCGACGTCGGCACGCTCACCCCCGGCGCGCCCGCTGACTTCGTCACCCTCGACCTGAACCACCCGTCGCTCGTCGGCGCTCCTGTCGCGGCGCTGCTTCCCGCGGTCGTCTTCGGCGCCTCCGCGTCGGCCGTCAGCGAAGTCGCCGTCGCCGGAAAGTTGATCGTCGAAGGCGGACGACACCCTTTGACCGAACGAATCGGGCGAGACTTCGCCGCGCTGGTGGTTAAGACATGACTCCCCTCGAGACTTTGCTGACCCAGCTGGTGGCGATCGACTCGACGTCGACGCGGCCGAACGCTCCGATGCTCGATGTGCTGGAGCCCCGGCTCAAGGCGCTTGGCTTCCGCACCGAACGCCACGCGTACAAAGACGAAGCCGGCGTCGCGAAAGCAAACCTGCTCGCGAGCTTCGGGGAAGGCGTGCCTGAGCTCGCGCTCGTCGGCCACACCGACTGCGTGCCCTTCGACCCGGCGTGGAAGGAAGCGCTCACGCTCACCCGCAGAGACGATCGCCTCTACGGCCGCGGCTCTTGCGACACGAAGGCGTTCATCGCGTGCGCGGTGCTCGCGGCCGAAGCGACGAAGGGCAAGCTGAAGAAGCCCCTGCTGCTGTGCTTCACCGCCGATGAAGAGGTCGGCTGCTTTGGTGCCAAGCAGCTCGTCAGCGCGAAGCTCGGCCAGAGCAAGCGCGCCATCGTCGGCGAGCCCACCTCGCTCACGCCCGTGCGCGCGAACAAGGGCTACTGCCTGGCCGAGGTCGAGGTCTCAGGAAAGGAAGGCCACAGCGCGTATCCGGACACCGGAGCGTCGGCGATTTTTCGCGCAGCAAGGTTCCTCAACCGCCTCGAGCGCTACAGCAACGAAGACCTCAAGGCCGAGACCGACGCCGACTTCTCGCCGCCGAGCACCACGGTCAACGTCGGCGTCATCTCGGGCGGCAAGGCGAAGAACATCATCCCCGGCCACTGCAAGTTCACCTTCGAGTGGCGCCCGATTCCCAACCAGCCCGTCGAGCACGTGCTGCGCGAGGCCGAGAAGCTGGGCGAGGCCTGCCGCGCCGAAGAGCCGGGCTTCGGCTTGAGCATCAAGCCGCTGCGGATGGACCGTGGGTTCGCGACGCCGCCCGAGCATGACCTGGTGCAGTTCCTCGTCGGCGCGAGTGGGAAGACGCCAGTCACCGTCGCGTTCGGCACCGAAGGGCCGCAGATGGTCGAGCTGGGAAGCGTGCCGGTGGTGTTCGGCCCGGGCGACATCAAGCACGCGCACCAGACGGGCGAGTTCGTGCCGGTCGACGAGCTGCACCGCTGCGCCGAAGTGCTCGAGCAGGCGATTCTTCATTTCTGCGGGTGAGGCCACGACGATGAGCGACGAGCCAGACATCATGGAGCCCACCCTGTGGCGCAAGAACGGGTGGACGGCGAAGGTCATCAAGAACGACGATGACGACGGCTGGGCCGTCGAGGTTCGCAAGGCCGGCATGTCCGAGCCCGCGTTGGTAAGCCCCTGGGTGATGGGCCGCGACAAGAAGAACCCCAAGCCCTTCGACGCCAACGCGTTCGCCACTTTCGTGAAGACCGCGTCGGAAGTGCTCGACCGTTCGGCCACCCAGCGCGACGCCGCGCTGAAGAAGAAGCTCGACATCGCGTGCGACGGCCGTTGGTACAACATCGTGCTCGAGCAGGTGCCCGACGAGTACGAGCCCTACGCGTACCTGTCGGCCATCGACGACGCCGGGCTGCAGGTGGCGAAGTTCCGCGTCGCGACCAATTTCAAGTTCACCCGCGACTTCGCCAACGCCTGGGCGCAGGGCGGGTTCGCCGAGCCCTGATAAGGTCTAAGCGCTCGATGCGGTACCTCTTCCCTCTCACCGCGTTGCTGCTCACCGCTTGTCCGGGAACCCCGGGCATCGATGCAGGCACGCCCGACCCCGTCGCCGATGCGGGCCTGCCCCCCGGGCCTTCGTGCGCCACGAGCGCGGACTGCGTCGATGGCGTGTGCCGCGGCATCCACTGCACCACGGCTGCGCTCTGCACCGACGACGTCGAGTGTGGCCTGGGCGAAGACTGCGTCGATGGCACCTGCCGCTTCACCGGCTGCGCGAAGGACTCAGACTGCGCCAGCGGCGCGTGCCGCAAGGACGTCTTCACCTGCGCCGAGTGCGGCACCAACGCCGGCTGCCCGACCACGCGACCCGTCTGCGATGCGAACAACACCTGCGTGCAGTGCAGCACCGACACGCAGTGCAGCCCGCCGGGGCCGGGACACTGTGACGCTCCGTCGGGCGCATGTGTGCACTGCCTCGAAGACAAGCACTGCCCCAACGGCCTCAACTGCGGCGCAGGCCACCTCTGCACCGGCGCGAAGCTGAACCAGCAGTGCCCGATGGGAACCGCGTGCGACTCGGGCCTCATCTGCGTCTCGCTGGGCGGAGTGAATACCTGTCTCAACGGCTGCCCACTGAGCGCGCCCACCTGCAAGACCGGAGAGATTTGTTACAAGCTGACGTACTCGGGCGGCAGCGGCCTGGTGTTCGACCAGGGCGGGCCGATTGGCGTCTGCTACCTGCCGCAGCAAGCCGCGAAGGGGTACCGCGAAGCCTGCACCCGCCCGGCGGCCAGCGTCTCGACCAGCAACTGCCAGCCGAACCTCACCTGCATCCCCGACTCGCCGACCTTGAGCGTCTGCCGCACGTTCTGTGACCTGAACCTCAGCAACGCGTGTCCGCCCGGCGAGAAGTGCCACCCGTTCAAGGGCGACTTCAACGGCCGGCTCTACGGCATCTGCTACGCCGACAACGGGTGGGGCGACCCGTGCTTTGCCGACTCTGCCTGCAAGCCGAACCAGTCGTGCACGCCGTACGAAGACCCGTCGGCCGGGGATGACCTGTCGACCGTCTGCCAGTTCGCGGTGGGCGCGGCGCCGGGCCTGGCTCCCTGCAAGAACACGCCGCTTCCCGATGGCGGCACGTTGCTCGCCGACAAGGTCTGCCAGAGCGGCGCGTGCCAGGCCGACCCGCTGCTCTCGAGCACGAAGTTCTTCTGCTACTCGGCGTGCAAGACGAACAGCGACTGCAGCGTCGCGGGCCGCACCGGCAGCTGCGACGGCGACTTCGTCTTCCCCGCGGGAGTCGCGACGGGCACGGTGAAGGGCTGCCGGCGTCAGTGCGCCTCGAATGCGTCGTGCGCAGAGTACGGCGCCGGCATCACCTGCCGCAGCCGCTACGTGTCTGGCTTCACGCCTTCCTTCGCGACCAGCTGCGCGCCCCAGCTGAACGGCGGCGTGGGCGGCGCAGCGTGCACCACCAACACCCAGTGCCGCTCGGGCTTCTGCCTCGTCGACGACGGCCGCGCGTCGCGGCGAAAGGGAGTCTGCGCCGAGGCCTGCACGTCTGCCGCTGATTGCTCGGACGCCGGCTCGCCGACGGGCCCGCTCGACTGCCTCGACACCGCGTTCATCGGCTTCGTCGGCTACGACAGCGTGCCGAACACGACGGACGATGTGGTGCTGCGCGCGAAGCTCTGCAGCGGCAGCACCTGCGCGTCAGACGACGACTGCGGCGACGGCGGAGCGGCCTGTGTCCCCGACGTCGACCCCGCCGATGCCGGCCGCCTGCTCTCGTTGCGTTGCCGCCCGCCCCACGCGACCGGCTTCCTGCCCGGCGCCAGCACCTGCTCGCAAGACTCCGACTGCGTCTCGGGCGTCTGCGGCACGCTGCAAGCTCCTTCGACCGGCTTCGGCCGCGCGTGCCTGCAGTCGTGTACCGCGGGCACCGTGTGCCCCGGCACTTCCACCTGTCGCGCCGGAGGCCTGCGCGTGCAGACCTCTTTCACGACCGTCAGCTTCAACTCCTGCGCCCCTTAAGAGTCCCCAAATGGCCGCTAAAAAGAAGACCATCGCGAAGAAGAAGAAGCCGACTGCAAAGAAGACGGCCGGCCCCCGCCGCCGCAAGTCGCCCGAGTCTCCCGCAGTGCTCGAGGGCATCGACCGTTCGGGCAAGCAGAGCGTCGCGCGCGAGCTGTCGTGGGCCGAGTTCGATCGCATCGTTCAACAGCTGGGCCGCGAGCTGCAGAAGAAGTTCCGGCCCGAGGCAGTGGTCGGCGTCGCGCACGGCGGTGTCTTCGTCGGAGGCGCCCTCGCCAGCGCGCTGAAGGTCGAGTTCTACCCCGTGCGGATTTCACGGCGCAGCCGGGACCTGGGTGTGTCGGCCGCTCCGAAGCTGTCGGGCGTGATGCCGAAGGCGCTCAAAGGCCGGCGTGTCGTCATCGTCGACGACATCGCGGCCTCGGGCGACACGCTCGAGCTGGCCAGCGAGCTTGCCAAGAACGTGGGAGCCAAAGCCGTCGCCACCACCGCGCTCGTCTGCCGGCCCAAGGGCTTCGCTCCCGATTTCTACTGGGAAAACTCAGGCAACTTCTTCGTCTTCCCCTGGGACTACGACCTGTCGACAGACCAGCGGTTCCGGGCCCTGATGTGATTGTCGGTACCGCAGGTCACGTCGACCACGGCAAGACTTCGCTGGTCAAAGCACTGACCGGCATCGACACCGACCGGCTGCCGGAAGAAAAGAAGCGCGGCATCACCACCGAGCTCGGCTTCGCACACCTCGTGCTGCCGGGCGCGCGCACGGTGGGCGTCGTCGACGTGCCGGGCCACGAGAAGTTCGTGAAGGCGATGGCGGCGGGAGCGGGCGGCGTCGACGTCGCGCTGCTCGTCATCGCCGCCGACGAAGGGGTGATGCCGCAGACGCGCGAGCACGTCGACATCTGCGCGCTGCTCGGCGTGCGCGCGGGAATTCTCGTGGTGACGAAGGCAGACCTTCTTCCAGGCCTCGGCGCTGGTTGGCTGGCGATGCTCGAGGCCGACGTGCGCGCGCTCACCGTCGGCACTTTTCTCGAAGACGCTTTGCTCGTGCCCGTCAGCAGCAAGTCGGGCGAAGGGCTCGAGGCGCTGAAGTCCGCAGTCGCCGCGCAGTGCGACGCGGTGTCGAAGGCGCAAGTGAAGCTGCTCGACGGCCCCGCTTTTCTTCCGGTCGACCGCGCGTTCTCACTCAAAGGCTTCGGCACGGTGGTGACAGGCACGCTGCTGTCAGGCCAGCTCGCGGTGGAAGACACGGTGTCGCTGCTGCCTGGCCTGCCCGGCCCCTTCCGCGTCCGCTCGCTGCAGGTTCACTCGGCGGCGGTGCCGAAGGCGGGGGCGCAGCAGCGGGTCGCCTTGAATCTCGCCGATGTCGACGCCAACGACGTGAAGCGCGGAATGGCAGTGGTGCGCGCGGGCGAGCTGCAGGCGGCGCGGGTGCTCGACGTCGAGCTGTCGCTGCTGCCTTCCGTGCCTCAGCCGTTGCCGCGCCGCAGCCGTCAGCTGCTGTCGCTGGGCACCGCGCACGTCGAGGTCTCCGTTCGCCTGCTCGACGTCGACGCGCTGCGCCCGGGCGAGAAGTGCTTCGCGCAGCTGCGGCTCGCCACCCCGCTGGCTTCACTGCCGAACCAGCGCTTCATTCTTCGCGGCTCCCGCGCGCTCGAAGGCCGCGGCGCGACGCTGGCCGGTGGCCGCGTGCTCACCTTGAATCCTGGCCGTCGAAAGCGCGGCTCGGCAGAGAAGCTCGAAGCCTTTGCTGCGGCCGATGCCGACGCGCGCATCGCCTGGCTGTTGACCGAAGCGGGCTACGCCGGGCTCACCGAGAAAGAGCTCTACGCGCGCGCGGGCGTACCGCCGAAAGAGCTGGCCCGCGTGCTCGAGGTCGGCGCGTCGCGTGGCCGCCTGGTGATGGTCGACAAGGAAGCCCGCCGCTTCCTCGGGGCCGACGTCTTCGCCGCGCTCACCGCCCGTGCCGCCGCGCTGCTCGACGCCTTCCACCTCTCGCACCCCGAGCAGGACGGCATGCCGCGCGAAGAGCTGAAGCAGCGGCTGGGCGTGGTGCAGGACAAGACGTACGCCCGGCTGCTGACCGCGGCCACCGAGGCGGGGCGACTGGAGACGGAAGCCCAGCTGGTGCGCTTGAAGGGCCGGCGCCGCGCGATGGCAGGAAAGGCGGGGGACGATCGCCAGCGGCTGCTCGCCTCACTCGAGAAGGCCGCGCTTCAGCCCCCGATTCTCTCGGAGCTCGCCGCGACCCTCACGCTGCCCGAGGCGCGCGTGCTCGAGCTGCTCAAGGTCCTCAGCGCGGAACAGGAAGTGCGCCGCGCGGGTGAGCTCTGGTTCTCGGCCAGGGCGCTGGCGGTGCTCGAGGCGAAGCTGGTGGCCCATCTCCAGACCAACGGAGACCTCACCACCCAGCAGTTCAAAGAGATGACGGGGCTCTCGCGAAAGTTTTTGATCCCGCTGGCCGAGTATTTCGACGCGCAGAAAGTTACTCTGCGCGTTGGCGAGAAACGGACGCTGCGAAGGAAGTAACGCGCTTTTATGGACACTCAGCAGGCTCCACAACCGAAGGGCCGCGTCCTCGTCGTCGACGACCAGCGAAACATGCGCGCCACGACGGCGATGCTGCTGCGCGCAGAGGGCTACCAGGTCGAAGAGGCAGGCGGCGGCGAGGAAGCACTGACGATGCTCGCGGCCCGGCCGGTTGACCTGCTGCTCACCGACCTGAAGATGGAGCCCATCGACGGGCTCACGTTGCTCAAGCGCGCGCTCGAAGTGGTGCCGCAAGCCCAGGTCATCGTGATGACCGCGTACGGCAGCATCGAGTCGGCCGTCGAAGCGATGCGCCGCGGCGCGTACGACTACATCACCAAGCCGTTCAAGGAAGGCGAGCTCGTTCACCGCGTCTCGAAGGCGTTGGAGCGCGCCCACCTCATCCAGCAGGTCGACCTCTTCGCGGGTGAGTTCAAGCAGCGCCACGGCTTGTCGTCCCTGGTGGGCCGCAGCCAGCCCATGCGCGACCTGATGAGCCGCCTGTCGCGCGTGGCTCCGTCGGACGCGACGGTGTTGATTACCGGCGAGTCCGGCACCGGAAAAGAGCTGGTCGCCCGCGCGGTGCACACGCTGTCGCGCCGCAACGCCAAGCCCTTCGTGCCGGTGAACTGCGCCGCCATCACCGAGAGCCTTCTGGAAAGCGAGCTGTTCGGCCACGCCCGCGGCGCCTTCACCGGTGCAGTGAAAGCGCGGCGCGGCCTCTTCGAGGAAGCCGACGGCGGGACGCTGTTCATCGACGAAGTCACCGAGACGGCGATGAGCTTCCAGAGCAAGCTCCTGCGCGTGCTGCAGGAAGGCGAAGTGCGCCGCGTCGGCGAGAGCGGCAGCATCAAGGTCGACGTCCGCACCGTCGCCGCCACCAACCGCGACATCGAGCAAGAGGTGAACGAGAAGCGCTTCCGGCAAGACCTCTACTACCGGCTCAACGTCGTCGCGCTCACCGTGCCCCCGCTGCGCGACCGCCTCGACGACGTGCCGCTGTTGGCCGAACACTTCCTGCAGCGCGCGAACGAGCGGAATGTGCGGAAGCACCGCTTGTCGCAGAACTCCGTCGAGCACCTGATGACGCACGACTACCCGGGAAATGTGCGCGAGCTCGAGAACCTGGTCGAGCAGGCCGCCGCGCTGAGCGAGGCCGACGAGCTGGCCCCAAGCGACTTCCCGCTTCGCCTTCGCAGCCCCCGGGTCGAAGGCCACCTGCCGGGTCGTTCTTCCCCCACTGCCGAGCTCCCGATTCCGGGCGGTACCCTGGCCGACGCCGTCAACGAAGCCGAGCGCCGCGCCATTACCGCGGCTTTGGAAAAATCCCCGGACGACCTTGCCCAGGTGGCTGAACAACTTGGCATTTCGGCGACCACGCTCTGGCGCAAGATGAAACGTCTGGAGCTGAAGACGATGGTCCCCGAGCCGCCCTGATCCCGGCCGCATTTCATTTCAGAAATGGAATCGTTTCAGAGCTGAAAGGTCATTTAGCTTGCGCCGTAAACCCAACCCTTTGAAATAAGAAGCGGCCGGTGTGAAACGGGCATGGCATGCGGTGTGCTCTTTGAGAAGTCGGCGCGACGAGTCGAGTTGAAGGCGGTTCCCCCCCACCACTTCAGCAGTTCGTCGTGCAGGCAGTTCAAGAAGACCCGCGGCTCGGTGCCTGTACGGTGCCGGGCCGCCTTCCTTTTTAGTGAGAGCCCACAACTCCGCTCGTTCATCTGGCGGCTCTCACTTCTCCTTCGCACGAACACCGTCGTCAACCAGCTCTGACAGCAAGAGGGCCGCTTCTCGAAAGAGAGGCGGCCTTCAGTTTTGCTACGTCCAGCGGATGCGGTAGGTCGCGGCAGGGGCTTCGTAGCGAACCACCTCGACCTGCACGTCCTTGCCGCCCGCCGCGGTACAGGCGGTCTCCATCAGGCCGCGGATGTACTCGGGCACGGTGTTGACGTCGCTGACCCAGAGCTCGACGTCGTTGCCCACGTCGCCCTTCAGCGTCGCGTCGGTGAAGTTGTTGCCCAGACGGAAGTTCTTGGTCATCCGTTCGAGGCCGCGCCGCACGCCAATCACGCGCAGGGTGGTGAACAGCGCCTTGCCGACCAGGGTCTCGGCAAAGGAGGTGAGCATCGCGACGCCGAGCTTCCGGTGGGCGTCTTCCGGCGAGGTGCCGGGGAAGAGCTCGCGCGCCACCAGCGGCAACACGCGACGCCAGCTTTCCTGGGGCAGGTCATTGGGGTCGTGGCGGCGCACGCCGATGGCGGCCAGCTCCTGCTCGAGCCTGGGCGTCCACCTGTTGCCTTTCACGAGCAGGCGTTCGACCAGCGCGTCGACGGTGTTGCGGTAAACGATGGGGGCTTCACTCACGGCTTGAGACTATTCGGCGGCGCGGGGCGGGAAGCCACAGTCATCTGTGTCGCGGGCGTGGTGATCCATGGATTTCCTCGGGGAAAAGGCTTCGGCACGCCTGTCGCAATCGTGGCTCCGCGCATGGGCCGTCTCATTTTCACCCTCACTTCCATCGTCCTCTTCAGCACGGGATGTCGCCTCGCGCCGGCCGCGAACGCTCCATTCGATGCAGTCGTAGAGGCAGAAGCGCGGGAAGTGATGGTGCAGAGGAACCACGCGCTCATCGAATCCATTGCGTCGCGGGTTTCCGAGCGCGACCTCGCCGCGGCCGCCGCTTCAGAGCGCGTCGCGCTGCTCGAGCAAAGGGTCAGCCGCCTGCGCTCCAGATGCGCCCAGCTGTCTGCTTTCGAGGCGACGCAGTACGGGCCGCACCTCGAGTGGCTGGCGCAAGTACACACCACCACCACGCTGTCGATCGGCGTGCTGCGCAACGACAGCGGGGACTTCGACGAAGACAAGGCCGAGGTCTTGCTGTGGATGAAGGTCTTCGCCCGAGAAATCGACGCGCTCGAGAGGCGCGTCGACCGCATCGCCCCCACCAGCATCTTGTTGACCCAAAGGAGCCTCAAATGAACAGCTTCCTCCGCAGTGCCGCCGTCGCCACCGCCCTCTGTTTTGCTGCCCCCGTCTTCGCCCAGCAGACCGCGGGCGAGAAGGTCGACGCCGCCGCCAATGACACCAAGCGGGGCGCGAAGAAGGGCGCCCACCGCGTCGAAGAGGCGCTCTGCACGGGCACCAAGGCCGAGTGCGCTGCCATGAAGGGCAAGAACCGCGTCGGAGAGAAAAAGGACAAGGTCGTCGACGGCGCCGAGAAGGCGGTCGACAAGGTCGACTGAGTCTCTCTGCTTAGAACAAAGGAGGCCTTCACCTGGAAACGGGTGAAGGCTTCTTCGTGTTCAGGGCCCGCGGTGCGGATGCGGGAAGCGAGGCGGCGGCGTGCAGTTTCAATCGTCAGGAGCCGAGCAAAATCCCCCGCCGCTTCAGCTCTGGCAGCAGCCGCGGCACGGCGCTGTCGAGAGCAGGCAGCTCGACCCGGGTCAGGCGCTGCATCAGCGGGTGCCTCAGCAAGTCGAGCAGCAGAGCGCCGGTTTTGTCGGCGGTGAGGCGCAGGCCGCTGAAGAAGCCCGCCTCGTGCTCGCCGCGCAGGTGCCCGCTCGCCCAGAGCAGCCCAAACTCGCCGAGCAACCTCGGAATCCAGAGCGCCGCTGCGTCTGGCCTCCGAAGCGCGATCAGCCCCTCGGCGGCAGGGTCTTTCAGGCTCAGCAGCATGTCGAGCTGAACCTGCCACGCGTTGTCGTTGGGGCTGGGGTCGAGCTGTCCGCCCAGGAAGAGGCTGGGCCGAGGCAAGACCAACACGGTCCTGTGCTGGGGGTGGGGCAGCGCTTCGAACCAGGTGAAGGCCCGAGAGTCGATTGCCTCGCGGCTTTTGACCACGAACTTTTCGGGGGCCACCGCGACCACCGAAGGAAAGCCCGCCGCGTGGAACTCCCCCGCCGCGTCGGGGCCCACGGTCTGGTGCCCGCCAGCCCACTGAAACGTCATTGTCTCGCACGCGGCACCGTCGAAGGCGATGGGCGCGATTGGCCGCCGCCGCACCTGGGCGGGCAACGGCGAAGGGTCCGCAGCCGCCGCCTGCACCCGAACGGTCGAGCGCTGGTTTCCCGACTCGACGTGCAACACGTCGCCGGGAAAAAGCGCAAACCAGAGCCTGGCGGGCGAAGCGATGGGCTGCGTCGCGGCGTTGAGAAAGAATTGGGTTGGGCTCGACCACAGCGCTCCGAACAGGATGCGTGCGCCAGAGCCCCACGGGGCGATGCGGGCCAACGCCGGCAGCGGCAGGCCCACCGCCTCGATGAGGTCTGTTGCCCCGGGCACGAGGTCCACCGGCTCGACGACGCGAATGGGCGCGGAGTCCCCGAGCTGAAGCGAGATCGCCGGCAATGGAATGCACTGAGGCCCTTCGGCTGGGCTGAGGAACCGAACTTTGGCGGCCATCGGACCCAGGGCGTCGAGGTGTTGGCGGATGAAGTCGGGCCAGCCCTCGAAGTCGTCGCGGTCGCGGCCGGGGATGAGCTCCACGACCTCTGCGTCGCGCGCGAAGTCTGTCTCGGCCAGTCGCGCCATCGCCCAGGCCGAGCTGGTGTCGAACAGATGTGGCGCCCGCAGCCGCACGCGCGAACCGTCGACCTCGAGCAGACCAAGGCCGGCGTGGCGAGCAAACCCTTCGGCGCGGGCCGCGGCTGAACGGGCGGCGCCGGACAAGCGAAAGGCGCTGCCGTTCGACTCGAGCACGCTGCCCGGCTCGAGCAGGTGGGGGCGACCCGCAGGAATCTGGACCCCGTCGACGAACAGGAAAGCGTGCAGGTCCCAGTCGCCTTGCGGGGCGACCGGGGTGAGCACGAGGCCCTCGTCGGCCCGCTGGGCCAGCGTTCCCAGCACGAAGGATTCTCTTTCGGTGCGAAGGCTCAGCCGCTGCGCGACGACCGCCAGCTCTGCGGGCCGCGACGACGGGCTCGAGAGAAGAGGCTGCCAAAGGCCAGCAACTTCGCGTTCTGGTTTGAGGTGGTAAGAAGCGGGCGATGAGGACGCGCCTGTGACGACCGCCTTCGTAACCCCGCGAAGGGGGGGGGTATTTTGGTGTTTGGCCATCGCTCGGGGGCAGCATGCCACCAGCTGAGTCGGTCGTCATCGCGCCGGATGTTCCGGCTGTCATCGATGGGTATGTCGTCGAGCGCGAGCTGGGCCGGGGCGGCATGGCGACGGTCTACGAGGTCTCGCTGCCCGAGCTGAACGCGCGAGCGGCGTTGAAGGTGCCGCACGCTGGACTCGAGGAAAGCTGGCTCGAGCAGTTCCGCTGCGAGGCCGAGTTGCTGTTCAACCTCAGCAACCAGCACATCGTGAAGCCGCGCGCCTATGGCCGGCTCGCCGATGGCCGGCCCTACCTGGTGATGGAGCTTCACCGGGGGACGACGCTGCGCTCGCTGCTCGATGCGCGGGCGGTGCCGATGCCGGTTACCGAGGCGCTGCGCTACGCGATTCAGCTGGCCAGGGGTTTGAGGGCAGCGCACGCGGCGGGCATCGTCCACCGCGACCTGAAGCCCGAGAACATCTTCGTCGACACCGAAGAGAAGACGACCGTCTCTGCGCAAGAGGTCTCGACGCTGCGCCTCGCAGATTTCGGGCTCGCCAGCCGGGTCGGCCGCAAGTTCACCCACGCTGGCTCGGCCGACTACCTGGCGCCAGAGCAGGCCGCCCAGCAGCCGCCCGACGGGCGAGCAGACCTGTACTCGCTGGGGGTGGTGCTCTACGAGATGATTTCGGGGCGCACACCCTGGGCTCGAGAAATCGGCCTGCTCGAGCTGTTGAAGTTGCAAGCCACGACCGACGCGCCAAGGCTCGAGAGCGTCGCTCCCGGAGTTCCGGCCGAGGTGGCCGAGGTGGTTCACAAGCTGCTCGCCCGCAACCCGGCCCAGCGCTACCAGACCGCCGATGCAGTGCGCGACGTCCTCGAGACGAGGCTCAAGCAGCTAGAAAACCGGGTCGAGCGCACCCAGGTGAACTTCGATCTGAATGCGGCGCAGCGCCGGCACGCGACCACCGACCTGACGATCGCGAAGGTGCAGGTGGCGGTTGGGTCTCGGCGTCGTTGGGCGGGGCTTGCGCTGGTGCTGGTGCTGGTGGCGGTCGGGGTCGTGCTGGGCCTCGGCTGGCGCGCCACCGTCTCGCAGCCGGCCGACTTGCCCATCAAACCGGAGCTGGTCAAGACGCCCGCCGCCGTCGTTGAGCCCGAGGTCGCGGCGCCAGCGGTGGTGGAAGCGCGGCCGGAAGAGCTCGAGTCGCTTCGTCGGCCCGCGGTGGCGACGGTGAAGCCTTCGACGAAGCCGCCGACGGCTGGCTGTCAAGTCGATGAGCGCTGGAGGAAGCACGCGCTGGCTGACCTGGACGAGCTCACGCAGCGCGCGTCGAAGCGGGACGCTTTGATCAGCTGGGCCACCGACGAGAACGAGGCGATCAGCCAGGCGATCGCGTCGCTTGCGAGCGGTGCGGATTGTGGGAGTGTCGACCAGCGGCTGAAGAAGTTTGATGCACGGGTAAACCAGCAGGAGCGCAATTAATGAAAGTCAATTCGGTGGTGTCGCTGGTGTTTCTCTCGATGTGTTTGATGTCCTTGCCGGCGGTTGCGTTGCCGTCGGTCGCTCCATTTCCGCTCGAGCTGAAGCGGTTTCCCGAGAAGGAAGGCATCGAGCTGCAGAAGCTCTTTCCGATGTTGGTGAGGGGCTCGGACGCTGCGGTACCGGACGCAGCGAAGATGTCGGTCGCGCTCGCCGAGCTCAAACGGAAAGACTGTGACCGTGAGGACGCGTGCCTGAGTCAGCTGGCGACGCTCGCTGGCACGCTCTACGCCGTTCACGTGGTGGTGGATCTCACCACGGACATGCGGGTGATCGCGGTGGGGCGGGTGGTTCGGTACGACGGCGTGGCGATGGGCGGGGTGCAGACGGTCGAAGTGCCGAAGGGAGCGCGCGCGGTTGGCGACGTCGGGCGCGAGGTGGTGAAGGAGCTTCTGCAGAAGAAGCTGGCGGTGGGCGGCCTGTCGGCGACGAGGCCGGTCGACGTCACGCCGTTGGTGGTTGTGCCGAAAGTGCAGGACCCGCTGTCGCCGATGGTGCCGCCGATCGTGGTGGCCGACCCGGACGAGGGGCGCCGCGCGTTGGGAAGGCGGTTGATCTTCGGGGGAGCAGGCCTGACGGTGTTGGGGCTGGCGTGCGCAGGCGCAGGCGCGGCCTTCGGTTTCGGCGCGGATCTAAAAGGAGGCTCGGCCAGAACGAACGAAGCGGCGCAGCAATTGGCGACCGGCAAGCTGCTGACGACGGTCGGGTTCGCGGGTGCAGGCATCGGCGTCTTCGCCGCGCTGGTCGGAGCGACGCTGCGAGGCACCGCCGACGAGGCGCCCGTGATTGCGGTCTCACCGGTTGTGGGCGGCGGGCTGATTCAGCTGGGAGGAGAGTTCTAATGCGCTGGTTCTGGATTCTGGCGGCAGGCGCGGTGGTGGGTGGCTGCACGTTCGGTGCGCGGACCTGCGAGTCGAAGGCGGACTGCGAGGAGGGAGGCACCTGCGTGGCAGGGTTCTGCGTCGCGCCCGGCACGGGAGGCGGAGTCGGCGGCAGCGGCGGGCAAGCCGGAGGAGGCCAGGGAGGCGGATCGTCAGGGGGTGGGCAAGGTGGCGGCACCGGAGCCGGCGGAGGAGGGCAGGGAGGAGGAGTCGCCAACGCGTGCGCGACGGTGACGTGCACAAAAATGGAAGACGAGTGTTTCGTGGTGGCGGACGCAGGGGTTTGTCAGAGCCGCTTCACGGCGCTGGAGTGGACGCAGCCGGCGGACGCAGGGCCGTATGGGCCGGCAGCGCCGGTGCCGCTGGAATTGAAGCTGACGCTGAGGCCGGGAGCGAGCACGACGGGCTTCGTGCCGGCGGCGTTGGGGCACACGGTGGACGGCGTGGATGCGGGGCAACTGTTGCGAAGCGGGCAGACGACACAGTTTGGTCCGAAGCAACTGCCGGTGATGGGCCTGACGACGGGGAGCCACATGGCGAGCGCGAGCTACGCCGGGCTGACGGCGCAGAAGCCCTTCAGCGTGGACATGACGGGGCCGGTGGTGACCCTGAGCGCGCAAGCAGCGCCGACTCGGGCAATGGGCGCTCCACTGGAAGAAAGGGACCCGGACCCGGCCTATGCCACCGCCCACAAGAAAGACGAAGTGGCTGAGGTGGTGGTGGAGTCGACGAAGCCGGTGGTGGTGGCGACGACAGACTTCACGCTGCCCTTGGCGATGAAGTCGCGGGTGTGCTCGAAGCAGTGCCCGGGCACCAACAACTGCACCTGCTTCGACTTCGACCTGGCGAAGGTGCCACTGGCAGCATTCCGGGGCCAGGTGACGCTGGGCCTGTCGCCGCGTACGGACGCGCTGGGAAATGTTTCGCCGCCGGTGTCAGACTTGTCGCTGAAGGTGACGCGCTGGAAGTGGAAGAGACAGGTGGCGAGCATCGGGCTGACGGCAGTGCACGCGCCAGCCATCGACAGCCAGGGGCGGGTTTTCGTGGGAGTCAACCAGTCGAACAATGCCTCTGGCACCCTGACGGCGTACCTGCAATCGGGGCAGCCAGTGGTTGGCTTTGATGCAGGCATGGCGCTGGGCGCAGTGACGGCCGCGCCGCTGGTGAGTGGCCTCAACGTGTACGTGGCGACAAGGGACGCCTTCGACGGCAGGCTGCGAAAGCTG
>Ga0209181_10004414_pt1 | contig 20961 bp, 17 predicted proteins | sample MAT05_FD_187208 | JGI IMG/M metagenome (GOLD analysis project Ga0209181, IMG submission 187208) | Freshwater microbial communities from Lake Fryxell liftoff mats and glacier meltwater in Antarctica - MAT-05 (SPAdes) (version 2) | ecosystem: Environmental > Aquatic > Freshwater > Ice > Liftoff... | reverse complement strand
TTTTCTGCTGAATGAACCCGCCGAAGACCTCAGCCAGGTTGTATGTGTAGTGGAAGCAGATGAGTTTGACCGCTCGTTTCTAACCCTGTTTCCACAACTGGCCATCGTTACCTCCACCGATGCTGACCACCTGGATATTTATGGTGATAAAGACGCGGTATTACACTCGTTTGGCGCGTTTGTAAGCCAGATTGACAAAGACGGTGTGTTTTTTCAGAGAGACGGCCTATCGCTTACCAATAAAACAAAAGCCGAAGTACGGGCATATTCCCTGTATGCGGGTCAATACCGTAGTCAGAATTTACGCATTGACGAGGCTTGTTTTGTGTTTGATCTAGTGTATCCGGGGGGAGTTGTTGCTGATATTCGGATGATCGTCCCTGGATTTCACAATGTTGAAAATGCGATTGCTGCGGGGGCGGTAGCACTGGAACTGGGCTTGTCGGGAGAGCAAATCCGTGAAGGCCTGAACTCGTATCGGGGTGTGAAGCGTCGATTCGAGTATATTCTAAAAACAGATGAAGTCATTTTGATTGATGACTATGCCCATCACCCCGCTGAGGTTCAGGCGTTTCTGTCGTCCGTAAAAGCCTTATATCCAGACCGTGAACTGACGGCGATTTTCCAACCGCACCTTTTTAGTCGTACCCGCGACTTCGCTGACGAGTTTGCCGAAAGCCTCTCAATTGCCGATCATGTGCTGGTACTTGATATCTATCCAGCCCGCGAATTGCCAATAGAAGGCATAACTTCAGCAATAATTGTGCGAAACATTCAGTCAAAAACCGCTAAATTGTACACCAAAGAGGAATTAGTCGACGTTGTGCGAGAAAGGAAGCCTCCTTTGTTAGTGACTATTGGAGCCGGTGACATTGACCAAATGCTGCCTGCGCTGAAAGCTAGCCTTTTTGCCAGTAAATAAATATATCGATGCATTAGTCCATCTAAGACCCAGATGTTTTCTACTTTTAACCTGAATAGGAAACTATTATGGGCATTGGGTGCCGGTTTTTCACTCATTGCTCTGATTGCTTTTACCGAAGCGCGCCAGGGACAGAAGCGTTGCCAGCAGGTAGTTGTGCAGCTGGATAAAATTGATGGACATCAGTTTTTGTCCCGACGCGACGTAACAGGCTACTTAACTAACGAAGGAAGCAACCCAGTTGTCGGGGAAACATTTGACAAAATCGACTTTCGTGAGCTAGAGCAGCGGCTTCGGCAACACGGGTTGGTAAAAAAATGTCAGGTTTCGCGTGACTTAATGGGCAACTTAGTCGTCAGCATCGAGCAACCTCGTCCCATAGCCCGATTAGTGTCGTTTAGAAATGAGTTGCGGTTCGTGGGTGGACAGTATGTAAGCGAAGAAGGGCGTTTTTTTCCTATTTCGATGAATTATACTGTTCGGGTGCCATTGCTGTCGGGTGGGTATTTTTCCAACCACACAACGCTTACCGATTCGAGTAGCCGGGGAATCGTAGAACTGTTGACAATGATTCGGAAAGACGCTTTCTGGCAGGCGCAGATTACCGAAATTGATGTTAGCGAGCGAGGTGCCGTAACGATGTGGCCTGCTTATGGGAAACACCGAATAGAATTGGGGGCACCCATAAATTTGGAATTGAAGTTTAAGAAGTTGAAATTGTTCTATAAATCAGTTCTTTCCGTCAAAGGATGGAACAAATACAGCCGGGTAAACGTGCAGTACCGAAATCAAATCGTGTGCGAATGACAGCGATGAAGAGTGATCAGATAGTGGTAGGGCTTGATATTGGTAGCACCAAAGTGTGTGCCGTAGCAGGTCGGTTGATTCGCAACAAAGATTTTCCAACACTTGAAGTGTTGGGTGTTGGTCGCGTCGATTCGGGTGGCGTTACGCGCGGCTCAGTAGTGAACATCAATAAAACCGTTTCGGCCATTAATCAGGCTATTGAAGAGGCCGGTAATCAGGCGGATATTGATATTGGCATTGTCAATGTGGGCTTCAGTAGTAACACCATTAGTGCCCGTCGGCAGGTAGGTAGCATTACCAGAAGTTCGCCAGGCGATGAAGTGACACCTTCTGATATTGAACACCTGCTGAGCGATATGTACCGGACGGTAATTCCACCGGGCAACGAGATTGTACACGTAATTCCAATGGATTTTACGGTTGATAATGAGCCTGGTGTTGAAGATCCCGTTGGTCGTAATGGTGTAAAGCTAGGGGCTGATTTTCAGATTATTATGGCACCAGCCAATGCAGCCCTGAACACAAAGAAGTGCATTGAACGGGCAGCGAGTAACACTCTTAAACGGGATCAACTCGTGCTGTCGGTGCTGGCATCGGGTATGGCTGTATTGACTGAAGATGAAAAACAGGCTGGTGTCGCACTGGTCGATATTGGTGGAGGTACTACTGACATCGCCATTTATCACCGGAATGTACTCCGATATATTTCTATTCTACCCTGGGCAGGCAACAGCCTGACCAACGATATTGAGCAGGGGTGCAAAGTGTTGAGCAACCATGCCGAGCAGATAAAGGTGCGCTTCGGTAACGCAAACCCTGCCGACAGCCGGTTAAATGAGGTTGTGTCGGTGCCAGGATTAGTAAACAGGACTCCTAAAGATGTGTTGCTACGCAATGTATCGCTCATTATGGAAGACCGGCTAAAAGAGATTGCTGCTCTGGTACAAGCTGAAATTTTGCGTTCGTGCTTTGAGCATAAACTCCTGGCAGGTATTGTGCTGACGGGCGGAACGGCTTCGACGCCAAACATTGAATCGATCTTCAAGCGTGTTACGGGTATGGACGTTCGTGTGGGTTACCCCGAATGGCTCGAGCATAATGGAAGGGCCGATTTAGTGAGCGACCCATCCTATGCAACGGCCCTAGGCTTGGTTTGGGCAGGCTTTAAGCAGGTCGATGAACGGGTTTCGTTTATCAGCGACCCGAATCGTACGCCCGAAGTCGTTCCTGTTGTCAAATCGGTAGGACCCAAACCGCCCTACCGGCCCAGTGCAACCCCGCAACTACAAGACGAAGCCCCCAAACAAGGTTGGTTCTCGAAAGTGCGGAAGTTTTTCTCCAGCGACGATTTTATTGAAAAGAAAGATACCTATTAAGCTTAGCCATATCCTATTAGAATCTGACACCCTTATGAACACGATGCTTGACCACGGATATTCGTACGAAATCCCGGAAGAAAACGGCCCGATCATCAAAGTGATTGGTGTAGGCGGTGCGGGCGGTAACGCCGTGAAGCACATGGTAAAGTTGGGCGTTAAAGATGTCAGTTTTGCCGTTTGTAACACCGACCGACAAGCCCTGATGAATATGCCCGTTCCAACTAAGCTTCAGTTGGGCGATGGTCTTGGTGCGGGTACTGAAGCCGAAGCGGGCGAAAAAGCCGCTCGCGATGGCATCGACGAGATTCGTAATTTACTCGCTCCGCCCACCAAAATGGTTTTCATTACAGCGGGCATGGGCGGTGGTACCGGTACGGGGGCTGCACCCGTTGTGGCCGAAGTGGCCCGTGAACTGAAACTGCTGACTGTGGCGGTTGTAACGGCTCCGTATTGGTATGAGGGTACTGAAAAGAAAGAACAGGCAATGGCTGGTATTGAGCGGCTCAAAAAGAGTTGCGATACCGTGCTGGTTGTTTTGAATGATAAATTGGCCGAACTCTATGGTGAATTAGACTGGACAGAAGCCTACGGTCATGCCGATAACGTGCTGGCTAATGCCGTAAAAAGTATTGCTGAAATTATCACGACGCAAGGCGATATCAACGCTGACTTTGCCGACGTGAAAAAAGTGTTGAGTAATGCCGGTCAGTCGGTGATGGGGTCAGCAGAAGCCGATGGCGATAATCGTGCGCTCGATGCCATTGACGCTGCTCTAAACTCTCCCCTGCTCAATGATCGCGATATTCGTGGTGCCAAGCGGGTGTTGCTAACGGTAGCATCAAGTAAAGAGAAGGCCATGAAAATGAACGAACTGACGATTATTTCGAAGTTCGTAGCCGAAAAAATTCAGGTCGAAGCCCGAATGGTGAAGGTTGGAGCTATTGTCGATAAGACCTTGGGAACCAAACTACGGGTGACAATTATTGCGGCTGGTTTCGACATGGGTAATAACCTTGAAGAATTCCTGACACCCAACGGTATGACAGCCCTTAACGGTAAGGAAAAAGAAGGTGAGAAGCCGGAAGATAAATTGCCAGATACTCCCGAATTCCCAATCGACAAGGCGACAAAAATAGATGCCCTAACCAACGGACATAGTCCGGTAGAAAAGGAAGCGATTAAAGATGATGACGGGTCGTTACAACCAGGCCGTTTCCCCGATCAGATTCCAACCCGCTCGGTAACGGTTGGGCCAGATGTAATTGTGGTGCCAGGACGAAACGTTCGACCGACCCAAGAGCACAGAATTGTGACTGATATGCCGGTTGAAACACCCACCGTTACGGATACCGAGCAGATTCAGCGTATGATCGAAGATTTCTTTCATAACCGAATTCCAGAACGAGACTTAGAAGTTCCGGCTTATTTACGGCATAAAATTTCGCTGTTCGATATGCAGATGCTCCCTGAAGGCGAAGTGGTGCGGTATCGACTTGGTGATTAAATGATATGTAGAACCCTGTTCTATTGCCAAACCTGCAAGGCCTAGTCCCCTTACAGGTTTTTTTTATTTAACGACATGACTGCTGACGCCGTAAAAAACAAACCCCTGAGCCTGGCAAGTCCCGAAAGGGCTGTATTTGTGGCTCGCTATTTTCAGAATGGGCCACGCTAATATGCCGAAGGAGACTTGTTTATGGGTATGTCGATGCCGCAACAGCGAGAAGTTACCCGCCAGTTTAGCCAATTACCGATAGAAGAAACGCAGCGGTTGGTACATGATGAGTTTCACGAATGCCGCATGGTAGGGCTGTAAATTTGGGTTGGACAAAGCCGAAAAAGTGGCCCTGTTGGGCGAGAAATTGTTCTGGATCGTTATCTGGACAATGTGCAATACGTCAACAACTGGGACCTGGTAGATTCCAGCTGCCCAGCGATTGTTGGTGAAACTGCACCCGTAAACCAGCAATGTTGCTTTATTATTCAGGTGCCAAACGATAGATCTTGAGTCGCTCTTTCGCCCTTTCACTCTTTCGCACTTTATAAAACCGTATCTTTGTCGCCCCGAAACGACACTAACTACCGGAAATCAATGTCTTGGTTTATACGCAAGGATAAGGGTATTCAGACCCCAACCGAAATGAAACGGGAAGCTCCCGATGGGTTGTGGTATCAATGCCCGAATTGCAAAAAAGCGATGTACACACGGGAACACGTTCAGAACGCATATACCTGTGTGCATTGTAATTATCACGAGAGAATAGGCTCTGAAGTTTATTTTTCGATACTGTTCGACGATAATCAGTTTACTGAGTTAGATACGAACATGACCTCGGCGGACCCGCTAGGGTTCAAAGATACTAAACCCTATCCCGACCGGGTGCGGGCAACAATTAGTAAAACAGGCCTTCATGATGCCGTTCGGACGGCTTATGGCCTCATGAACGAGGCCGAGATTACAATTGCCTGCATGGATTTCACGTTTATTGGTGGGTCGATGGGGTCGGTTGTGGGGGAAAAAATTGCTCGTGCTATCGACCATTCGTTGAAAACCAAAACGCCTTTTCTAATGATTTCGCGGACAGGCGGGGCCCGAATGATGGAAGCCGGGTATTCGTTGATGCAGATGGCCAAAACCTCGGCTAAACTGGCACTGCTGGCCGAAGCCAAAATCCCGTATATCTCGTTGTTAACCGACCCTACTACCGGGGGGGTAACAGCCTCATTTGCCATGCTGGGCGATTTTAACATTGCTGAACCGGGCGCCTTGATTGGTTTTGCTGGCCCGCGTGTGATACGCGAAACAATTGGCAAAGACCTTCCTAAAGATTTCCAGAGCGCCGAATTCGTGTTGGATCATGGCTTTCTCGACTTCATTGTTGATCGCAAGGACCTCAAAGTAAAAGTGACTAGTTTGTTGCAGATGTTGAAATAATGCGTCTTGTTCGCCACCCAGTGCTTTGCAATTACTACGTTACGTATCGCTGTAATGCGACATGTGGGTTTTGTGATATATGGGAGCGACCGTCACCATACGTAACACCTGAAAACGTTCGCGAAAATCTCCGTGACCTTCGGCGCCTGGGTGTTCGAGTAATTGATTTTACGGGCGGAGAACCTCTTCTTCATCGTCAACTCGACTTGCTACTAGCCGAAGCCAAGCAACAGGGCTTCATTACAACCATCACTACCAATGCCTTGCTGTACCCGAAACAGGCTGAGCGGCTTCGAGGCCTGGTCGATATGTTGCACTTTTCGCTCGATTCACCCGTGGCAGAAGAGCATGATCAATCGCGGGGCGTAAAATGCTTTGCCAAGGTAATAGAGTCGATCGCTATAGCCAACGAGCTTGGCGAGCGTCCTGATATTCTGTTCACGGTGTTCGAACATAACGTACATCAGATTCAGGCAGTTTATGAGGAAATATGCCAGCCAAATGGTTTGTTGCTGATCCTGAACCCGGTTTTTGACTACAAAAATGTGGAAACGGGCGCGCAATTTTCAGAAGAAACGCTCCAGAAAATGACGTGGTGGGGCCGTCAGAAAAACGTGTATCTGAACGATGGTTTCATACAACTCCGGCGCGACGGCGGCAATCATATTGACTCTCCTGTTTGCCGGGCAGGTAGCACCACACTTGTTATTTCGCCCGAAAATAAGTTGGTTTTACCCTGCTATCATTTAGGCCTCAAAGAGTTCTCTATTGATGGGCGGCTTTACGATTTATACCGTTCCGATGCCGTTCAGAAACTCGTAGCGTTGGAAGGCCGACTCCCTGAATGTGAAGGCTGTGCGATTAACTGCTACATGCAACCATCGTTTGCGGTCGAACTCTCTAAATACTGGTGGAAAGCTTTACCTAGCACATTGAAATATAACCGAATCAAAGGAACCTGGAAGCAATTGCTTTACCCTAAAACGATCTATTGATATGACTTTAAAATCGTGCCTGCTCATTGGGTATTTATTGACTGCTTTGACCTGTATCGGCCAGACGAACCGCTTCGAATCAGAAATTAAAAAGTTTGAAGAGACAGACCAGCAAACCCCACCACTCAAAGATGCGGTTCTATTCACTGGAAGTTCGTCTATACGGCTTTGGGCTGATATACAACGCTACTTTCCTGGTAAAACAGTGCTTCAGCGGGGGTTCGGTGGTTCCCAATTAAGTGATGTACGCTATTTTGCCGACCGTGTTATTGTGCGTTATCAGCCAAAGCAGGTGGTTTTGTACGCGGGAGAGAATGACGTTGCCGCTGGCCAAACAGCTCGTCAAATCTATGCCCGTTTTGTTGATTTGTTCCGTTATGTTCGGAAGAACGTACCACATGCCCGCTTTACATTTATTTCGCTTAAACCCAGTCCATCACGTCGCAAATTCAGATCCGTTGTTGACGAGACCAACCGTTTAATAAAACGGTACTTATCGCACCGACGGAATACTGACTTTGTTGACATTGTGCCTGGTATGCTACAGGCCGACGGAGAGCCACGTGGAGAGCTGTTTAAGGGCGATAGCCTGCATATGACCCCAAAAGGATACGAAATCTGGGGCGAGGTGGTCCGACCATATGTGAAGTAACACTACAGAATCTTTCAGTGCACTGTAGGCTTTCTACGCGTACTTGGCTAATTTTGTACTTTCCTAAGAATATCCGCCAGTTTGGCACTGAATACCAATCAAATAGTTAACAAGAACGGAGAATGTCAACGCAAACATCCGCTTACGTCCCTTATAAAGTTAAGGACATCGCGCTGGCCGAGTGGGGCCGTAAAGAAATCAAATTGGCCGAGGCCGAAATGCCGGGTCTGATGGCCCTGCGCCGGGAATTTGGCCCGTCGCAGCCGCTGGCAGGTGCTCGCGTGGCGGGCTGTCTGCACATGACAATTCAAACAGCGGTTCTGATCGAGACCCTAGTTGAACTCGGTGCCGACGTTACCTGGTCATCATGCAACATCTTCTCCACGCAGGACCATGCTGCTGCTGCCATTGCGGCCGCTGGTATTCCGGTGTATGCCTGGAAAGGCATGAACGAAGAAGAATTTAACTGGTGTATTGAGCAGACATTATTCTTCGGTGAAGATCGTGAGCCGCTCAACATGATCCTGGATGATGGCGGTGACTTGACGAACATGGTGTTCGACGTATATCCTGAACTTATTTCGGGTATCAAAGGGCTGTCTGAAGAAACGACGACGGGTGTTCACCGCTTGTATGAGCGGATGAAAAACGGAACGCTTCACCTGCCTGCTATCAACGTAAACGACTCCGTAACTAAGTCGAAGTTTGATAACAAATACGGTTGTCGGGAATCACTGGTGGATGCTATCCGCCGGGCAACTGACCTGATGCTGGCTGGTAAAGTGGCTGTTGTTGCGGGTTATGGCGACGTAGGTAAAGGTTCGGCCGAATCGCTGCGTGGTGCCGGTTGCCGCGTACTGATAACAGAAATCGACCCGATCTGTGCCCTACAAGCGGCTATGGACGGCTTCGAGGTGTTGCCAATGGACGAAGCGGTGAGCCGCGCCCAGCTTTTTGTGACAGCAACGGGTAACGTTCGGATCATTAAAGATCGGCACTTTAAAGCCATGAACGACAAAGCCATTGTTTGCAACATTGGCCACTTCGACAATGAGATCGACATGGCCTGGCTGAATGAAAACTACGGTCACAGCAAGAGCCAGATTAAGCCTCAGGTTGACATGTACGAAATTGACGGTAAAGAGATCATCGTATTGGCCGAAGGTCGTCTGGTGAACCTCGGTTGCGCTATGGGCCACCCATCGTTTGTAATGTCATGTTCGTTCTCGAATCAGACATTAGCCCAACTCGAATTGTGGGCCAACTCCGACAAGTACGAGAACAAGGTATACGTACTGCCTAAGAAATTAGACGAGAAAGTTGCTGCTATGCACTTAGCTCACGTTGGTGCCAAATTGGAGCCATTGGAGAAAGAGCAGGCCGACTACATCGGCGTTGAGGTTGAAGGACCATTCAAAGCCGAAATGTACCGGTATTAGTGGAGACGCAAGATCTTTCGTCTCTGCAAAAGACGCGGTTCCGGTAACGGGGCCGCGTCTTTTTTTTGGTAAATTTGTTCAGCTTACTCCCTTTGCTATATGTTTCTCATTACGACAGCCCTCCCCTTTGACCAACTCCGTCGCTCCTTTGAGGGTGAATTATTTTTCGACCAATCTCCCGAACATACCGCTCAACGGAAACTGTATGCCACTGATGCGTCGGTGTATCAGGAAATGCCCGTAGCTGTGGCGTTGCCCAAATCGGTGGAAGACCTGAAACGGTTGGTGCGTTTTGCCAAGCAACACAGCCGTGCCGAAGCTCCCGTTGGCCTGATTCCACGGGCGGCTGGAACGTCGTTGGCTGGGCAGGTAGTGGGTAGTGGCATTGTGGTTGATATTTCGAAGTATTTCGGGCAGGTTCTGGAACTGAATGTTGAAGAACGATGGGTTCGGGTGCAACCGGGTGTAATTCGTGACGATCTGAATAAATTTCTGAAGCCCCACGGACTGATGTTTGGCCCAGAAACGTCGACGGCCAGCCGGGCTATGATTGGGGGCATGATCGGCAACAATTCATGTGGTCTTCACTCCATCGTGTGGGGCACCACCCGCGATCATCTACTCGAAACACGAACCATTTTGAGCGATGGTGCTGAAGTTACATTTGGACCACTAACTATAGAACAATACGAAGCCAAGGCTAGGGGCGAAAATGTTGTCAGCCCACTAGAGCAGCAATTATATCAGCAGTTTAAAGCATGGCTCTCCAATCCGATTATCGTTCAAAATATTAAAGAGGGCTATCCAAAGCCAACCGTTAAGCGCCGGAATACGGGCTACGCCGTTGATGCGTTGCTGCCTCACCCCCCGCCCTCCTCTCCTTGTGAAGGAGAGGAGGGGAGTGGTCTGCTATTTTCACCCCCTCTCCTTCATAAGGAGAGGGGGACGGGGGGTGAGGTTTTCAATTTTTCACACCTGATAGCCGGTTCTGAAGGAACCCTTTGTTTCATTACCGAGGCTAAATTAAACCTGCTACCGTTGCCGCCTGAAGATGTTGCTTTGGTATGCGGACATTTTCAGACCCTACGTGAGTCGCTAGAGGCTAATTTGGTGGCTTTAAAGCACGGTTGTTACGCTTCTGAACTGGTTGATGATTACATCCTTCAACTCACCAAAACGAACATCGAACAAGCCAAAAATCGAGTGTTTGTAGAAGGTGATCCAAAAGCCGTACTGATGGTGGAATTTTTTGCCGATACTACGCCAGGAAAAGAGAAGAGCGCTTTAGCAAAAGCACAAGCATTTGTGACTGATTTGCAAAGGCGAGGAATGGGGTACGCGCACCCAATTTTGCAGGGTGAAGAAACGCTGAAGCCATGGGCCTTACGCAAAGCAGGACTAAGTATTATGTATAGTATTCCTGGCGATGATAAGCCTGCCAATGTAATCGAAGATTGCGCCGTTGATCCGACCGACTTGCCCGATTATATAGACGAACTGGAGCGTATGGCGATGGATAAACATGGACTAACACTCGAATATTCGGCTCATGCCGGTGCGGGTGAGATACACGTGTTGCCCTTGATAAACTTAAAGTCATCGGAAGGGCGGACAAAATTTCGGGCGCTGCTGGCTGACACGGCCGCTTTAGTTAAGAAATACGGCGGCTCATTATCAGGGGAACATGGCGACGGGCGACTAAGGGGTGAGTTTATTCCGTTTATGCTTGGCGAAGCCAATTACCAGCTTTGTCGAGACATCAAAAACCTGTGGGATCCAGCCCGAATTTTCAACCCAGGTAAAGTAGTCGATACACCTCCCATGAATGAATTCCTGCGGTACGAAGCTGATAAACCCGTTCCACAGCCGACTACTATTTTCGACTTTTCACGAGATGGTGGTTTACTCGAACTCGCTGAAAAATGTTCTGGGTCAGGTGATTGTCGTAAAACAGAACTGTCGGGAGGAACCATGTGTCCCAGTTTCATGGCAACCCGTCGTGAAAGCGATACTACGCGAGCTCGGGCTAATATGCTCCGTCATTTTTATACTGATCAGCAACAGCCTACTTCCCACGATTATGAGGAAGTAAAAGACGTTCTTGATCTCTGTCTTTCGTGTAAAGCGTGCAAAGCGGAGTGTCCCAGTAGTGTAGATATGGCTCGTATGAAAGCCGAATTTACCCAACAGCATTATAATCAGAAAGGCGTTCCACTGCGAGCGAGGCTAGTCGGTAATTTTACCCGTCTTATGTCCTTGGCCAGTCTGGTTCCCTGGGCTTACAATGCCATTTACGACCAGCCTACCCTCCGCCGACTAGCTAATAGACTCGTGGGTTTTCACCCAGAGCGGACCATGCCAAGGCTGGAGAGAGAGACAGTTAAAAAATGGAGTGAGGGAAAGGCCGCTTTTCTACCTGTGACTTCGCAATCCACAACAGTTTTGCTCTTCATTGATGAATTTACCAATTACAATGATGTATCCGTTGGGAAGAAGGCGGTGATGTTGTTGAAGCGATTGGGCTACAACGTGCAGCTTCCTAAAACGGCAGAAAGCGGCCGGACGTATTTATCGAAGGGCTTAGTAGAAGAGGCCCGCAAACTGGCTATTCGCAACGTGACATTGTTGAAAGATCTTGTGTCTGCGAAAACGCCCCTTGTTGGCTTAGAGCCATCAGCAATTCTAACGTTCCGGGATGAGTACCCCGACTTGGTGCCCGCCGAACTTAAAGCGGATGCGCAACGAATTGCACAGCATACATACCTATTTGAGGAATGGCTGGCAAAGGAGGCTGAGGTCAACCGAGTCCGACCAAATCAATTTACGACCGAAACCCGATTGGTAAAAGTTCACGGGCACTGCCACCAAAAAGCTTTATCGAGTATGGTGCCAGTCAAAAAGATCTTGTCATTACCACAAAACTATACAGCCCAATTAATTCCGTCGGGTTGTTGTGGCATGGCAGGGTCGTTTGGTTATGAGGTAGAACATTACAACCTATCGATGCAAATCGGAGAGCTGGTCTTATTTCCAGCCGTTCGGGCCACCGCTGACGATGTTATTATTGCTGCACCAGGCACCTCCTGCCGACATCAGATTAAAGACGGTACAGGCCGGAAAGCACTGCATCCGGCAGAGATTCTGTTTGACGCCTTAGCCTAATAATTCTCAATAGTGGGAGATGCCACTCCTAACTCTGCATCCCAAACAGACTTTCAGATCAGTGACACCTGGCGTTGTCGTATGAAGGCTTTTTATTGTGTGGTTTAGCCATCAGGCTGCGTTATCACAGCAAGCGCGGACATGTTCACAGAAATTTAACGTCGAGGTTATGGAATGTATATAATCGCTGCATCTACCTACAAAAGCAACTTTTTTATTAATTCAGACAACATTGACCTTAAAACGTATTGAAAAAACAATGAACAAAAGTCCCCCCAAATTACAATTTTATTCTGGCTGGAAAGAGCCTCCGAACTCCTAACACACAAGATGTTAGGTTTGTTATGAAGATGAATTCTATGGGCTGTGTTTCTTGTTAAATTTATACAGCCTATTTATGAACTACTACTTGGGTTGATTTTTTTTGGTAGCAGCACTTGCATCGTATTGCATTCAAAGCCCTACTTTTGTCGAAGGCTTGACGCATGTTCACCAAAATTTTATTGCAGTAAAAGCCGCCGTTGTAAAATTTTTGACTTTTTTTGAAGAGCGAAAATCAAACTTTCAATTTAACCCTTAGTACAAGTTCAATGAAAACACAGAATCCTGCTCCAGCACCCGCCAAAGTTGCCGCGCCTAAGAGAAAATCCGGTGGCCTGAATCCAGCATTGGTCATTCCGATTTTATTGGTAATCGGTCACTTGGCTTACTACCTCATCTTCGGTGACGGCAGTCACTTTCAAGATGGCGACAACTCGAAGCAGCCTCTGGCTGGCGATTTCTTCGGAATCATCTTCAAAGGTGGTTTCATCGTACCAATCCTGTTCACCTGTTTCCTTTGCGTACTGGTGTTTTCGATTGAGCGTTTCATTACCATTGGCCGTGCCAACGGCTCCGGCTCTGTAGATGACTTCGTTTTGAAAGTGAAAAACTTGCTCGACAAGAACGAAGTAGAAGCCGCTATCCGTGAGTGCGACAAGCAAAAAGGCTCTATCGGAAATGTGGTGAAAACTGCTTTGATTAAGTATCAGCAACTGGCTTCAGACACAGATATGTCGAAAGAGCAGAAGTTAGCTGCACTTTCTAAAGAAGTGGAAGAGGCTACAACGCTCGAACTGCCGATGCTGGAGAAAAACCTCGTTATCATCGCCACGCTCGCATCGGTTTCTACCCTGATTGCCCTTCTCGGAACGGTAATCGGTATGATTCGGGCCTTCTCGGCAATGGGTGCTACGGGTCAGCCCGATACGGCCGCTCTATCAAACGGTATTTCTGAGGCCCTCGTAAACACGGCCGTTGGTATCGGTACGGCTGCTATTGCAACCATCATGTACGCGTATTTTACAAGCCGTATCGATGCTCTGACATACAACATCGACGAAATCGGTCTGAGCATCCAGCAGAACTTTGCCGCTCACAACTAAGCGCGAAGCCAATCTGGTTATCAGTTTACACTTTAATTAGTAACGACACATGCCACGAGTAAAAACCAAACGGCACGGATCCGGTATGGATATGACCGCGATGGTGGACGTAGCGTTCCTGCTGCTGACGTTCTTCATCCTGACCGCCCAGTTCCGGGTACAGGACGCGGCAACCATCGAGACTCCGTCGTCAATCTCCGGTATTAAGGTGCCCGACAAGGACATCATGACCATTGGCCTGAGCAAAGACGGAAACGTTTATTTCGGTATCGACAATCAGCAAAAACGCCGGGATATGCTCGACAACTTTGCGGCCGCCAACGGCATGTCGTTTACTGAAAAAGAGAAAAAAGCGTTTTCGATCCTATCAAGTTTCGGTGTGCCAAAAAGTCAACTCAGAGCGTTTCTGAATCTTGATCCCGAACAACGTAATGCGTTCAAACAACCGGGTATCCCCATCGATTCGACGGGAGCCGGTGTCGGCAACGAGTTGAAGGACTGGGTTTTTAATGCCCGGAAAGCGAACAACGATCTGCGGATTGCCCTGAAAGGGGATAATCTGGCGAAGTTCCCGAGTTTCAAAAATGTGCTGGGAACCTTGCAGGCGCAGAATATCAACAAGTTCAACCTGATTACGGGTACGGAAGCACCCCCAGCAGGCTGGAAGAACGAGTAATTTATCTGTTTATGGTTTCAAGTTCCAGATTTCAGGGTTCAAATGGACCGATGAAATCTGGGACTTAAAACCTAAAACCTGAAACAACCATGTCAGAAATAGACACCTCCGGTGGGGGTGGTAAAGGTGATGGTAAGGTAAGGGCCAAGAAAGCGTCAACCAAAATTGACATGACCCCGATGGTGGACCTTGGGTTCCTCCTGATTACCTTTTTCATCCTCGCTACTACCCTGAGTAAGCCATCGTCGATGACGCTTAACGTGCCGGATAAAACAAAGACCGAAGAAACGGAACCGATCAAGGCTTCGAACGTAATGACGATTTTTCTGGGTAAGGATAACAAAGCACACTATATTTTTGGGAAAGCTGCCTCAGAAGACCCGGAAATAAAAACAGTAGGTTTTGGCTATGACCTCCGTAAAGCCATCCTGACGGAAGCCCAAAAGGTGCCCGCCGACAAATTTGTGGTGGTGATTAAGCCAACCAAAGAGTCCACCTATAGAAATGTTGTGGACATTATGGACGAAATGGCCATTACCAAAATGAAGCGGTACGCGCTTGTGGACGAATTGATGCCGGACGAGAAAAAACTTCTCAAAGACAAATTAAAGTTAGACCTATAACAACACCATGGCAGAAACGACAGCGAAAGCAACACTTGACGACATAGTGTTTGCGAACCGAAACAAAGCGTATGGTGCTTACTCGCTACGGAAAGGATATCCGACCACGGTAGCCCGCGCCCTGTTGATTGGTGCTACGGTGTTCATTTTGGCAGTATTGGCACCAACCATTATTAGTGCCATCACGCCGGATAACTCCGACGATCAGGCAATGGTGGAAGTTGACTTGATGAAATTACCGCCCCCGCCAATTGATCCCAACGAGCCGCCACCACCGCCACCCCCGCCAATCGAAATGCCGAAGGTGAACACGGTGAAGTTCCTCCCACCCGAAGTTAAGCCGGATGAAGAGGTTCCCGAAGAAGTACCCCCACCAGCCGTGGAGGAATTGAAAGAAGCCGTGGCTGCTGAGAAAACTCAGGAAGGCGACCCCAATGCCGAAGAGGTAATTGTGGCTCCTGAAGAGACATCAGGCCCTACAAAGGTGGAAGTAGCTGTTGAGGCTCCACCTAAAGATGACCAAGTGTTTACAGTGGTAGAGCAGCAGCCAGAATTCAACGGAGGTATGAGTGCGTTGAACCAGTACCTTAGTAAAAATATTCGCTACCCAGCAGCAGCCCAGCGGGCCAACGTTTCGGGTCGGGTATTTGTAAGCTTCATAGTAAACACCGATGGTAGTATTCAGGATGTTCAGGTACTCAAAGGTCTTGGGTTTGGTACTGATGAAGAAGCCACTCGTGTAGTGAAGTCAATGCCAAAATGGAGACCTGGTAAGCAGTCGGGTCGTCCGGTTCGTGTAAAGTATAACCTGCCCATCAACTTCCAGTTGGAGTAATGCCGCAGCGAAATAGAGTATCGGAGCGACTGACGCTGGTTTTAGCGGTACTTGCTTCGGTGGCATACCTGGGAGGAGGCATCGCACTGATAGCCTCCTCTCAACGTTTTGTCATTTTCCCTGCCCCCGGTCTGCTTCGTTATGGTTTGGCCGTCCTTCTGATCTGGTACGGTGGCGCTCGTGCTTATCGTGCTTATTATCTTTACAAAGACAGTCAGCACGAAAATTGAACGTAATGCTTTAAACCAAGAGATTGCAAATTTGTCTAAAAATCATCAAAGCAATGGTTGTGGAATATGGCCTCGCTTTGCACCTATAAGCTGATGATGAAAAAATTGCTCTGGTCATTCGTAGTCAGTATTGTTGCCTTTGGGTGCAACTCAGAGAAACAGCAGGCTTTAGATACGCCTTCCCGTGGTGAAATTACTGTAGTTTCGGATGAGTCATTCCGACCATTGGTTGAACAATTGACGGGCACTTACTCAGGAATTTACCCAAAGACTAATTTCAATGTGTTGTTCCGGCCCGAAAAGGAAGCTATAGCCATGATGCTTCGTGACAGTGCCCGTATGGTTTTCTGCACTCGAGTACTCACTAAAGGCGAGCAGGCTGTGCTGGATCAGCGCAAAATTGTTGGGATAACAGAACGAATTGCTACTGATGGAGTAGCCCTGATAACGGGAAAAGCCAATACTGACAGTTTGGTAACGATGGCCGAGTTGCGGGGTTTATTCAACGGGCAACTGAAAAACTGGGAGCAGTTGAGGGGAGGTAATCAAGCTGGACCTGTAACGCTTGTTTTTGATAATGGCAATGGAAGTAATATCGACTTTGTGCTGCGAACCTTTGCCGTTAAATCAATTCAGGGTATCCGAATTTTTACAGCAAAGTCTAATCGGGAGGTTATTAGCTATGTTCGCGAGAATCCACGGGCATTAGGGTTTATTGGCGTAAACTGGATCAGCGACGGCGATGAAGCACTCACCGCTGAACTATCGCGGGACTTGCGAGTACTTGGTGTTTCTGACCAAGTAAACCCTACTGGTATTAAAGACTATTTCCAGCCTTTTCAGCGTAGTTTGGGTTTACAGGATTATCCACTTCGCCGTCCTTTGTACATCATTAGTCGGGAAGCACATTCTGGTTTGGGTAGTGGACTAATCAATTATCTTGCCCGCGATGTCGGCAGTCTGATAATTGAAAAATTGGGTCTTTGGCCTACAAGGCCATATAATCGGGAGGTTTATATTCAGAAGTAAGTAAATTTTTGGGTTTAACTGCAATTTTTTACTTTTGCAGCTTGTTTTATTTAGACAGTAAATAACTAATTCTTACCAACCTGAAGTACATGATGAAGATTCAGAAAAAATCGCTAACGACAGTTCTGGCACTGGGGACTATGATGTCGGCTCCGGTGTTTGCGCAGGACGTTCAGACGGGCTTGAAAGACCTGGAGTCGGAGCGGTTTGCTAAAGCTGAACAGACGTTCACGCAGTTGGCAAACAGCGCGCCAACAGCTGATAATCAATATTATCTCGGATATTATTATCTCCGCACCAACCAATTAGACAAAGCGCAGGCCGCTTTTGAAAAAGGCGCCGTTGCTGATCCGAAAGCGCAACTTAACAACGTAGGTCTGGGGGCCGTAGCCTTGGCAAAAGGTGACCGGGCTGGTGCTAAAGCTAAGATCGATGCGGCTGTTAATGCCACCAAGAGTAAGAACATGGATGTTCTATTCCGGGCTGGAGAAGCATACACCCTTAATGAAAAAACAAACGACCCTGCTGAGGCAGTCCGCCTTCTTGATTTAGCGTCTAAGCTGGATAAAAAAAACAGCAACGCCGATATTAAAATGGCGATGGGTGACGCTTATTTCATCAAAAACGATGGTGGCACTGCCGTGTCTCGTTATGAAGATGCTTTAATGGCTTCGCCAAATCTGGCCGAGGCTAATTATAAGATTGGTCGGCTTTACCTGCGGGGCAAAAACTACCCATTGGCGCAGACGTTCTTTAGTAAAGCTATTGAAAATGATCCTGAATTCGCTTTGACTTATCGCTCATTGGCCGATGCTTTGGCTGGTGCCCGTGCGTATAAAGGAGCGGCCAAAAACATGGAGCTGTATGTTCAAAAAAGTAATACGACAAATCCGGATTACTTGACAACAGTAGCCAAATACTACTTTTTAGCAAACGACTATATCAAAGCGACCAGTTATCTGGATCAGCTACAGGGCAAAGTTAATGATCCCGTTCTGGATCGGATGTACGGCTGGGCTTACACGGCACTTGGCAAAAATGAGCAGGCTGTTCAGGCTCTGAACAAGTTTATTGCCGCTGCTCCACAAAAAGTGATCTATGACGATTACAAATACCTGGGCCGCGCTTATGGTCAGTTGGGTACACCCGAAGCAGATTCTCTGGCCATTATCAACTTAGAGAAAGCAGCACCAGAAGATACAACGGAGAACTTATACCGCGAGATCGCTAAAAAGTACAACGATGGCAAGAAATACGACAAGACGTTCGATTATTACGCGAAAGCCATTGGTACGGGTAAACCCCTCAATAACGATTACCTGTTGATGGGCCTGGCTGCTTATAACTACGGTTTCCGAATTGGTCGCGATATAATGAAAGAAGATACTGCTGGTGCTAAGCAATTGCGCAAGCAGTGGTTCCTACGGGCTGATTCGGCCTACGCAAAGCTCGCTGAAATAACACCAGCCTATTCTCCTGCTTACTATTATCGGGGTGTATCGAATTACTACGCTTACCCGTCGTCTGAGTCGCTAAGTAACCGGGCTTTTGTTCCTTTTTTAGAAAAATTCACAGAAATGGCTCCTCAAGACATTACTGCTGATGCCTCGAAAGCCCCTCAGTTCAATCGTCTCCTGTTGCAGTCGTACAGTTTACTAGCTGCTGATGCTGTAACTCGAAAGGATGAGACTAAAGCAAAGGACTATGCAACAAAAATGTTAGCTATTGACCCCAACGATAAGCGGGCAAAAGATTTCCTGGAAGGTCCAAAGCCAGCGCAGGCAGCTCCAGCTGCTACGCCAGCAACAACAAAACCAGCGCCCAAAACACCAGTTAAAAAAGGTTCTGCCAAATAAAGAGTAACAACAAGTTAATGAAGAGCGGCCTCGTTGGGGGTCGCTCTTTTTGTGCTAAACCAATGCATAAAACCGGGAGGTGTAACACCCGGCACCTATTATTTTCGATCAGTCGTCGTAACTTTGCGCCCGCGATTAACCAAATCACCAAAGCCCACTACTAAACCTCATGCTTAATCTTGTACTGTTTGGCCCTCCGGGTGCGGGTAAAGGCACACAAAGTGAGAAACTTATTGAAAAATACCATTTGGTACATCTGTCTACTGGAGATTTATTACGATCACAGATTGCAACTGGCACCGAGCTTGGGTTACGAGCTAAAGCCCTGATGGATCAAGGTTTACTAGTGCCAGATGAAGTAGTGATTGGCATGATCGATAACAAACTGAGCGAAAATCAAACTGCGCCGGGGTTCATTTTTGATGGCTTTCCACGAACGGTTCCACAAGCTCAGGCGTTAGACGATTTGCTGGCTCGATACAACGAGCAGATTACCACAATGGTCGCATTGGTAGTTGAAGAAGAAGAACTTACACGTCGATTACTGAGTCGTGGTCAAACATCGGGTCGGCCCGATGATCAAAATGAGGAATTGATCCGCCGTCGGGTAAAGGAGTATAATGAAAAAACAACTCCGGTTGCAGGTTATTATGGTAACCAGGCGAAATACGCAGTTATTGACGGTATTGGCAATATCGACAGCATTTTCGAGACTATTTGTCACAAAATAACAGAAGCCCAACCAGGCTGACGAGCTTTGACCACCGGGTGTGGGCATTCTACGTTAAGCCGGTGGGAAACAACAGAGCATGGCATCATCAAACTTTATAGATTACGTTAAAATAAATTGCCGTTCTGGCGCTGGCGGTGCTGGGTCGGTGCATTTCCGGCGTGAAAAACACGTCCCCAAAGGAGGCCCGGATGGAGGAGATGGCGGCCGGGGAGGTCACATAATTCTTCGAGGTAACGCCCAACACTGGACATTGCTACACCTTAAATATCGGAAACACATAAAAGCCGAGCCTGGTAAAGCCGGAGAAGGTGGCCGGAGAACGGGCCATGAGGGTGAAGACGTATACCTGGACGTTCCTCTTGGAACTATTGCCCGCCATGCTGAAACAGGTGAACACATGGCCGAAATCACCACCGAGGGGCAGGAAATTATTTTGCTGCCAGGTGGTCGGGGTGGTTTAGGCAACGACCATTTTAAGTCAGCCACGAAGCAAACACCCTACTATGCACAAACGGGTGAGCCAGAGCAGGAAGTATGGATTGTTTTAGAACTCAAGTTGCTGGCTGATGTTGGTTTAGTTGGTTTCCCTAATGCGGGTAAATCAACGCTATTGTCTATACTCTCTGCAGCCCGGCCAGAAATCGCTGATTATCCCTTTACTACACTTGTCCCCAATCTGGGTGTGGTGGCCTATCGCGATTACAAATCATTTGTTATGGCCGATATTCCTGGAATTATTGAGGGAGCTTCGCAAGGGAAAGGTTTAGGCTTACGTTTTCTTCGGCATATTGAGCGAAACTCAGTGTTACTCTTTATGGTGCCGGTAACAGCTGAGGATATCAGGGCAGAATACAACACGTTAGTGAATGAGCTTCATCAGTATAATCCTGAATTATCAGATAAAGAGCGGTTGTTAGCCATCACAAAAACAGACCTTGTTACGGAAGATGAGTTAGTTTCAATAAACAAATTGTTACCGGAACGAGTTAAATGCGTCTTCATATCAGCAATAAACCAACAAGGTCTGACCGAACTGAAAGATGCAATCTGGCAAACATTATCGGATGCTCAGGTGATTGTTCCAGCCGAAGAATAAGTTTATCATTTCTCTTTAAGCATTAAGCGTTTACTTTACCTGTGATGAAAAATTATACGTTCTGGGCAGCTCTAACCGGGCTGCTTGTTTTTTCTTGTGCCGTCAATGCCCAAATTCAGGTAACTTTTCCCACCACTCGGGCCGTTTTTCAGCGTAATAATGCTAACC
>Ga0209181_10004413_pt1 | contig 20963 bp, 20 predicted proteins | sample MAT05_FD_187208 | JGI IMG/M metagenome (GOLD analysis project Ga0209181, IMG submission 187208) | Freshwater microbial communities from Lake Fryxell liftoff mats and glacier meltwater in Antarctica - MAT-05 (SPAdes) (version 2) | ecosystem: Environmental > Aquatic > Freshwater > Ice > Liftoff... | reverse complement strand
ACAGGTGTACCAACCGCAGCCCAGTTAAATAGCCATTTTGCATGATCGACTGCCACATTTGTGCAGCCATGAGAGACTTGCCTACCAAAGTTACGATGCCAGTCAGCCCCATGAATGCCATAGCCACCATGGTAGTACATGATATAAGGCACGCCATCAATATCGTAGTCAGCCCCTTGCATTCGACCTAAGCGGATTTTAGTCTGGATCTTGAAAGTGCCGACAGGTGTGGGGGTGGAATACTTTCCAGTCGAGACAGTCACGGCATAGACGCTTCGATCGCCTTGCCAGGCAACTAGTCTTTGCGATCGAAGGCGCACTTCAATCCACTTGCGCTCCGACAGTTTTAGATCGGTTACAGCTTGACTGAGCCTGTCTTCGGTTGGCTTAGCGATCGCAGGGATCGCCCAAGAACTAGACAGCGCAATTAAACTAACTGTAGCGATCGAACCAACAACCCTAGAAAATCGAATCGACCATTGCATCAACAAACCACGAGGATCATCGCTAAACTCTTTCACAACTTTGCGACTCCTAAAACCTAAAAACTATTGCAAATTGACCAATAGCTATATTTTCGCCTAGTTGCGGTCTAAATTCCAGCCCTCTATTTCTGGTGTTTATCGAACTTTTTCCATCTCAGTCGAGATCCAGAGGCATTCAGCAGTCCAAGTGTTAGGATTGTGTAAAGATGTTAAGTTTTTTAAATTTATTGTTATTTTTTGGGTTTAAAGATGCGAATCATTTTAATGACGGGTAAGGGTGGCGTTGGCAAAACCTCCGTAGCGGCAGCAACTGGTTTGCGCTGTGCTGAAATTGGCTATAAAACATTGGTACTCAGTACAGATCCTGCCCACTCGCTAGCAGACAGCTTTGATATGGAATTGGGGCACGATCCAAAACTGGTCAGACCTAACCTCTGGGGTGCAGAACTGGATGCCCTACGCGAATTGGAAAGTAACTGGGGGGCAGTCAAGCGTTATATCAGTGAAGTCTTGCAAGCCAGAGGATTAGAAGGCGTACAAGCTGAAGAACTCGCGATCTTACCAGGGATGGATGAAATCTTTGGTCTCGTCAGAGTTAAGCGTCATTACGATGAGAAAGATTATGACGTTCTGATTATTGACTCAGCTCCTACAGGCACAGCACTACGCTTGCTATCTCTCCCCGAAGTTGCAGGTTGGTATATGCGGAAGTTTTACAAACCTTTGCAGGGAATGGCTCAGTTGCTCAGCCCTGTATTCGATCCGATTTTCAAGCGTGTTACAGGGTTCTCATTACCAAACCGTGAAGTGATGGATGCGCCTTATGAATTTTATGAAGAATTGGAAGCCCTAGAAAAAGTGCTGACAGACAATACTGTAACAACAGTGCGTCTAGTCACCAATCCCGAAAAGATGGTAATCAAAGAATCTTTGCGCGCGCATTCTTATCTCAGTCTCTACAACGTGGCGACAGATATGGTAATTGCCAATCGGATTATTCCTGATTCAGTCCAAGATCCTTTTTTCAAAGCTTGGAAAGATTCACAGAAGCAGTACTGCGAACAAATTCACAATGATTTTCATCCGCTCCCAGTTAGAGAAATCCCACTCTATCCTGAAGAGATGTGTGGATTGGAAGCTTTAGAGAGACTTAAAAACACACTCTGCGGTGATGAAGATCCGACTCAGGTTTATTACAAAGAAACTACTTTAAGAGTAGTGACAGAAAATAATCAGTACCGCTTGGATTTATATCTCCCAGGAGTTCCCAAAGAGAAAATCGAACTCACGAAAACAGGTGATGAGCTGAACATTCGGATCGGTAATCATCGACGCAATCTCGTCTTACCCCAAGCTCTTTCGGTATTACAGCCCTGTGGTGCCAAGATGGAAGATGACTATCTCCAAATTCGATTTGCTTAAAGTTCTTATGTTCGCAGATCAAGCATAAGCAGGTTTAAATGAGAATTCGATCTCAACGACTCGTGATGCGGCGTAAACTAGAGCGGTATCAATATCTACTTCTTCTAAAGTCGGGTATGCTTGCAGAATTTCTTCTACTGCTCTACCAGAGGCAACCAAGCCAATGATGATGCCAACTCTCATCCCCCTGATGTAGGGCTTACCATTCATAATTTCTAAGTTAGGAATACTTTTAGAGATCTTTTCCATAGTTTGAGCTGGGGGTAAACGATTTCCTGCTTAATCTAAGCGTAACAGTGACAGATGATGATTAGAAGTGATGTCTGTCACCTTAGTAATTGCGATCGATCACCACTTACTCAATCGCAACTAGCGACCTGAATTTCCCATGGGATTTAAACCTGTGAATCTGAATATTGCTAGGGATTAATCGATTGTGAACTCCAATTGCGATCGAGATCACACACATACAAACAGCGACTTTGCGGATTACCACGTAGCTCTAGGTGGTCAACTTGGGTCGGCTCTAATAACAGTAGACAAAAATGTTTGAGTGGGTGATCTCGATCGGGTGGCTCGCCTAAAGAGATCTCTGATGAATCAGCACTGGGTTGGCCTGGATCTGCCCAAGCAAACTGCGATCGACCTGAGTCCGACAGTTCTTGCCATCCGATCCGTCGAGCTTGTTGCATAGATGGATTAGGTTCATCACTAGTAATCAGATGTAAAGTCCCCGCAATCCGAAATTGTTCGCGAGTTTTTGTGAAATACCAGCAGACCTCTCCGTAAGGATTGTGTTGAATGTGACTAGCTTTCTGACTGCGAACATCAGTCACAAATTTTAGTTGATCTGTCTTTAGTTGATCTGGGCGATCGAGAAAGCCCCGAAACACAATTGTGCGATTAGCAGGTCGTCCATCCATGCCGACAGTTGCTAATTGCAGGTATCGAGACTGGGGCTGGCTGCGATGTTGAGAGAGATTACGGGCGAGGTGAGATCGCCAAGGAGAGAGAGACATTTTGGTCTAATTCGTTATCGATATCAAAAACATTGCTGTCGGGCGGACAGTGATTAAAGCTCAGCGTGTAGCCGAAGCAGTAGCTAGTGTTACTGAAAAGCCCGCACTGTAATCTTAGAGTCAGCGTCGGGAGTCGTCACTAAATTCTTGCAACATGGCATTTAGTGATTATGGCAAACTGGCAGTGCAACATTTCGGTAAGCTATTAGTTGGATCACACTAGATTCTACTTTTTCGCTTTCCCCTAATTGGTAACAGTTATGTCATATCCAAATGCTCCAGACTTGCAACCCTCTGATTACATAGTGCTTGGTGTAGCAAATTGCTTTATCAAATCTGATGGGGAAGTGTTGCAAGTTAAGGTGGCAGAACCGATTCCCTCTGCGGCACTAGAGGCAATTTTCAAGCTAATTCCGACTTCATACGAGTTGGCATATGCTACGGCTCTCGGTGATGTTTTAAATCCTGAAAATACGGCTCAACTCCCTGCCAGCATATTTGGCTCAGAAGTCCAAGTTTGTAGCGAATTTTTCGATCGATCGATCGCCGCCGCCCGCACTTATAAGACTCGCCCTGAAGCCCAAAGATTTATCTCGATCGGTGACACATACTCAGACTTTAACTTTTCTCTAGAGAAAAAACGCATTCTCAATGCCGAACGTATAGTTACAGCAGAAGATAACGTCAAGCAACACTCACACACCCACAAGGTTTTGTAATTATTCTTGCGACGGCTCGATCGATCGGCTCATTTGCTCTAGATTCAAGACTTCGGCTAATTGAGCTTCGTCCATTAGCCCTTGTTCTAGCACAATCTGGCGCAAGGTTTTACCTGTGGCAAGCGATGCTTTGGCAATATCGGCACTGTTGAGATAGCCGATGTAGGGGTTGAGTGCGGTAACCAGAGAGAGGCTACCTTCGGCATATGCTAGGCATCGATCGACCATAACGGTAATACCGTTAATACATTTCAGAGCCAGCGCATTCAAGGCATTACCCAAAATTTCGATACTATGCAGCAGATCGTAGGCAATTAGAGGCATCATCACGTTCAGTTCCAATTGTCCCGCTTGAGCTGCAAACGCGATTGCCGTATCTAAGCCCATCACCTGAAAGCAAACCATGTTGGTCATTTCGGCAATTACAGGGTTGTACTTACCTGGCATGATCGATGAACCTGGTTGGACAGGTGGCAACTGAATTTCTTTGAGTCCAGTTTTCGGCCCTGAGTCGAGCAAGCGTAGATCGTTGGCGATTTTGATGCAGTCCTGCGCCAGATTTCGCAGACAGCCAGAGACATGCACAAAGCCTGACATACTTTGCATCGCTGCCATCAAGTTGGGCGCAGGTTTGAGATCGAAGCCTGTGATTTCGGCTAGTTTCAAGGCAACTTTAACGGCATATTCTGGATGAGTGTTCATCCCTGTACCTGCGGCACTCCCTCCTAAACCGAGTTGAAACAGATCGGTTTGGGCTGATTTAATTCTTTTGATGTGATCGGCAATGATCTGAGCATAAGCCAGAAACTCATCGCCCAGTCTCACAGGTACGGCATCTTGGAGGTGGGTGCGACCTGACTTGATCACATCACGAAATTCCTCGCCCTTTTGTTGGAGCTGATCGTGCAAGTTCTCTAAAGCTGGATAGAGTGAACGTTTTAGGGCGATCGACGCGCCAATCCGAATCGCAGTCGGGATCACATCATTGGTCGATTGACCGTAGTTGACATGATCGTTAGGGCTAATCCGCGCATAGTTGCCTTTTCGATCGCCAATGATCTCTAAAGCCAAGTTTGCCAACACCTCGTTCACATTCATATGATGTGAAGTGCCAGCCCCCGCCTGATAGATATCCACGACAAATTGATCGCGCAGTTCGCCACCAAGAATTCGATCGCAAGCTCGATCGATCGACGCGCCCATATCTTCAGGGATGCAGCCTAACTCTGCGTTTACCAATGCCGTAGCTTTTTTGATCATCAGACAGGCATCAATATAAACAGGCAAAGGCTTGATTCCGCTAATCGCAAAATTATCGATCGCCCGGGCCGTTTGGATGCCGTAGTAAGCCGTCTGGGGTATAGACATTTCCCCCATCGAATCTCGTTCTGTTCGCATATAGAGATAGTAATGAGCGATTGATTAACCAGTCGTTACCCAATTTACTCTATTATTTCCGACTAAAACGAAGGAGCGATCGCATAAGGAAGTAATGAAACTGGCGTAGTGTTAGTCGGTAGACCTCCAGTTTGGATTACTCCAAGTCCAAAGAAATTATTGGGCGAAACAATAGGGGAGATGCTGTTATTAAAAATACCTGTAGCTCCCGCACCAACTTGTTGGAAGTTGTTGGATCCAATCGTCGTGTTGCTAAGATCCGCCCCTGGTCGGATGAAGACCCCATTTACGCCATTGCCATTTATAGTATTACCGCAGACCTGATTTGTGCCGATGTCATCGTAGGATTGGAAAAACACAATAGCCCCACGAAGCTCAGCATCTGTATCGGAGTTGGTGATCTGGTTTGCATTGATCTCCAGATTCTCCATTACCCCAGCAACTTGAATACCATATCTAGATGCATCAGTTATATGGTTCAATTTGATATCTGTTGAAGTTGTAATACTATCTAGCGTGATACCACGTTCGTAGTCGGTAATGTCATTGTTGAAAATATCGACGTTGCTAGCATTGATTATACGGATGCCCGATTGTGAAGCTTTACTATTTCCATCGATCGAGTTACCCGTAATGGTTACATTGTCTGTACTGCTGCCCACAGCACTGTTGAGAAAAATGGCATTATTCTCAACATTTAAAAATCTATTGTTTTGAATAACGACGTTATCAGTATCCACACCAGGCTGACTTATGACAATGGGTGAAAAACCAAGTTGATCGAAATTGCCACCGCCTACTACTCCATCATCAAAGGTAAAGCCCAGGATTCTGGTGCCGTCGGCACTACCACCCAAACCATTTAGGTCGAACCCAAAACGTAAAACAGTTTCAGCCGAACGAACACCAGTAACTCCACTAATACTGGCATTATTGGTGAAGAAAGTCAGATTTGGCGTGTTAATTACCAATGGGACTGGCCCATCATAGATCCCAGGAGCTACAAAGATAGAATCTCCAGGGACAGCGGCGGCAACAGCAGCTATGAGCTGTTGTGTAGTACTAACAGTAAAATTTCGGATTGCAGGAGAAGCTACTGGCGTTGGGATTTCGGCAGGAGTGGGAATACAAGGATTAGGTAAGCTATTACTACCACCACCACCGCCACCATCCCCACCGCCGCCATCTGGTGTAGGTGTAGGTGTTGGGATCGGAGAGGGGCTAGGAGCTAAAACCCCAGGTGTAATGATCGCGCCTGGAGTACCGCCACCGCTTGTAGGTACAGGCGATGGAAAATTTGGAATGATTGAAGTGGTGAAATCTTCGCCAGTAAATTGAGATCGATCGATATCTTTGATAATTCCCAGATATTTACCCGTAACTCGATCTTGAATAATTACATCGCCTTCAAGATTACCTGTGCCATCAAAGATGTCAAGATCGTTAAAAGTAATGCCGCCTGTTAGTCCCAAAAGATCGCGCCCAAACCCTGTGTTTGGAACACTTCTAGGATCGCCATTACTAAAATCAGCGATGCAGTCAGCTTCAGCTAAGACAGTGCTGGCAGTGTCTCTGTTATCCAGCACAAATAGGTCATTGCCAAATCCACCGATTAATAAGTCAGTACCGCGATCGCCCCAAATGATGTCATTACCTTGCCCACCATATACAGTGTCGTTTCCACTTCCCCCATGTAAGGTGTCGTTCCCCTGATTGCCGTTGATCAGATCGTTACCAACATTGCCGTTGATATCATCTGCATTATCAAGCCCTCTTAAGGAATCGTCGCCATCAAGTCCTCTGATGACATCAGTATCTTGGGTTCCTTCCAGAAAATCGTTGCCTGTTGTACCAGTTATGAATGCCATCTTATGGATTATCCTCCTCTATATTTGTCTTTGCTCGCCTACAAGACACTGAAGCCACCACTAAAATTATCCTTGGCTACTGATATAATTACAAGTCACCAAAAGGCAGTCAATTATTGCACTTTATTACATTTTTGTGAAACTTAACCTAGTGCTTTTCTTAAAGTTGAGATATTAAATCAACAGCTGGCATGGATATTTATAGCCAATACTAGCGTACTTAGCTATTGCTTCATAGTGGCAAAAAAGCTGATAAAGCTAGAAGTAAACAATGTTTTATCTGATATGTTTTGAGCCTAAACATCTTTAGTTGGCTGAATCACCCTTTTTTTAATTGGGACGGCGGGATTACCAGCATAAATAGTCATTGGCTCTAACGATCGACCTGTAACGCTACCGATCGCTAATACAGCTCCTTTACCGACTCTAACTCCTGGTCCAATTTTGGCGTGGGCAGCAATCCAACTTCCTGTTTCAATGTCAATACTGGCTGTGATCAGTTTAAAGTCTCGATCGCTCCAGTTATGATTTCCCGTACACAGATATACGCCTTGAGAAAGACAAACATGATCTTCGATCGTAATTTGCGCCAAGTTATCGATCCAGACATTTTCACCGATCCAGACATAGTCGCCAATCCTGAGCCGCCAGGGAAATTTGACCTTGATTCCAGGCTTCAGCCTAACCTGCCGACCGATCTGTGCCCCAAAGCAGCGCAGCACAAATACTTTAAGCGACGAAATTGGTAAGAAATAACTGCGGACTAAAGGATCCCCGACAAAGTACCAGAGAATTTGCCTCCAGTAAGCGGCTCCAGGGGCGTAGTCACCTAGGGAGTAGTTGTCTAAGTGCATTGGCGATCGAGGAACAATTATTAAACAATTATGAATCTGTATTCTCTAGCTTTTCGGCTTCGATCAGGTGAATTGCTAATAAGATCTCGGCAAGGGTACGTTGCCAAGCATAGTAACAACCTGCCCAGCCATCCCAGATCCCGCCCTTGAGAATGAGACAGTAGAACAGAACGATCGAAGGTGCGATCACTTTTTGCTTACGCAGTCGATCGGCAAAACTCAATTCTCGATCTGGGGTGCGTAAAATTTTCTGAGCTTCGATTACCATATAACGATCTTGTGCCCATAACCAACGGCTGAGAGATTTGCGATCATCATGATGGATGGAGGAATTGAGCGTGCTTGATTTGCCCTCAATACAAAGCAGTTGCGTATGTCCGTCGTCAGTGTAAATGGCTTGATTGTGGCGAAATAGGACTTGGCGAGGTGGTAAAAGTGTGCCTCGTAATGGTTTACCCCGCACACAGTATTTGAATTTGGCGAAATAACCGTTAACGATCGAATCTGGCGATAGTTGCTTGATTTCAGCGATCAGTTCGTCGGTCAGCCAATAGTCGGCATCTAGGGATAGTACCCACTCGGTTTTGACCTGCTCTAAGCCGTAGTTCCACTGAGCCGTGTGGTTGTCAAATTGGCGTTGAAAGACTTTGACTTGTGGGTAAGATTGGAGGATTTCCAGAGTGCGATCGCGACTAAAGCTGTCGATCGATATAATCTGTTTTGCCCAAGTCAGTTGCGCTAGAGTTCGATCGATATTTGCCTCTTCGTTAAACGTCAGAATTAACGGGGTTAACTGTTCTAGCATGAAGAAGCTTGGGCAAGAATGGTTTGATATAACTCAATCAGTTTAGCGGCAATCCGCTCCCAAGTATATTGGGTTAAGACGAGTTGACGCGCTCGCTCTCCCATTGCTTTTGCCGCTTTGGGATCTTGTAAGCACTGGATTAAGGCGGCGGCGATTCGATCGCTGTCTGGATCGACAACATGAGCAGCATCATCGATCGACGCTTCAGGAAAATTACATGCAGTCGTGATCACACAGGGCAATCCCGATGCCATGCCTTCCAAGATCGACATACTGAAACCCTCGGAATATGATGGCGCAACGAAAAGACTTGCCGCAGCTAAAGCCGAAAATTTGAGATCGCCTTTCAACATGCCTGTGAAAGTTACCGATCCCAAACAGCCTGCTTGTTCAAAATAATTAGTAGCAGTGGGCAGAAACCCAATATTATCTGGACCCGCCACAATCAAATGTGTTTGCGGAAATTTGGCAAGGGCTTGAGCAAAGGCGATCGCCAATAAATCCAGCCCTTTTTTCGGATCGATCCGACCGAGAAATAAAATTAGCGTCTTGTTGCGGGTGTGGGGAAACCTTTGGTAGAACAATTCGGGATCGGGGCGGGTCTGAAAGTCTCGATCGGGCACACCATTTGGAATTACCACCAATGGGGTCGGCAATCCCAGAGTTTTTACCTGTTCGGCTTCGGTGGTTGCCAGCATCTGAAGCGCGGCGGCTTTGATGATCGCGGGTTTTTCCAACCAGTTGTAATAAAGTCGTTTTTTCCCTGCTTTGTAAGATAGCGCCCAAGGTTCCAACATTCCATGCGGTGTGATCGCGTAGGGAATGCGATGTCGCTGGCAAGCCCAGTAAGCAGGCAAGATCGGGATCGAAAAAATTGCGTTAGTGTGGACTAGATCGTAGTCAGCCACATGAGCAAATAGCCATTGCGCCATTGACCAGCTAAATTTGTAGTCACCCCAGCCCCAGTAAGGAAAGTATTGGACGCGATAGGATTTTTGTTCGATCCAAGTATAAAGCGGCACATCCAGCCGTTTGTCCGTATCAGCATTCGTTGCGACTAGATCGACACTGATACCCTGCATCCCCAGAGCCTGTGCCAACTCGATCGCATAAGTCGAAGTCCCGCCATATGTTGCTCCCAGTGCGGGGATCACGATTAATAGTTTCATGTTTGCTTTGACCTTGTGGCATGGTCGATCGCTTGCATCAGTCCTGTGGCAAACAGATCGGGCGAAAATTTCTGGATTTGCGCTAGAGCGGCTTGCCCGATCGACACGAGATCGAGATCACCTGAACTAATTTTTAGCATCAACTCAGTCAGTTGAGAGATGTTTTCAGGATCGAAGCCAAACCCATTAACGCCTTCGATCGTTAATTCTTTAAAGCAACCACAACGTTCCGAAAGCAATATCGGTAAACCCGCCGCCATTGCCTCATTCACCACCAGTCCCCATTCTTCTTGAATACTGGCATGGACAAAACAACCCGCATGGGCAAAGTAGGGCAAGAGATCTTCTTGTTGCAAAAATCCAGGTAGACGGACATGAGATTCCAGTTGAGCTTGAGTAATTAACGCTTCGATCTGAGGTCGCAACTTACCCTCGCCACATAGCACCAGATCCCAAGCCCGATCGCCAGCCTTACCCCGATAAGCCGCATAAGCAGAGATCAGCGTCATCAAGTTTTTCTTTGGCACAAAACGGGCGATCGAGAGAAAATAGGGGCGTTCTAGTCCTAAAGGTCTGGGTAAATGCCGAATTCGATCGGGATGAAAAATTTGATTGTCAACTACGTCATAGCCCAACCAGATTGCTGCTTCAGGCATTCCCAACGAAATTAAATACTGTTTATGCAGTTCTCCTGCCACCAGAGCCGCGCGGTAACTACGGACGATCGTGCCTTTCAGAGCTTCTTTCCAACTCGATCGAGGCGCATCATCGGCTTTGGTGTCAGACAGCAAAACCGCAGGTTTCCGATGCCAAAGACTCCACAACAACCCAGGCAGCATCCCAGGCACACCATAACCACAGATCACCAACACGTCAGGCTGAATCTGTGCCAAAGCCTTCGATAATCCTGACCATAACTGAGTCAACGATTGCTCCTCGGCAGGAAGTTCAGACAGGACGATCGACTGATAAGGTAAATCTGTGAAATTCGATCGCCACTGATAGATTGCCGAAACACTTCCCAGTTCTAGTAAATAAAGTTTGTGTTGGGGAAATTCGATCGCCAAAGCCGAATAACGCGCCACAATATAAGGTCCAGATACCGATGTCAATGCCGCAATCTTCATGGGGCAGACTGCCCAGATTCTGAATCGCTCAACCCACAAATAAAGCCAATCCCTTCTGCTAACTGCGGATTGAAGCGTAAGAACAGATTTGCCACATTTGCCACTGCCCCAGTACCGCCATTCACAAAGCTAAATTGAGACTGGACGTGAAACTGATGCCTTGCCAGCAATGCCTTCAGCGTATAAGGCGAGTGGTGCAGGGTGTGGTCGGGATGAATTAGCTCATACTTCAGCAAAGCGCGGCAAAATCCTTTGAGTGAATAAGCATTAGGCACCGTAATTACTAACTTGGTAAACGGTTGCACAATCTGACTCAAACTATCAAGGGCTTTACCAGGATTACTCAAATGTTCAAGAATTTCGCCTGCAATCACAACATCAAACTCTTCTTTGGGATAGTCTTCGATATTTTCAATGTTGCCGTACTTGATATTCTTCACCCCCTGAGTGGACAACCACTGAATCATTTCGGTATTAATGTCCATCCCAACTAAGTGTGATGCATCTCGATCGAGATGAGAGTGCAGCCATCTACCAGTGGCAAAAGACTCTTGTGTATCAGGCGCATCAGTTGCCCCAAGATGCAAAACCCGTTGATTCAGACAAAGTTCGCGGATATAACTAACTCGATCGACCAGTCTCAATTCCCCCAGATAATTTTTGATCATGTTGATTTTGTTGATTTCATCCGACTACTTAGCCTTAGTTATACCGCTTGACGTAACTAATTCACCATGTTCAAGTTGCTCAGGTTTAGCCCTAGCATAAAACAGTGCCGCACCCAAAAATATAAATTGGAAGAAGATATCTGCGAAAAACGAAGCGGTGGAGTGGGTAATATTGAGCGACACGTTTGCTAATAAACCGACATAAAAAACCTGATTGGCAAGATTTTTGCGCTCAATTGCGGCAAGCCAAATATGCTTAAACAAAAAAGCCTGAAACAAGAAGAATAAACAACCAAAGTAACTAAATTCTAAAAAGCTATCCCCAATCCCAGTTGGAGTTGTGCCACCAGGAATACTGTAATCAAAAGACTCTAATTTTGTCCGATCTATAAGGTTAAACAGTAAAGAATCCTTGAAATCATTACCGAGAATTTGTCCTGGCACAAACCTGAACACAAAATAATCCCAGTAACCTGTGCCAAAACTATACTGTCCCGTATATTCCGCTGCATCCATCAAAATCGCGGCATTTCTTAACTCTAAGATATCTCCGCCTAGCGTATAGTCGAGACCTTTGCTCCAGCTAATTTGATCGAATTGCAAAGAGAACAACTTTGCCCAAAATACACCACGCTCTTGCCCAACTAAAGGAATCAAATAAGCACTACCAACAATAGCTGTAAGCGATAGTAAGCGTGGTGGGAGATAGCGACGTATGTAGAAAAAAGCAAGTCCGATCGTCAAAATTAGACTGACGATCACCTGTCTCCGTCCACCACCGAAGGCAAACTCTAGAACTGGATAAGATGAAATAATAGCAACTAGAATATTCCTGAAATTTGGATACTTAACTGCATGGATTAAACAGATTGCAAATGCAATATTAATCACCGAGTAAAAGAAAGCCAGAATTGTCACGGGGCCTGACCAAGCACCACCACCTATTGAAGCCAGTCGAATTGCTGAGGCATAAGCGCCTCGGATTAAGTAGCAGAATATCGTCATCACGACACCAGCTTTAAACAATTTATGCTCATCAATCGGAATATCGATTTTGTTTAAAAAACCCACGTTTGGTTTTAACTGATATCCCATCCAGCACATAAATGAACATAGGCAACACATCAACATCACTCGGTCTATGGCTTCGAGTTTTGCCGCACCAGGATTTTCAATCAGCGCAAACGCTTGGGGCACCATAAAAGATAGAAAGATCGCCGCCATGTAGAAGGGATATTGATAAATCCGATCTGGGCGCAACATTCCCCAACCTAATATCCCAATACAGATTGATATAAATAGCCATAAAAATAATTGACTCATAATTTCATTCCTATTAGGATCAGGATCAAGAGCAAGAATCAGGAAAATTTGACGATCATGACCAAGCCAGCTAGCACTAAACCCATACCTATAAAATAGTTAAAACTAAGTTTTTCGCCAAGTATTAAGGTCGAGCCAGCGATTACTAATATATAGATTAAAAGTGTAAAAGGGTAGACACGAGAGAGTGGGGTGTTTCTAAGTGCAAGTACCCACAAACCAGTTGCCATCACATACAAAGATAGACCAGCCCATAGGTAAAAATTCTGTAATAGGTCGACCGCTGATTTAAAAGATAGTAGTTCTGCGCCTTTTTTTAGTAGCAGTTGACCCGCACTCGCAAAAATTACGGCGGTGATCACAAAAAAGAGTTCAAACTTAGACATTTTGGTTCTTGTTACTGCCTTTTTTACTTCATGTCTAGCAAGCAACCTCTCGATCGACATTTTGGTTAAACAAATTTGGTTAATTGTATGCGGTAGCGGCTTTTTTTTGTGACGGCGATTTCTCCGACCGTGAGTCTGCCTTTGCCTCGAATCGCAATTAAATCTCCTGCTTTGAGTTGGTAGCTGGCTTGGGTAATGCTTTTCCAATTTACCCGTACATCATCACCATCAATTAAATCCACCATTTTGCTGCGGGACATGCCAAAACCTGCGGAGGCGATCGCATCGAGCCGTAATGAGGCCTCAACTGTATAAAGTTCTTTTTGCTGGGGTAAGCGGATTTTTAAATCGGTAATGGCAATGCGGCGGGTTTTAACAGGCACAGTTCGGACTTGAGTTAGGTGCATTTCTAGGTATTCCACCAGTTCGGGGACGAGGATCGCCTGTGCGCCTTTTTCACCTAGAACAATGATGTCTCCAACTTTGTGTCGCTCAATTCCTGTACCGAGCAACGAACCGAGAAAGTCTCGATGACTGGCGGTATCGAATAAGAAATTACCAGCAATATTAACGGCAGCAAGTTCTACCATGTCTTGCTCTAGGGGCAAGTCAGCACGGGTAATGGCGACACGTTGCCGCTCTGCTTGAGCATAGCCACCCCAATGCAAGAACTGAACTTCTGTGAGTCGGCTGAGGACAGAGCTGGCTTCTGCTAATTCTGGTGGCGACATAAAATCACTACATACGGTTGTCCATTCTTGTAAAGCTCGATCGCCTCGATCGAATAAGCGTCCGATCGCCTCACGATTTTCCAGTCCATTCAGCAGGTCACGGGGTAGCATGGTTGAGTTAATAATGATTCAGTGAACTATTACAATTGATCATAACTGACCACTGCAAAGCTTAAGTGTTTGACTATGACCAGTACTGCTACTGATTCCACGATCGATGCCATTGACCCAATTGATTCGGTAATAGATCGAACCGTCGATCGAAACCTGATTATTGATGATTCTAGTAAGGATGCTGAATCTGAGTCTCAGGTCGAAAGTGACTTAGGGATTGACTTAGATCCTGCTCCGATCGATTGGGCAGGAGAGCGCGGGGAAATCGAGGCAATCGATGATGCTGACGAGCTAGAGGAGCTAGATGATAACGAAATGTCGTTGTTCGATCATCTTGAGGAATTACGCACCCGAATTTTTTATTCGATCGGGGCAATATTTGTCGGAATCATTGCCTGCTTTGCCTTTGTAAACAAGATCGTGGCATTACTAGAAGTCCCCGCTCAAGGCGTGAAGTTTTTGCAACTGGCTCCAGGCGAATACTTTTTTGTCTCACTCAAAGTGGCTGGTTATAGCGGCTTTTTAGTCGCAAGTCCTGTGATCCTGTATCAGATCGTGAGCTTTATCCTGCCAGGACTGACGAAGAAAGAGAAAAAGCTGGTAGCTCCAATCATGTTTGGCTCTAGCATTTTGTTTGGGCTGGGACTGGTATTTGCATACATTGCTTTAATCCCTGCGGCACTCAACTTTTTCATCAGCTACGGTGGTGATGTGGTCGAGCAGTTTTGGTCGATCGAACGTTACTTTGAGTTTGTGTTGTTATTGCTATTCAGTACAGGTTTAGCATTCCAGATTCCTGTGATTCAGGTTTTGTTGGCTCTCACTGGCATTGTGTCGTCGAATCGGATGCTGGCTAGTTGGCGATTTGTGATTCTCGGCGCAGCAGTTCTGGGCGCAGTCCTCACCCCTTCGACCGATCCGCTTACCCAAAGTTTGTTAGCTGGTGCTGTGGGTGGTCTTTACTTCGGTGGTATCGGTCTGGTCAAACTGCTGGGACGCTGATTGATGCTGACATTCCTATTCTGGAACCTAAATCGAAAAGATCTCACTGTCTCGATCGACAGCTTGGTGAATATTCATAACATCGATATTCTGATCCTGGCGGAGTGCGAAATTTCTCCAGCCAATCTTTTGCGAGTATTGAATCCTTCAGATCGGGAAGCCCAATTTCACTATTTGCGCGGTGAATGTGAAAAAATCCACATTTTTACTCGCTTCCCAGATATATTTTCTCGACCGATCTTTGAGTCGTCGCGCTTCACTATGCGATGTTTGACTCTACCTGGATTTGACGAAATATTGCTCGTAGCTGCCCATTTGCTGAGCTTAACCAATGCCGATCAAAAAACACTTGATGCCGAAGCATTAGAATTTGCCAGAGAAATCCGTCGAATAGAAACAGAACGGGGTCATTCTCGTACTATCTTGGTCGGTGATCTAAACATGAACCCATTTGCTGATGGCATGGTTGCAGCTAGTGGTTTGCATGGCGTAATGACAAAGGAAATAGCAAAACGAGAGACAAGAACTATTCAAACGCGGGGTTACCCTTTTTTCTATAATCCGATGTGGAGACATTTTGGCGATCGCCCCGACAAACCTCCTGGATCTTACTATTACAGAGGAGCGGATCATGTATGTTATTTTTGGAATATCTTCGATCAAGTTCTGATCCGCCCTGCATTGCTGGACTACTGGGATGATGAAGATCTGCAAATATTGGTTCATGATGGAGTATCAAGTCTGCTGGTAGGGCGTGTAGATGCCCCGAATAAAAAGCAATTTTCAGATCACCTACCAATTTTATTTTGCCTCAATTTCTAAAGGTCTGTTCGTATGACAAACTCAGTAAGTAATATCGAAAGTTTGTGGCCGAGTGATTTCATCTCATCTGATGTCGATGTCACCTTGCCTGTGATGATTTTGCGTCAACAAGCAACCATTTTGGGGCAACTAACCCATAACATTCTTGAAGGCCTAGTTGAATCATCGCCTGAGCTTATGCCCAAATATCAAATCCCACAAATCCCAGAAAAAAAGGTCATGTCTGATGCTTTAAGACACAATTTTTACATCAAAGCTCCAACCTTGGGTGGTTACCGCTACAAGTTGTTCTACGCAACGCACAAATTGGCTGACACTTACCCTGTGAATATTTATTCTCCTGTCTTTCCTGATAGTTTTCTCCAAGTCATTGATGAGAAAGAGTTTTGTCAAGCTGTGAGTGATATTTTTAATTCAGAAAAAACTAAAAAAATTGTTCAGTCTTTGTTAATTCAAAGCGAAGCCTAGAGAAATTAACGGATGAATTCGTGGAATATTCTCCAGCACTGGCGATTCGATCGACTATCTTGTTTGCACATCGTGTTTTAATTACAGAACAGATAAGTTAGCTGGAATCGCCTGAAAATACTGTGCGTATAAAGCTGACTATCAGGTGAAATGTTGCATCATCTTCCAGACATTTTGGTGGAATCTGCAAAGAATTATGGTCTTAGCTAATAAGGCATTAGAGCCGTAAACAGTCTTGAATTAATCCTAGTTATAGGCATGTCACCAGTTCAGTCCAAATAGCTTTAAACTATGTAAAAATCGCCAAAGAATCAACTTCTGTTTAGAGTTTTTGGTTTGGATGGCAAGAGATTTAAAGAATTACAGGTAGAAGGTAGAGGCATGGTTTTTAATTGGTTTCGGCGAAAATACGACGAAAACGAATCAGATGAACAGATAGAGCCTCAAACCTCGCCAACAGAGTCTGAAGCGGTTACATCTCAACCTGAAGCCCAAACATTAACGCCAGCTCCCGCCTCAAGCCAAGAAGCAGAACCATCTGAAGATCTGCTCAAGTGGGCAAAAGCCGCTTACGTCAATATCCAACAACGTGAAATAATTCCAGAGACAGTTTCAGAAGCTACCGAGGAAGTTCAGCCAGAGTCTGATCCGATCGAGATCGATCGGTCAGTAATTGCAAAATCTACGCCTGAAACGCCCCAATTAGAAGTTCAGGTAGAGATGCAAGCAGGATCGGAACCGATCGATCGGGAGATCCCTGAGCCAGACCCAGAATCGATCGAAGCAGAACCCCAGATCGCAGAGCAAATTGAGTCTATAGAAGCAACTTCAGAATTAGCTATAGAGCCAGTAATTACACCAGAGCCAGCAGAAATTCTCGAACCAGTCGTTGAAATTACCGAACCGATTGCGGAACCTGAAGCCACAAAAGAAATCATTCCAGAATCGATCGACACTCCCGTTGAAATACCCGCAGATCCAGAGCCAGTCGCAGCAGGAGCGGAAGAGCTACCTTTTTGGATGCAATCAGAAACCGATCGACAGGCACGGATCGCCGCCATTGCTGCTGATGCGATCGAAGATGAGCAACCAGAAACTTCCCAAAAAGCTCCAGTCAAGGCAGCACCACTCAAACCCTTCATTAACTTTGACGAAGGATTTATCTGGTCAGCCGAAATTTTGGCATCCCAAGGTCGCCGCCCTGAAGACATTTCGATCGAAGAAATTACTTGGCTGAAACGCCTGCGCCAAGGATTAGATAAAACCCGTCTCTCATTAGTGAATCAGCTTAAAGCCTTAGTGGGGCAAGGGCCGATCAATGCCGATGCCGTCGATCGAATCGAGAGTATTTTGCTGCAAGCTGATGTCGGTGTCAAAGCCACAGACGAGATCGTTCAAGCTTTACAGGACAAACTCAAAACCGAAGTATTACCGCCTGACGAAGCAATCGCTTACCTGAAACTAATACTTAAGCAACTACTAGATGCACCGCTCGATCGTCTGCCAAACACAATGTTAGTACCTGAAAAAAACCAACTTAATATCTGGTTGATTACAGGTGTAAATGGAGCGGGGAAAACCACAACAATCGGTAAAATCGCCCATCTTGCCAAAAAATCAGGTTACAAAACTTTGATTGCCGCTGCCGATACCTTCAGAGCCGCCGCCGTCCAGCAAGTCCAAGTCTGGGGAGATCGCTCTGGGATCGAAGTGATCGCTAACACAGGCAAAAATACTGATCCCGCCGCCGTTGTGTTTGATGCCATTACCGCCGCTCAAGCCCGTGGAACTGAGCTGCTACTGGTTGATACTGCTGGCAGGTTACAGAACAAAAAGAACCTGATGGACGAACTCAGCAAAATTCGGCGGATTATCGATAAAAAATCGGCTGGCGCAATTGTTGAATCTCTGCTAGTTTTGGATGCAACTTTGGGGCAAAACGGATTGAGACAAGCAGAAGTTTTCTCCCAATCTGCTGGAATCAGTGGTGTAGTGTTAACGAAACTTGATGGCACTGCTAAAGGAGGTGTAGCGATCGCCGTAGTTAAGCAGCTTGGTTTGCCGATCCGCTTTATTGGTGCTGGTGAGGGACTGGAAGACTTACGACCATTTTCTAGCCACGAATTTGTTGAAGCCTTACTCAGTAACTAAAACTCATCGATCGAGCAAAAAATTCAAAATATTTGTCCTTCTGGTCAACTAAAACCAAATCTAGATGTATATTTGACAGAATTCTAAAATTTATTTGACTAATCGGCCTAACTAAGCAATCCTTGCTTAAAGGTAAACCAACTTAAGCGTTTAACCATGTCCATTTCACCTTCTATTAGAAGAGTTCCAACCGCAAACAGATCCCAACCACGGGAGCTAGTTTCTGGTTCAGTGTTGCGACTGGACGAACTCAAGGAATTAGTGACACGGCTAAGTCAAGAGCAAACCAAAATTCAGGATCTGCTCAGCTTTCTCGGTTTTGCCCTCCGCAGTTTTAGTAACCTCAATCAATTTTTAGAACTCATTCCCCTGATCGCCAGTCGCGTTACTGATGCTGAAGGTGGAGCTTTAATTTTGTTCAAATCCAGTGGTCAGATGCGCTTAGAGTCTTTGCATTGTCTCGATAACGGCAACAATGGCATGGAGCATCAGCAAGTCCGAATCGCGATCGAACGGGCAACACAGCAAATTCTCGCTGGATCATCGACTAATACCTTAGATGAAATGGTGAAGCTCTATCTGGGAAATGATGTCCAGCTTTTTGGTACAGCCGTTCTAGTAAAAAATGCGGCACGAGGTCGTCTCTATGTATTCAGTCGCAAGCCCGACTTTAGTTGGAGTGATAATCGTCAGAAACTGATGCGTTTGGTCGCCGATCAAACAGCGGTTGGGCTGGAAAATAATGCACTTACCGCCGAACTGCTAAAAAATGAACGGCAAGAACGCGAACTCGAAATCGGAGCTGAAATCCAGCATCAACTATTACCTCGTAACTGTCCGACCATCCAAGGTGTACAGTTGGCTGCCAAATGTCTTACTGCTAGCCATGTTGGTGGTGACTACTATGACTTTATTCCAATTCAGAAAGGAGATCGCTGGAGTCTGGTAATTGGCGATGTGATGGGCAAAGGTGTCCCCGCAGGATTAATTATGACGATGACCAGAGGCATGTTACGGGCTGAAGTCCTGAACGGGCATACTCCTAGCAAAATCATGGAGCACCTGAATGAGATCATGTACGACGATTTAGAAAAATCTCATCGCTTCGTTACCATGTTTTACTCCGAGTACGATCCCAAAGCTAGAGTCCTCACTTTCAGTAATGCCGCACATCCACCTGCCCTACTGTGGCGATCGAAAACCCAGACAGTTCACGATATCGATACACTTGGCCCACTGATTGGACTTGAATCTGGCTCAAAATACGATCAGGATAGCATCCAACTTCAACCTGGCGATGTCGTCCTCTACTACACAGATGGGTTTACTGAAGCCGCAAACCAAATCGGCGATCGCTTCGACGAAGAAAATCTGCGTGACTGTTTGCAATGGGCATGTCAAAATTGCATTAGTACAAATGTTGGCAATAATGCTAACAATGTAGTGGGCAATGTAGTTGGCAAAAGTAATATAAGTAGCAATCCAGTTAGTAATAATGCTGAAAATAGCCGTCCTCAGGCTATCCTCAACTACATCTTTCAAAAAGTACAAGACTTCATTGGCAATGGACGTAGTCACACTGATGACATGACTTTAATTGTCTTAGAAGTTCAAAATGATTAATTTACAACTCTTACGAACTAACGGTAACAGCAATGATTGACTTCGCTCACCATATCATCACTAACTCAAGCGTCATTAGCGACGTGATTGGTAATCTCTCTCCAGCTATCGATCTGAGTAGTCTGGATCTAAATCTCGATTTTGGCACAGATTGGATTGAACTCGCTCAGCAAGCCGCGCCCCAAAAAAACACGCAGTTCAACCAAAACGTGGTAGGAGATATGGGTAAAGGCTGGAATAACTTTGTGAAATCAGGGCAGGTGTGGGCTTTGATTATTGGTGTCACACTTGGCTACTTGTTTAGAAGTGTGACAGCTACATAACTAGCTATTCAAGCTAAGAGGTAAATTAAGATCTTAAAAAAATAGACCTACGACATAGTTTGACTGTCATAGGTCTATTTAAAATATGAAGGTAAAAACTTAGAAGATTAATTTTTCGATCTAATTTAAGTTTTGATTTTAGTAATGGCGGGGGACGGATTTGAACCATCGACCTTCGGGTTATGAGCCCGACGAGCTACCAGGCTGCTCTACCCCGCTACATCAGATCTACAATATAACACACTTATTTGGATCTGAGCTAAAAATTTAGAGATGTCTCTGAATTCGTACTTGTTTGGGAGTGAAATCAGGCTTTTTGTTGGCGCAACTTTTGCAGGACTAGATCTCTTCTGGCAGTTGCTTCTTGATATTCAGGCTGAATCCGAATTGCTTGGTTGTAGCAGTTAATTGCCTCTCTATAACGCTCTAGTTTGCTTAGAACATTGCCGCAGTTGTACCACGCTTCATAGGCTTCGGGCTGTAGTG
>Ga0209181_10004411_pt1 | contig 20968 bp, 13 predicted proteins | sample MAT05_FD_187208 | JGI IMG/M metagenome (GOLD analysis project Ga0209181, IMG submission 187208) | Freshwater microbial communities from Lake Fryxell liftoff mats and glacier meltwater in Antarctica - MAT-05 (SPAdes) (version 2) | ecosystem: Environmental > Aquatic > Freshwater > Ice > Liftoff... | reverse complement strand
CTTTGCCAAAGTCGCCGCAATTCGCGCATGACGAGATCACGGGCGAGGTGCTGACGCTGGTCGGCCGCAAATTCGCCGATCACCCGGGAACACTGGAAAACTTCAATTGGCCAGTGACGCGCGTCGAGGCGCTGATTGCGCTGAAAAGCTTCATTGACGACCGCCTCGACAACTTCGGCCCGCATCAAGACGCGATGTGGGCGGGAATGCCGTTTGGCTGGCATTCGCTGTTGTCTACGTCGCTCAATCTGAAGCTGCTCAACCCGCGCGAAGTGATCGCGGCAGCAGAGGCGGCGCTACACGCTTGTAAGCTCGATCTCGCAGGCGTCGAAGGCTTCATCCGGCAGATTCTCGGCTGGCGCGAGTTCATGCGCGGCGTGTACTTTCTCGACATGCCCGCGATGAAAACTGATAATCATTTCGGCCACAAGAACGCGCTACCAAAGTGGTACTGGACGGGCGATACAGACATGAATTGCTTAAAACAGACCGTCACGCAGACGCTGGAATACGGTTACGCGCACCACATTCAGCGCCTGATGATCACGGGCATGTTCGGCGTCACAGCCGAAATTGAGCCGCAGCAGTTGTGCGACTGGTATCTCGCCGTTTACGTCGACGCGGTGGAGTGGGTGGAGCTACCGAACACGGCGGGCATGGCGCTGTTTGCGAACGGCGGGCGCTTCACGAGCAAGCCCTACGTGGCAAGCGGCGCGTACGTGAAACGCATGAGCAACTATTGCCAGGACTGCCGTTACAAGCCGGAAATCAAGTCCGGGCCCGGCGCTTGTCCGATGACGACGTTGTACTGGAATTTTCTGGATGGTCACGAAAAGACGTTTGCCGCCAACCCGCGAACGTCGCTGATGGCGAAAAATCTGACCCGGATGACTGACGCAGAGCGCGCGGCGATTCGAGTGGATGCGAGGCAAATGCTGGGCAATCTCGATGCGCTTTGAGGGCGCGATTGCACATAGTCATAAACCCGAAACTGCAACCGTCTCGTATACGAGTAAAATTACCCGCTTGAAACGCTCCGGCATCCTCGCCGCTAGCGCCACCGTAAAAGGTTTTCGCCATGTTGTACGCTGAACTCTTTAAAGACCTCGAAACCGTGCGCTGGAGCATGTCCACGGACGTGCCGTGGGACTCGTTTGACGCGTCCAAGCTCACCGAAGAACAGGCGCAAACGATTCGCCTTAACGCGATCACGGAATGGTCGGCGCTGCCCGCGACCGAAATGTTCCTGCGCGACAACCGGAACGACAGTGATTTCTCGGCGTTTATGTCGATCTGGTTCTACGAGGAGCAGAAGCATTCGCTCGTGCTGATGGAATATTTGAAGCGCTTCCGGCCTGATCTCGTGCCGACTGAGGCGGAGTTGCACAACGTGCGCTTTGAGTTTGACGCCGCGCCGCAGCTTGAAACGCTGATGATGCATTTTTGCGGGGAAATCCGCCTGAATCACTGGTATCGCCGCGCCGCCGAGTGGCACGATGAGCCGCTGATCAAGCACATCTACGGTCTGATCGCCAAGGACGAAGCGCGCCATGCCGGCGCGTATCTCAAGTACCTGAAACAGGCGATTGCTCGTGCTGCGGTCGACAAGGTCAACGAAGTCAAGGCGGGTTTCGCGAAGATTGGCTTCCTGATGGCGGCGAGTGGTCGCGCTGGCAAACCGATGCATCCGACCAATCTGCACGTCAATCAGTCGCTGTTTCCGAACGACACGGTGCAGAGCAAATTGCCCGATCCGGAGTGGCTTGAGCGCTGGCTGGATACGCAGATCAAGTTCGACAAGGAATGGGAAGGGAAGGTCGTGAAAATGATTCTGCATAACCTCTCGTCGCTGTTCGGCAAGAGCCTGGAATCGCTCGGTGATCTGAATAAATACCGGAAGACCTTGCTGGCAGGAACTGCATAGCTTTTCACTGGAATGACGGCTGCATTGGGGCTAAGCCACCTTATTGCCTCAGGTCGATAATTGCCGTTTTCGTGATCTAGCCCCGGTGCTGCGGGGCTTTTACGTTAAAGTTGATGCACTTTATTCTGTTTACAGAACAGTCGATTGAAGCTGTGCCACACCGAATCACGCATAATTCGTCCCGAAGTCGGCTGGGCAGTCGCCGGTCACCCCACGCAAGTGAGGTGACGGGAGGAAGGTCCGGGCTCCGAAGAGCAGGGTAATGGCTAACGGCCATCCGTCGTGAGGCGAGGACCAGGGCCACAGAGACGAGCGTATTAAGTTACGGTGAAACGCGGCAACCTCTACCCGGAGCAATATCAAATAGGCATGCGCAGTGAGCGGGTAATCGCTCACCCAAGGCGGCTCGTTGGAGCATGCGGGTAGGTAGCTTGAGGCGAACGGTAACGTTCGTCCTAGAGGAATGACCGCCACGCAAAACCGGGCAACCGGCTAGCGAACAGAACCCGGCCTACAGGCCGACTTCACTCTTTCAACATTCTTGAAGCTGCGGCATTCACTGCCGCAGGAATATCGCAATTACGTTGGCTTTCCAGCGTATTTCGCCACCAACGCCATCAGATTTTCATCCTGATACGGCTTGCCGACGTACTCGTTTACACCCAGCTCCATCGCGTGGCTACGGTGTTTCTCCGCCGTCCGCGATGTGATCATGATGATCGGGATGTGGCTCTGGCGGCTGTCCGCCTTGATCGTCTTGGTGAACTCGAAGCCATCCATGCGCGGCATTTCAATGTCGAGCAGGATCACATCCGGGTTTGCATCCGCGAGAATGGTCAGCGCATCCAGACCGTCTTTGGCGGTAAGCGCTTTATAGCCTTCCCGTTCCAGCAGACGCGACGTGATTTTGCGTACAGTCAGAGAGTCGTCCACCACCAGTACGGTAGGCGTGTAAGGCACGGCCACGGGCTCGGTCACCACTGGCGGAACGCGCCTTGATGCGGTGAAGATGGGGGCCAGTTCAGCGGCTTTCGGGGGCGCCACGGCTACTAGCGTGACTACCGGGGCTAGCGGTGGAGGCGCAACGACAACGGGAGGTGGTGCGATGACTATCGGTACTTCGACAACAGCGGGCTGCTCAGCGACAACGGGCACTTCGTCAGGACGCGGCGCGACGACAGGCGCGTTGACAGCAAGTGCCTCGACCGGAGCGTCAGGCACCACGGTTGCATGCGCATCGACAACACCGGCGGTCGGCGCGACTTCGGCAACGAATACAGGTAGTTCTAGCTCGGCCTGCCTCACAGCTTCAACGACGGGCTCGCGAACCACGGGCGCGACTGGAGCCGCTGGTGCCGCTTCCGCAACAGGCATCGCTGGAGCCACTGGAACCGGCGCAGCCACAGCGATCGGCATAGACGCCGGTACTGGCGCTGCTGCCGCACTCACCGATTGCCGACGCTCAGTGCCGCCGCTGTCAAGCGCCAGCATGAGGTTTAGCGGGTTGAGCAGTAGCGCAATGCGACCATCCGCCAACACCGTCAGTCCGGCCATGCCCGGCACGCGAGCCAACTGCGGACCGTAAGGCTTGGCAACCACCTCCTGGTTACCCAGAATGCGATCAACTTCGATCGCAGCCTTTGCCTCACCGGCCTTGAGAATCATGACAGGGGCCGCGTGCGGCGTTGCTGTGTCATGTGTCGTCCGAATCAATTCACCAAACCTGCGGTAAGGGATTTTTCTGCCGCCCTGATCAAGCTCGCCCGACAGCATCGCGGCAGTGCGATCTTTAACCGACAGTTGTCGAACTTGTTCGATTAGCGACGACGGGACGCCGTAGATAGCTTTACCCACGGCAACCATCAACACCTGCGTCACCGCGAGCGTCAGTGGCACCGACAGCGTGAATGTCGCCCCTACGCCGCGCGAAGTCTGTACTTCAACGCGGCCGCCGAGGGCGGCGACTTCATTACGAACCACGTCCATACCGATACCGCGACCGGCCACGGCTGTGATCTGCTCTGCGGTTGAGAAAGACGGCTGGAAGATAAATTCCAGCAATCGTGCATCAGTCAGCTCGTCAGTGCTGTCGATCATACCGCGCTCAATTGCGCGCGAACGCACCCGATCCAGCGGAATACCACCGCCGTCGTCGGTGAGCGAGATCACAACCTCGTTACCCTGTTGTCGAGCGCTCAGCGTCAGCTCGCCAATGTCGGGCTTGCCCTGATCTTTGCGCGAGGCATCAGACTCAATGCCGTGGGCAAGCGCGTTACGCACCAGATGCTCCAGCACCGGCGTCAGGCGCTCAAGCACGCTGCGGTCGATTTCGATGCGACCCCCGCGAATGTCAAGGTTGGCGCGCTTTTTAAGCTCTTTCGCCGTCTGCCGCAGCACGCGATACAGGCGATCAGACAGGCTCGAGAACGGCACCGTCCGCAGCGTCTGCAAACGCAACTGCACCGAGCGCGACAAGCGCGTCTGGCTCGATAGCGCTGTGTCTGCATCTGCCAGATTTTTGAGCAGACTCTGCTGCACTGTCGCCACATCGTTCACACTCTCGGCAATGCCGCGCGTGAGCTCCTGGAAGCGCGTGTAGCGATCAAATTCGAGCGGGTCGAAGTCCGATTCTTGATCAAGACGGGACTGAATTTGCGACTCGCCCTGAATCTCAATCTCCCGCAATTGCCCACGCAGTCGCACCACTGATGCGGTGAGATCAAGCAAGCCGCCCTTGAGGCCACGCATCTCTGCTTCGATACGCGCGCGGTGAATCGATATCTCGCCAGACTCGTCGGCAAGCTGCTCAATGGCGTCGCTGCGAACGCGCAGGAATGCGGAAGCGATCGGCTCCACATTTGCCGCTGCCATCGTACCAGCCGCACCGGACGCCGGTTGCGGGCGCACCGCCAACGACTGTGCGAGATCGGCCAGTGATCGTGTCGGACGATCCGCCGCAATGCCTGCTGCATCAATCGTGGTTGCTTCTGTTGCGGCGGGAGCTTCAGCTCCTGCGATTTCGTCGTCACTCAGCTCGACGGCCTCGGTCGTCGACGCCCCGTCTGCACGTGCAGCGGCTGCAGCAAAGCGAGGCAGGACGGAATCAATTTCATTGCGGGTCAACCGCTCCAAAACGAACGCGATGTCATCCAGATATTCGTCGAAGCTATCAAACACGGCACTAGTCGGTGCGCCAGTGACATCGACAAGACGTGTTTCCAGTGAGTGCGCAAGCTCACCCAGGCGCATGGCACCGGCCATCCGGGCACTGCCCTTTAGCGTATGCAGCGTGCGCTTCAGATCATCGGAATGCACCGGACTATAGATGTCTTGCCGCCAGGACGTGACGTGTCCGCTGGCGCGTGGGAACAGCTCTTGCGCCTCTTCCAGAAAGATCGGCAACACCTGCACGTCGATATCGTCGTGAACTTCGGCAAGCGGATCGCCAACACCTCGCGACACAACCGGCGCGCCGTCCAAAAATGCCGGAGCGACAGGTTGCGCGACTGGGGCGACATAAGACTCAGCTGCAATCTTCAACGGCGCTGCGGCTAAAAACGCTCCCGCAAGTGTGCTTACTACGACGGGCGTCGCTATAGGCGCTGCCGTGATCGTCGGCGCCAGTGCGGTCGCGGACGGCTCAGGCGTAATAACCAGTGGCTCAACTATTGGCAACGAAGTGGAGGCTTCCGGCGCCGGTGCGGCAATGATTTCTTTGGTGGTGATTACTTCCACCACGTCCGGGTCAGAACTCGTGACCGGGGCGGGCACGGCCACTTCGGCTGGCTCGGCCACGTTTGGCAGCTGCGCAACTTGTGGTGGCTCTGCGACGACCGGAACAGTCCCAGCCAACTCTGCCGTGGCTGCGGCACCTGAAATAGGGACTGGCGCTAGTGGTGACGGTGATTCAACCATCAATTCGGCAGCAGGCGAGACGATAGCTTTGTCCAGGACTGGTGTCACAGGCGGCAAGACTGGCGACGGCGCTTCAATTGGCGGCAAAGCCGACGATGTCGTTGCCACCAAAGCGGTTATTGGCGGCGTCGGTGGTGAAGTAGCCAGCGCACGCTCTTCCGCATGGCTTTGCTCCAGCAGCTCGACCTCAACGCCAAGGTCGTTGTTGCCGGTCTCGGCGATGACCGACTGCAGTTGCAGGCGCGACCGCTGAAGGTCCGCCGATTCCTCAGGCGACATTGGGGAATGCGCTTGCAACCGCAGCGTAGCAGTCCGCAGAGCACGCACTGCGCTGGCGATCGTGCTAATTGCCGATGGTGGACGGCCGGAACGTCGCACCGCCATCAAGGCGCCTTCAAGCATCCCCGCAAAATCACCAATTTCAAGGAAACCGGCCGTACGATGAATGCCACACAATGTGTGGCTCGCGCGAACCATGGGGTCGCTTGGTGGCAGGCTGGTATCGAACTGCATCAGCGCGTGTTCGTAATCAAGTGTTTGCAGATGAACCCGCGTTTCGTCGGTCAATATCGAGAACAACGCTCGCGAAACACTAACGCCAAGCACTGACACATCATCGCTGCCCGCATCAAGCGCAGTGGCGAAATCATCGAAGTGTTCGTCGGGTTGATGATCCGCTGGCGCTTGCACCGGTGCAAACACAGAGGCAGGAACATCGATTTCTTGCGCTTCCAGGGCGGGCAAATCCGCGCTGGTTTCGTTGTCCGACATCTCGTGTAACGAATCAACTGCCTGCGCTAGCTGCGCATCCAGATCATCGCCGTCGATCGCCGGACTGGCGAAGGGCTTGGCTAAAGTCGCTTCGCGATCGTCCGATGAAGCGTCAGAAATAGCCGGAAAAACGTCGGTGGCCAAGGTTGAAGCCACAGCGGCGACTGGCATGATCACCGCCGCCGCGGGAGCAAAGCTAACAGCAGATGGCGGCGACAGCGGCGAGCATTTTGCAATCAGCGAATCAAGCAATGTCACGTCAATGGTTACGACATGATCGGTTGCGAGCGCGGTCACCCACCGTTTAAAGTGCCCGACCGCAGCGTCAATCAGGTGTAGCTCATGCTCGGTGATGTTGCGCTCGCTCTCGAGCGCTCCGTTAAGCACTTGCTCAACACGCCAGGCGACCTCAGCGAGCTGGGTCTGACCCACCATCCGCCCACTGCCTTTGAGGGTATGGAACGCACGGCGAATATCAACCACAAGGTCTCGGCGATCTTGCTGAAGCGAAAGCGCCTGATGATCGAGACGAACCGCTTCAACCACCTCAACGGCTTCTTCCACAAAGATTTCCAGAAGACCCGTATCTCGTTCTTCGGGTTCTGATCTAACGAGTCGCGAGGTTTGGGCAGACGTTGGTGGCAGCTCAACTGCAGCACCGACAACCGCCGCCACCGCTGCGTTCAATGCGCCGGATTCAGTCGTGTCGCCGTCAAGAAGTCGCAGCGCTTCATTCGACGCTTTCGACAAGCCGGGATCGGACAGCAATTCGGCGTCCTGACGTACCCCTTGCAGAGTCGAACGCAGACTGTCACGAAGCTCCAGTCGTTCTGGCGAATCGTTCAGCGCCTTCGCGAGCGGGCGCAGCATGCGCTGGCGCTCAGCGAGCGACGCCTCAACGCTGCCGTCGTCGTCGGAACTGTCGATTTCACCACTTTCTTCACCCAAAAAGCGGCGTTTGAGACCCAATAGAACAGCTTCGGCATCACGTTCGCGACGTTCGCGCACGTCCACATAAAAGCTCAATCCAGCGAGGACATCGGCAAGCGAGTCGATGTCTTGCGCGCTCATCGCCGCGTCGTGATGAACCGATTCAATCAGGCGATCAGTGGTTTTGCTGAGCAATTCGTTGGCATCGTTCCAGCCTAACATGCGCATGGCACCCGACACCTGCCCCAACAACCCAGGTACAGGTTTTAATTCTTCGAGCGCCGTCCGATCGCGGAACACAGCGTCGAGCGCCTGCTCGACGAGGCGCATGTTGGCGCGAATTTCACGAGCCACCTGAGCAATCGTCTGCTTTTCCTGAGCAAGACGAGTCAGCGAATTGGCTTCGGTTTCGGCGCGCAATTCCGGCGGGATCGGAGCGTTCGAGACGGCGTATGAGAGACGCTGAACGGCGCGCTCAACCTGCGTCCTGAATGACGACGGCAGCGCGGCAATATGCTCTATCGCTGTCTCAATCAAAATCAGGCTGGTCGCCAGTTCAATCGACAAGTCTTCACCAACACTTTTGCCTTCAATAGCTGAGTTTGCTGCAGACGCGATACCGCGACCAAGACTAGAAAAGTCAGGCATTTGCAGAGCGTCACAAGCGGCAGGCAATTCGGCGGTAACGTCGCGCAATTTTTGCAGCGCGGTGCTGCGTCCCGCCGTGTGGCTGGCCCACGCGTCCTTACAACGGTTGACAATACCCGTCAGGTGAGCGATGGCTGGCTGCAAAGCCACAACATCTATCTCGCGCGGAATCCGCTTTGGCACGAGAACGTCCAGCTCATAGAGTGCCTTGACTTCGTCGACGAGCGCATGTCCACTACGGGCGCGCGCAACATGATAAAGCACCTCCCGCCGCAATCGATCCGCGACTCGAGTGGATCCTTCAACGAAACGGCGCACCTGCAGATCGACACGCGCCATGAGTTGTTTCAGCGCGGTCGATGGTTCGACAAATCCACCGTGCGTCGCCTCCAGCAGCGCATGCGTCGCCCACCAGAATGAACGCTGGGAAGGCAGCGGATAGGCCGCCTCGATTTCGGCGATGACCCGCCGCATTTGGTCAAGACCGACGTCACTGCCACGCAACCACTGTAACAAGCCGTGCTGAAAATCTCGCCGCTGACGCAGCAAGAAAGCTGGCATGCGTGAAGGTTCAGGCACATCGCCGTTGTTCAGCTTCGCTGGACGCCGCGACAGATCCGGGAAAAACAAGTCCGCAGGGCCGTACTTTGACTGGTGGAGTTTACCGAGTGCCAGATACTCAGAAATAAATCTCAACGGAACGGGCGGCGAGCCGCTGATCATTTCCTTCAAGTGCGACAACAGTCGGCGGCAACCACGGTCAACCAGATCGAGCGCTTCCGGAGATACGACTTCAACATTAGTGCCGAAGTGTCGCTCGAATTCCTGCACTAGAACCGCGAGACCCTCGATACCAACGAGTTCTAATGCACCGGAAACCTGATGCAGCTCAGTACGAACAGCGTTACGCCGTTCAACGCTAGGCGCAGTGCGCAATTGGGCAATGCCCTCAAGAGCGCGAAACAGAGCGCTCTCAATTTCCGCTTTTACCCACGTAATGGGGCCGCTGTCGAGTTCGAGCGGAATATCAATCGCCACAGCTTGCTAACTCCCGCTCAGTTACACCTTGAAGCCCGCGACCGAGCCGCGGAGCGTTTGTGCCAGTCGTCCCAATTCTTCAATGGAAACGTTGGTTTGCTGCGTTCCGCGTGACGTTTCTTCTGTCACCGCGAGAATGTCCTGCATTCCGCGCGTCACCTCGGACACCGACGCTGACTGGGTTTGCGTTTGTGCAGAGATGCTACTAACGAGGCCTGCAAGATCGCGAGAAACGCGACTAATTTCGGCCAATGTTTGGCCTGCCGCGTCGGATAGGCGCGTCCCTTCGACCACTCCCTGCGTGGTCTTTTCCATCGCGTTCACAGCGTCCTGAGTGTCCGCCTGAATCGCGCGTACCAGCGCTTCGATCTGCTTGGTTGCCTCTGCGGAGCGTTCAGCGAGTCGCTGAACCTCTTCCGCAACTACCGTAAATCCGCGTCCTGCTTCACCGGCCGACGCCGCTTGAATGGCAGCGTTTAGCGCCAAAACGTTGGTCTGTTCGGTAATGTCCGAAATCAGTTCCACGATCTCGCCAATTTCCTGCGAGCTCTCACCGAGTCGCTTGATGCGCTTCGAGCTTTCCTGAATTTGAGCGCGAATCTCGTTCATACCAGCAATCTGGTTTTGCACAGCTTTCGCGCCCTGCTCGGAAGCGCTCAACGATTGTTGTGCGACTCGGGAGCCTTCGGTTGCCGAAGCCGACACTTCGTTAATCGATTGCGCCATTTGCAGCACCAGTGCGCTCGAGCGCTGAATCTCACCCGACTGTCTCTGTGATGCCTGATAAAGTCGCTGGGAGATCGCTTGCGCAGCCTGCGTAGCGCCAGTAACCTCACCCGTCGTCGTGTTGATGTCCGATACCACTTTACGCAGCTCGTCAACCGTAAAGTTGATGGAGTCGGCAATCGCTCCGGTAACGTCTTCGGTGACGCTGGCTTTCACCGTCAAATCGCCGTCTGCCAGGGTGCCCATTTCGTTCAGCAGCCGCAAAATGGCTTCTTGGTTCCGTTGGTTCTCACGCTCGTTTTCTGCGGCGCGAATACGCGCTTCATTGAGGAACAGGTAACCGAGGGCTACGCCGAGCAGCAAAGACAGCAGCCCGAATGCAGCTGCCAGATAAAGTGCGAAGTTGGCAGTGTTGCCGGCACCCTCGTAAGCGGTAGACAAGGTTTTTGCTCCCGCCATCAGTGGCTCAGCTTCCGTAGTAATTACCTTGGCAGCTTGCTTGCCGGCCAAGAGCCGTGGCATAGCACGTAGCACTTCGACCAGACGACGCTCGGTCTCCTGGAATTTTGAACCCAACTCCGTCAGGGTTTGCTTAGCTTCGCCGTCGCGAATTGCGCTGACACGCAATGCCTCGCTCCCTTGAAGCAAGCCGTTCACGATATCGCGAAATGTCGCGGTGTCTTTACCCAGCAGAAAAGCGACGTCAGAGTCGACTTCATCACCGATCAACGCATTGGCGTTCTTCGCAATGCGTTGGGTCAGCATCACCAGATTGTTGGCCAGTGAGATTTCTCGCCCTCCCGACGCGGACATTTGTGTAGCCAGTTGCTCGGCGAGTTCCAATAGCCCTTGATTGCCCTGGTTCACGTTGCTGACTGCCTGTGACAACGAGGTGAGAATGCCGCGAGCGGCAATCAACTCGTCGACTTTGCCGTCAATCGAAGTCCAACGCTTTTCAAGATCTGCCGCCGCTGCGCGAACCGCATCGTTTTGCGGCTCGCTAAGCGAAACGCCGCGATACTCGCCGCCAGTCGATAGGGCTTTCAGATTGGATCTAAATTGATCCCGACTTGTCTGGAGCACGTCGAATCCATTCGCGCCACCCATTTCCGACTGCGCACCACCGCGCGCCAGCCTTTGCGCCAGCATCTGCATTTCAGTCGCCGCCGATATCTGCGCGGAATTCTTGCGTGCCTCGATGGCGTACAAGCCGAACAAAATCAACATTAAGGCGAAACTAGTTGCAAGCGCGGCAGCCAGATACTGAAACTGTTTTGCAGTAGACAAGTGCCCGATGAGCGGTAGTTGTTTCACCGCCTTACCGCCGCGAGCAGCAGCGCGCAATTGCTCGACAACAGAAACCGCCCGCGTCGGATCGTACGCGCCCGCCATGCCAGTATCACTTGCGAGCGGTGCCGACACGACTACTGTCGGAATATCTCCCGAAGTGTTTGAGCCCTTGCCCTTGAAGACTTTTCCCAACGTAAGCTTCATAGCCCCCATCCCCTATTAATTCTCATCGAACAACCTGCAAGAACTCACCATCAACGGCAAGTTTTTCCAAGTCCACCTCAACCCAACCAACACCGTCCTGGTCTTGCCACGACGCACTTTCCCAAGCCCGCTTGAGTGGGGCGTCATGCGCTCTCATCTCATCAAGCAGGCGCAAACCAACTACACGGGTGACCACCAGACCAGCACGCACTTTGCCAAGTCTCTGCCCAAGCAGGATCAATCGTTTCGCGTTCAAATCCGATGTCACGTGGAGACCGAGCCAGAGCGCGAAGTCGCTCACAGCGTAGAGGGTTCCACGAACGTTAGTTACCCCTAGAAACCACGGTTGCGTTAGTGGAGCTGGCGCGATCAAGCCCAAAGGCGAAACCTCGGACACATCGTCAAGGTTTAACAAATATCCACGGTCACCCACCTGAACAGCCAGACGCGACTGCCGTTGCGGCAACTCTGCTGCTTGGCGAAGGCGCTTCGCAAGGCCCTCCTGAAAATCGCGCAGACGATTGCGATCACGAGCCACGCACAACGCCCCTCAACGCGTGAACACACGAAGAGCCGTTCGATACCGGGCCACTTTCGGATCTAGCGGGAACACCACAGCGGGCAGCTTTGGGGCATCTTGTCATGGCACTATTCGATCCGAGCCATTTTGTCGAGCAGATCGCTAGCGAGAATCGGCTTCACCACGTAGTCACGGGCACCTTGCCTCAAACCCCAGATCTTGTCCGTTTCTTGACTCTTGGTGGTACAGATAATGACCGGAATGTGCCGCGTCGTCTCGTCTCTCGCGATCATTCGCGTTGCCTGAAAACCATTCAGCCCCGGCATGACTACATCCATTAGGATGAGATCGGGAAGCAGAACTTTGGACTGGGCAACTGCTTCCTCGCCACTGTCGCACGTATTGACTTCGTAGCCTGCACGACGAAGTATTTCTGAAATGGCGTGGCGCTCGGTGGGGGAATCATCAACCACCAGAACTCTCTTAACGGGCATAGTACATCCTCAAGAATTTGCGCGCTCGTGTCCGGAGAACGACGCAACGGCTGAAATCAGACTTTCTTTAGTGAAAGGTTTGGTCAGGTATTGGTCTGAACCTACCATGCGACCCCGGGCCCGATCAAACAGACCGTCTTTGGACGACAACATAACTACGGGGGTCGCCTTAAATTTTGCGTTCTTTTTAATGAGTGCGCAGGTGAGATAGCCGTCCAGACGCGGCATCATGATGTCAACAAAAATGACATCCGGTCGGTGATCAGCAATTTTAGCGAGCGCGTCAAAACCGTCTTCAGCAAGAATCACCTGACAGCCCGCTTGTAGCAAAAAAATCTCGGCGCTACGCCGAATCGTGTTGCTATCGTCTATCACCATAACCTTGAGCCCGCTCACTGAGGCGGCCGATGTATCAGGGACTGTCATCAGCATGACTTGGCCACCAAGAAAAGAACATTGTCATGCAGTTTGCCATGGGTCGGGTTGAATTGCATCCTGTCAAACCAGTTTTCTACGACTTTTCTGTGTCCTGTCGGTGCGCCGCAACGTGTTGACAGCTAAAACACGTTGTCCGCGCGCCAGCAAGACTCACTTAAATCTTGATGTGGGTCTGGTTCATGCCCAGAAAAAGCTTGTATGCGACGTTTTGCGTCTCATCAACCCACGCATATCCCAAATCTACGATACGCAGCAAGAACTCATCTAACTTCGCCCTATCACTGTCTGGCACTTGTATTCCGGCAAGAACGCGTCCGACGTCTGCACCGTGGTTGCGGTAGTGGAACAAGGTTATGTTCCAGCCAAGATGCATCACACGCAAAAACTGCGCCAACGCACCGGGGCGCTCGGGAAAGTCAAAGCGAAATACTCGCTCGCCGCCAGCACCGGGGGCATGACCACCAACCAGGTGCCTCAGGTGCAATTTCGCGAGCTCATTTTCAGTGAGGTCGACCGCGACCATTCCGGCAGCTTTGATCTCGCGAACTAGTTCGCCAATATCGCGCTTATGAGCAATTTCGACGCCGACAAAGACATGCGCGACGCTACCGCCCGAATAGCGATAGTTGAACTCGGTGACGGCCCTCGGTCCCAGCAAATCACAAAATGCCCGGAAACTACCTGGTTTCTCTGGAAGCGTTACCGCGAGTACCGCTTCGCGTGATTCACCCACCATGGCCCGTTCGGCGATGAATCGCAAACGGTCGAAGTTCATGTTGGAACCGCAAGCGACGGCAACGTAAGTTTTGCCCTGATTGCGATGTTTTTCTAAGTATTTTTTTAGTCCGGCAATTGCAGCTGCACCGCCCGGCTCAAGGATGGCACGGCAATCGGTGTAGACGTCCTTAATCGCTGCACAAATTTCGTCGTTTGAGACTAACACTGTGTCATCAACATATTGTTGACACAGCCGAAAGGTCTCCACGCCGACCTGTTTGACGGCCGTTGCCTCGGCAAACAATCCGACCGTAGGCAGGGTGATGCGCTTTCCAGCCTTCAAAGACTCTGTCATGGCGGCCTGATCAACCGGCTCCACGGCAATTATCTTGATCTTGGGCCGCACCGCCTTGACGTAAGCAGCGATGCCCGAGATCAGGCCGCCGCCGCCCACCGCGACAAATATTGCGTCAATGTCGCCTTGATACTGACGAAGAATTTCCATCCCGATAGTGCCCTGTCCAGCAATCACGTCGGGGTCGTCGTAGGGGTGAATGAAAGCTTTGCCAGTGGATTTGACGAGTTTTTGCGCGTACTCGTATGAGTCCGAATAGGACTCACCGTGTAGCTCAACTTTTGCTCCACGCGCTCGAACCGCGTCGACTTTGATGGCGGGCGTTGTCTTTGGCATGACGATTGTGGCTTTTACGCCCAGCTTCTGAGCGGCGAGCGCGACACCCTGCGCATGATTCCCGCTGCTGGCCGTCACTACACCCGCCGCCAGCTGTCTGGCGGGGAGGTGCGCCATTTTGTTGTACGCGCCACGCAGCTTAAACGAATGCACGGGTTGCTCGTCCTCTCGTTTGATGAGCACCTTATTGCCGACGCGAGCAGAAAGAACGTGTGCTTGGACAAGCGAGGTTTCGATGGCCACATCGTAGACCTTGGCGTTCAGTATTCGACTTAAGTAATCCAAGTAAACGAGTTCCTTTTATAGCGATACAGATTGCGCCAACGCCGATCAGTTGACCGTGTGTTAGCCTGCGACGCCTAAGATTCTAGTCGGCGCTGCGTTTGGCGGCACGCGGGGACAACATGCTTGTATCGAACAATGAGGTCATGCAAAGGCGCTGCTGCGACGGCGGCGCTATAGTACGTCGCTGGGGACGCCGTGCTTGGAGTGGGCGGCCGACAATGCCGTGAACGCATTTATGGCGCTTCTTGCGCCGTTAAAGCATCGCATCAGCGGTGCAGCTGCGGCTTCCAGTGCTTCCAGCGATGCTCTTCGCAATGCCGGTACTCGCGTGCTTGATCTGAATGAGCTCGGGTCCACACCTGTCTACATTGATGGTACTGACCTGCTCCCGTCGTAGCGTACTAAGGGTTCTTCCGAGAATCCAGTTTCAAGGTTAGCTGATTGTTTCCTGCGTCGTGCAGACGTACCCGTTGCGGGTAGTTCAGCGGGCATTGCCGTCAGACAGCGTACATCTAAGTGGCGGCAAATACAGCTTAGTGCAGAGGGCGTGTCACGCCTGAATTTTTGGCCAGGCGAGCCATGTATTCAACGTGTGCATCTAGCGCGGACGCGGGCACGCCAACTTCAGCGATAGGGAGCCGTGAAGCACGGGGATCAGAGGCAACAAAGTTCGAATCGAAGGCTCGCGGCAATTCTTGCACGTCGATTTCAAGCATTCCTTGACCGCGTGTTAACGCGAAGTAAACCTCGGCAAGCAGTCGGGCATCAAGCAATGCGCCATGCAAATTGCGATGCGAGTTGTCTACGCCCAGCCGATCACACAAAGCATCGAGGGAATTGCGTTTGCCCGGAAATTTTTCCCTCGCTAGCAATAATGAGTCAGTGATCGTCATATCGCGCTTGGCTATCGGTGGCTGACGCAGTCGCGCGAGCTCTTGATCAAGGAAGGAAACGTCGAAGGCCGCGTTGTGAATAATCACGCGCGCTCCAGACATGAACTTCAGCAGCTCATCCGCAATCGTCGCGAACTTGGGTTTGCCGCGAAGATCCTCCCAAGAGAAGCCGTGAACCGCCGTCGCTCCAGAGTCGATTTCGCGCTCAGGATCAAGATAGGAATGCAGTTGATTGCCCGTCAAGTCGCGACCAATCGCTTCGACAGCGGCAACCTCAATAATCCGATGGCCAAGCCGAGGGTCAAGACCCGTCGTCTCGGTATCTAAGAATACAAGTCGCTCAAGAACTTCCATGGCGATTTAGGGTATCCTGAATTTCTTTGATAGCGAGCTCAATTTCTGCATCTGAAAGTGCCCGCCTACCTGTGCTGGGCTCAGCAAGCGTTATCGTGCGATCCATTTGGGTGCTGAATTCACCCATCGCCAAGGTTTCGGTGTGTGTTGTCGTCATTGTGTCGGACCATGCTCCAGCACTACCTGCCCATCGTACCGCAATGATGCTCAAGTTGTCGCAATCTGGACCGGCGCGTCTCTCAGCGTCGTTGACTACGTCCGGCGTCGCCTTGCTGAGTTCGGCCTGCGCCATCCGGGCTACGAGTTCACCGTCGTTGTAGGCACTCCAGAGGCCATCCGTACAAAGCATCATCAGATCATTTGGTTGTAGCGGGACGCGCGGTGAAAAATCGACCGTAGGCTCAAAGGCTCCGCCAAGACAACTGAAGACTTTGTTGCGATCAGGATGTCGCCCAGCTTCCAGCGTATTAATTAGCCCGTTATCGAGCAAGTACTGCACTTTTGAGTGATCGCGCGTTCGCGCGAGGAGCGACCCTCGGCGAACGTGATACAGGCGTGAGTCGCCAGCGTGGGCCCAATACGCAGCATCATCTTGAATAACGCATGCCACACAGGTAGTTCTGGGCGTATCAACCAACCTGAACCTTTGAGCATAGTCGGCAAGCGCATTGTGTGCCGCTTTAAGAGCGTTTTGGAGAAATATTACGGGAGAAGCTAGGATAGGTTTAGCTTCCTGCTCGAATCGTTCCAGCAGTAGACGCACCGTAATGTGCGCCGCGATTTCGCCGCCAACGTGCCCGCCCATCCCGTCCGCTACCACCAGGAAAAGTGCGTCTCGCGTGTAGATGTAGCCGACGCGATCCTGGTTGACCTTACGTCCGCCTCGACGGGTTTCTTGAAAAATTGAAAATTCCACGACTAGGCCGCGTGAATACGCGCGAAATTACAACTCAACACTGCTTGTGTTGCAAGAATTTTAGGCACGGTTACGGTTGTTTCCAGACAGACCAAGTCGAAGTGAGACACGCGCCAACCAAGTCTGTTTTAAGGGTTCTGGAGCGGCAAGCAGCATTTTTTGGACTTGATAAACAGACTGCGGCCGTTGAAGTGGATCGAGTTTTAGGCATTCATCTACCAAAGATAACAATCGCGGAGAATACTTTCCAGCCCAGAGCTTGGTAGCAGCCACGTAATGATCTTCTTTTTGGCGACTATCGGCAGCTTGCGGTGCAAACGCTGCGAAACACGCGAAAAGCGATGCGCCCACGCCATATAGATCGGTCCAAGGACCCAAACGATCCGAGTCGCCTTCTTTGTACTGCTCGGGTGCGGCAAAACCCGGCGTGTACATCGGCGTCATACGACTGCCACGTGAAGCCAAAACCTGACGGGCGGCGCCGAAGTCAAGTAGTACTGGTGAACCATCAGTTCGGATGTAAATATTGGCGGGCTTGATATCGAGGTGTAACAGGCGACGCGAATGGACCTCGCGCAAACCCGTGAGTAGCCGCGAGAACACGTGGCGGATGAGCCCTTCCGGCAACATGCCCTGATTGCCCTGAATATATTGCTGCAATGTACGACCTCGTTCGTACTTCATCACCATGTACACGGTTTCATTGGCACGGAAGAAATTCAGCACGCGAACTACGTTGGGGTGGTTAATCGTAGCAAGCGACTTGCCCTCGTCAAAGAAACACTTCATCCCAAAGCGAAAAGAATCGAGGTTCTCAATTGAGCTTGCGTGAACACGCGAGCCTTCTGATCGCAGGACTAGGCCACTTGGCAAATATTCCTTTATTGCAACAACGGTTCCATTGTCATCGACGGCGCGATAGACGATAGAAAAGCCGCCGCGACTAATCGCCCGGTCAATGCGGTAGTTATGAAGCTTGTAACCTTGCGGCAATGCGCGATTGGCGACAACAGACATGGATCAAACTTTTTCGATGAAGGTTGATGTCTGTTTGCGGCGCAGACGTGCAGTGTCCGGCCGCTTCACGATCCGCAAAAAAACAATACCAATATCAACATGCGCCATGTAATGGAGCATACATCACAGAAAGGCGGCTTTGTCGCTACAAGCAGCCCAGGTGACCTGCTGATTACGCGTGTATTAATGGGCCCTGATCGTCAATCTAGCATCGTTGGTTGCCCTTCTCGTGCGGATGCGCTCACTGGTTCTCGTCAACTCTCCTTCAAAAGTGTGGTATCTTGGGAGAATGGACTTTTTAATTGTTATCTTAGTTCGAACTAAGTGACTAACGATATATTTTGGGGCACGCTGTGGCACGTATTACTGTTGAAGACTGTTTGAACCATATTGACAATCGTTTTGAGCTGTCGCTAGCTGCGGCAACTCGTGCGCGCCAGTTGGTTGCCGGGCACCAGCCTCTTGTCGAGGACAGCAAGCGCGACAAACCAGTAGTGGTGGCTTTGCGTGAGATTGCCAGCGGCAGTATTGATCGATCTATTTTGAAGCGAATCGGTCTCTGAGGAGACTATGGGGCTGGGCCCTAGCGCGTCCGCATTCTTTTCTCGTGTCTCGCCGAGTTTTTCTTCGGAGGAATCTTCACGTCTCCACGCGGCATGGAACCTTGCTCAGTCAGCTCATAATGGTCAACTGCGCCAGTCTGGAGAGCCTTACGTAACGCATCCGCTCGCAGTTGCAGAGCTTGTCTTTGATTTGATCGAGCCGGATATTGACGCACTTTGTGCCGCTCTGTTGCATGACGTGGTTGAAGATTCAGAGACATCTCTAACAACTATAGAGAGTCGGTTCGGGGGCCACGTTGCCCATATCGTAGATGGGGTTTCTAAGCTTGATCGCGTCGGTGACGCAAGCGCTTACTCGGCGAAGGAAGAGACGCTTCGAAAGTTAGTCGCGGCGGGCGGGCGGGATTGGCGTGTTTTCGCCGTGAAGTTATGCGATCGTCTACACAATATGCGGACCTTGAGCGCAGTAAGTGTAGAAAAGCGTCGGCGGGTTGCGAGAGAGACCTATTCGGTTTTTTTTCCCTTAGCCAGATATGTTGGCTTTCACCGAGTCGCCACTGAGCTGGAATCATGGTCTCTGCGGTGTCTCTATCCGATGCGTTGGAGAGTCATCGACTCGTGGTGCCGTTACAAAGCTGCGGTTGACGAGCGTCGCTTGAGTGGAATGTTCGAGGGCGTTGCCGCTTCAGCATCAGATTTTGCTACGGTAGATGGGGCCCGTGTGCTGCACGAAACCATGGTGCGCGGGTTCCGGCGTCTCCGCGAAGATCGTGCCTATAGGGCGCTGTTCTCCATTCCGACAATTTTTAACTTTTGCGACTCAATCTCTGACGCGTACAGGCGAACCAGCGAACTGCACAGTAAGTTTGTTTTTGTGCCTGCCAGTTTCTCTTCTGACGCTTCCGAGGGTTTTGTGTCGTCTAAGGTTCTTCTTGGTCGTCGCGGACTTGTGGCGGAGTGTATTTTCCTGTTTCCTCGCGTTGCACGGGCACCTTGGGTGCGTGCTGTAGGGGAAAGCTCGAATGTTGACGACTTTATTGCGGTCGCAGGTGCGCTGGATCAGCCGGGGGGGTTTACCCGCGTTCTTCGAGAGCTGGTGGAGCATACTGCAATTTCAGTCTTCTCTCCGAAGGGGCAACGCCTGTCTCTGCCACTACATGCGACAGGGCTTGATTTTGCCTTCGCTATTCACACCGATCTGGGTCTTCGAGCTCGCGCGGTTCGCGTCAATGGCGTCTTGCGAGACGCAACGGTAGAGCTATCTGCGGGAGATATCGTTGAGGTGATACCCAGCGAATCGGTGTTGGCACGACCAGAGTGGCTATCGGCATTGCGATCGCCACGGAGCCGAGCGAAACTCCGCATTTGGCTGCGGGACATCGCACGACAGGAAGCCGTAGAGCTTGGCCGGAGACTGCTGTCGGAAGCAACCAGCATGGCCGAGCCAGAAGTGGAAGCAGGTATGGCGCGTCACGGCACCCTGATTGAAGCGTTGGGTGCGTTTAGCTTGGAGGAGTTGTGGCACCGAATAGGTTCCGGCCAATTGTCGGCTTATGCCGCAGCGTCAGCTCTGCGTGGCGCAGGCGCTGGAGCGCTAATTGCTGGAGCAACGGATCTTGATACGCGCAGCCAAATTTTGCTGGATGGGCAACCGAACAAGGGGGTCACGTATTGCGACGTATGCAAGCCATTTCCCGGCGATGAAATAATTGCAGTTTCATCATTTGCGGGTGCCAAAGTCCATCGAATCGACTGTCTCCACAAAGCAGACGGGCGTTCTTCCAATGACTTCTTTGTTCCTTCTTGGGCAAATAGGCTGGTTCAGCCTTTGCCGGTATGCGTGGCAATCAAGTCAGTTGATAGAAAGGGTTTGCTTTCAGACTGCGCACGTGCAATATCGGAATGCGACATTAACGTGATTGCTGTGAACACGGTGTCGCGGAACGATGCGTCGGGATCTGTAGCCACCCTGGAATTCACGATGCTCGTACGTTCTAGGGCAAAACTTGAGCGGTGCCTGAGCGAACTAACTAAAGTTGCGGGTGTAAAAAGTGCGGTCCGTCCTTTGCAGTCACTAGGGTGAGCGCAGATAGAGCTATTTAAGTAACTGAGCCAATTCTCCTGATTGGTGCATTTCTCGCATGATGTCGGTGCCGCCTACAAACTCTTTATCCACATAAAGCTGTGGGATGGTTGGCCAAGATGAATACTGTTTGATTCCTTCGCGGATTTCCTGATCTTCAAGGACGTTAACGAAAGCAAAATCCTTAACACCGACGTCGGACAACATCTTGACGGCTGACGCGCTAAATCCGCATTGCGGGAACTTGGGGCTCCCCTTCATGAAAAGTACCACTTTATTCGCAGAAACTGCTGATGCGATTTCACGCTGAACATCTCTGGACGGATCATTTGTCATAGATTGCCTGTTGAAAATTACTACTGGGATTCCACAATTGTACTGTTGGTAGTTGCACCAACCACTCGCCTATCTGCGCCACAAACGAAAACGCCCCATCAAGAATGATGAGGCGTTGGAGTGGGGGAGTTAGTTTGACGCTGACCTACTTTCGCGAGCTATAAGGCTGACTATCATTGGCGCTGAGCCGTTTCACGGTCCTGTTCGGGATGGGA
>Ga0209181_10004410_pt1 | contig 20968 bp, 16 predicted proteins | sample MAT05_FD_187208 | JGI IMG/M metagenome (GOLD analysis project Ga0209181, IMG submission 187208) | Freshwater microbial communities from Lake Fryxell liftoff mats and glacier meltwater in Antarctica - MAT-05 (SPAdes) (version 2) | ecosystem: Environmental > Aquatic > Freshwater > Ice > Liftoff... | reverse complement strand
CGAGCACCGTGCCCCACGACGCGCCCGCCGAGCCGTCCTCGATGAGCCCAGTGGCGTCGACGACGCGCTCGCGCAGCGCGCGCAGCACCGCGCGAAAGTCGAGCTCGCGGCTGTCTTCGAGGAGCACCGCGCGCGTCGCCGCATCGAGAAAGCCGCTGCGCGAGGGCACCATGTGCAGCCGCTGATATGCGCCCACCGCCGCGACCGTGTACGGCTCGTACACACCCTCGACCGCGCGCGTCGAGAGCAGCGCTTCACAGCGCAGATGCGCCTGAATCGCGAGCACCGGGCCGACCTTGCTGCGCAGCTCCGCCACGCGCCCGCGCAGCGAGACGAGCGACGCCGGCTCACGCAGCGCCAGCGCTGTCGCAGTCTCAGGCGCGGTTCCCATCGCTGTCGCTGTCGCCGTTGCGGGCACTGTCGCTGTCCCGGTCGCTGTCGCCGTTGCGGGCGCTGTCGCTGTCCCCGCGTCCGCCTGCGCCGCCGCAAAGCTCGCCTCTGCGCGCGTCAGCTGCGCGAGCAGCTGGCGATATTGCTGCGCCTGTCGCGCTCGACCTTCAGCGTCGCCGAACGGCGCGAGCGCGCGATCGAACGCAGCGAGCGGCGCGTCGTCGATCGCTGCGTGACACGTGTGGCGCTCGTCGTCGGCGAGCCGCGCGGCGAGGACGGCGAATGTCGGCGTGATGCCGTAGAGCTCGAGGAAGCGATCGCTGCGCGCGCGGTCGAACTCTTCGCCCTCGCCGAACTGTTGCGCGGCGAGCGCGCGGTACGTGTCGACGTACGGCTGCTGCCCTTGCTCGCCGAGCGCTGCGTCCGGCGACAGGAGAAACGGCACCCACACATCGCGCAGATCGACGATCACCAAGCCGCGCGCCTCAGCGTCGGCGTGCGTCAGCGTGGCGCTGCTGCGACCGGCCTCGAACACCGGGATCTGCGCGCCCTCGTGCGGACGATCGCCCTGCCGATTGCGCGTCGGCGCGCCCATCCGCGTGAGTGGCGCGCCGGACGCCGGGACCTCGTCGAGCAACGCATCGGGCGGCGGATCGACGTCCTCCGTGTCGCGCGGAGCGAGCGCGCCAAGCGGCTCGTCGTCTTCGACTTCGACTGGCACGACGGCGGCGACGCCGCCCGCAGCGACGCCGCTCCGACCGACGCCCGCGTCAACGACCGCTGCACGCGACGGGCTGCGTCCGGCGAGCGCCGCGACCCTCGCCTCCGTCCCACGCACCACCTCACGCGCGCGCGCCACCAGCTCCGCGCGCGCGATCGACGCAAACGCGCGCCGCGTGCGGGTACTGCCCGCGTCGTGCGCCGCGCGTGGTTCGCTGCGACAAGCGCCGACCGTCAGCGCGGCAGCGGCGAATACGCAGAGCACAGTGGCGAGGAGGGGAGCGCGCACGATTCTATGGACGTGAATCTCCGGCCACCCATGCACGCTGCCAAGTGGGGGCAGCTGCAACGTGGCGCAGCGCAGCAATGCGACGCAGTGCATCACACCCGCGCTGCATCACACCCGCGCTGCATCGCACCCGCGCTGCATCGCATCCACGCTGCATCGCATCCACGCTGCACAGGCGCCGCGAGCGCGATCAGCTCAGCGCGCGCTCTTCGATCCACGCGATGACGCGCGCCGAATAGTCGATGCCGTCGAGGCGGGCCATCTGCTGGATGCCGGTGGGGCTCGTCACGTTGACCTCCGTGAGCTTGCCGCCGATCACGTCGAGTCCAACGAAATAAAGGCCATCCGCGCGCAGCCGCTCGCGCACGCCGGCGATGATCGCGCGGTCCGCGTCGTCGAGCACGGCGCGCTCGACGGTGCCGCCGACGTGGATGTTGGAGCGCAAATCATCCTTGCGCGGCACGCGCAAGATGGCGCCGAGCGGCTCGCCATCGAGCAGCAAGATGCGCTTGTCGCCGACGACGACGTCCGGCAGATACTTCTGCACCATCGCGATGCGCTTGCCGCTCAGCGTCGTGCCCTCGACGATCGCGTTGAAGTTCATGTCGCCGATGGTGAGGCCCATGACACCCGCGCCGCCCGCGCCCGACAGCGGCTTGATCACCGCGCGACCACCGACCTCCGCGACGAACGCCTTGATGCGTGCCGCATCATTGGTCACCAGCGTGTCGGTCATCAGCTCTGGGAAATGGCACGCATAGAGCTTCTCGTTGGCGTCGCGCAGGCCGCGCGGGTCGTTCACGACCAGCGTCTCGGAGCGCAGCGTCTCGAGGATCTGCGAGCCCCACAGATACGACTCGTCGAACGGCGGATCGGTGCGCACCAGCACCGCGTCGATGTCGCGCAGACAGATGTCCTCGGCGTCACCGAGCGTGATCGGTCGCGCCGGATCGCGCTGCATCGTCGCCGTGCGCACCTTCGCGTAGGCGACGCCGCCGCGCAGGTAGAGGTCGGTCATCGCGCAGTGATCGACGCGGTGGCCGCGCGCCTGCGCCGCCTCCATCAGCGCGAACGAGGTGTCGGCGTCGACTTGAACGGTGTGCGGCGGATCCATCACGCAGACGAGGTGCATGCGGACGCTCTATAGCATTACGGACACGCGCGTCGGACGAGCCCGCGCGGCGCTCAGAGCCCGTTGTCGCGGATGAACTGATTCGTGAAGCGCGTGGTCACGTCGTACGCCTCGCGCGTCTGCTTCTCGATGAACGACTCGAGCGCGCCGCCGATGCCGAATATCTTGGCCTCGAGATCGACCGTGCAGATGCGCTCGATCTTCTTCTCGCCGCGCGACTCGACCCAATATTCGCCCCGCGTCGTCAGCCGCTCCGCCATCCGATTCGGCGTGATGGTGTAGCGCCAGCGTTTGCTCTTGGGGTCGTAGCGGCCCTCTTCGGTGTACGCGACGCCGTCGCCGATCGCCTTCTTCAGCAAGCTCGGCACGTCGAAGTTCGGCTCCATGACCGCACGGCGGACGATCACGCCGCCCGGCTCTTCGTGCTGATCGAGCAGCTCCCAGCGCTTGTACTTCAGCGCCTCGGCGTAGAGGCGGCGATTGTAGTCCGCATTGAAGAAGACCTTCGGCCAGAAGGTCTCTTCATCGGTGTCGAAGATGTGCTTGAGCGTGAGGTGCTTCGTCACGTTGGCGTGTTCCGACGACGCGCGCTCACGGCTCGACTGCGACGACGACGACGGTGACGTTGTCTTCGCCGCCGTTCTCGTTCGCGAGGCGCACCAGCTCGCGCGCGGCCTCTTCCGTCGTGCCGGTGCTGAGGATGGCGCAGATCTGCTCGTCGGTGATCATCCCGGACAGGCCGTCCGAGCAGAGCACGTAGCGGTCGCCGACCTGCGGCTGCTCGGGGACGAGGTCGACGACGACCGAGTCCTGCATGCCGAGCGCGCGGGTGATGACGTTCTTCGGGAGCTCGTCGCGCTGTTCCTGCGTCATGTCGGGCATGACCAGCAGGTAGTCGTTGACGAGGGAGTGGTCGCGGGTGAGCTGCGTGATCTCGGCCCCACGGACGCGATAACAGCGGCTGTCGCCGACGTGCGCGACGTAGAGGCGCGTGTGGTCCTTCGAGAAGAGCGCGCCGACGATCGTCGTGCCCATCCCGGCCACCGAGCGATCGCGCGAGGAGGCCTCGAAGATCTGCTTGTTGGCGACCTTGATGCCGGTGATGAGGCGGTTCTCTTCGATCGACAGATGCGGATCGAAGTGGAACGGCCACGTCGCGTCTTCCCCCGCGGTCGCCTGGAAAAAGGAGGCGATGGCGTGAGTCGCCATCTTGCTCGCGACGTCGCCAGCCTTGTGCCCCCCCATGCCGTCAGCGACGACGAAGAGATCGAATTCGGTGAGGATGCAGTAGCTATCCTCGTTGTGCTCTCTTTGCAGACCTACGTCTGAGAGCCCTGCGGCGATGACGTTCATGGCGTCGAGCGCGCGACCTTTCGCGAAGATGTGGCGGCCCACGTTCATACGCGCGGGGCTCAGTGTCAAGATCTTCTGATAATGTGCGCGGCGATGATGAGCGGAACAAAGAAGATCGCGGTGATCGGCGGCGACGGCATCGGCACCGAGGTGGTGCGCGAGGGCGTGCGCGTCCTCGAGGCGCTCAAGGAGCTGCGCGGCTATCCGCTCGAGCTCTGGCACCTCGACCTCGGCGCGGACCGCTATCTCCGCGACGGAACGACGTTCCCGAAGGACGTCGCCGAGACCATCCGCACCGAGTGCAGCGCGGTGCTGCTCGGAGCGCTCGGTGATCCGCGGGTGCCGGGGCTCGAGCACGCGCGCGACATCTTGTTCGGCCTGCGCTTCGGCCTCGATCTCTACTGCAACGTGCGCCCCGTGGTGTGCCTCTCCGATCGGTTGATGCCGCTCAAGGGCAAGACCGCGAAAGACTGCAACTTCGTCGTCTTCCGCGAGAACACCGAGGGCATCTACGTCGGCATGGGCGGCCAGTTCAAGCGCGGCACGCCCGACGAGATCGCCATCAACGAGGACCTCAACACGAGGAAGGGCGTCGAGCGCATCATCCGCGCGGCGTTCGAATTCGCCGTTGCGACCGGACGACGACGCGTGCACATGGCGGACAAGTCGAACGCGATGAAACACGCGCACGAGCTCTGGTACCGCGTGTTCTTCGAGGTCGCGAAGGAGTACCCGCAGCTCGAGGCAAGACACGTCTACGTCGATGCGATGTGCCTCTATCTCGTGCAAGATCCGTCGATGTTCGAGGTCGTCGTGACGTGCAATTTGTTCGGCGACATCGTCACCGATCTCGGCGCGGGCCTGCAGGGCGGCCTCGGCATGGCCGGCAGCGGCAACATCAACCCAGGCCGCGTCAGCATGTTCGAGCCGGTACACGGCAGCGCGCCGCCGCTCGCGGGCAAAGACGTCGCCAACCCGCTCGCCACGGTCCTCACCGTCGGCATGATGCTCGCGCATCTCGGCTGGCCTGAGGAAGAAGCGCTTCTCACCGAGCTGGTGCGCGACGCCGTCGAGAGCGGCAACTGCACCACCGACGTCGGCGGCAAGCTCGGCACGCGCGCGACCGGCGACTACATCGTCGGCCGTCTGCGCGGCTGAGTCGCACAGCGCCGCAGCCGACGAGCAGACGGCTCAGCGCTCTTCGCCGATGCGCGTGCGATCGACGCTCACCGGCAGCGCGAACGGCCAGCCGCGCGCGGGGTCTTCTAGGTAGCGGTAGCGCGCGAGGTGCGTGGTGACGCGGCGCACATAGTTGCGCGTCTGGTCGACCGGAATGCGCTCGACGAAGCGCGCGAGATCGTCGTCCGCGATGCTGTGCAGCCAGCGCCGCACGCGCGGACCGCCGGCGTTGTACGCGGCGATCGCCAGCGGCCACTGATCGCCGAACGCGCGCAGCAGCGACGCGTGATAGGCAGCCGAGAGCCGCACATTGGTCTCCGGCTCGAACAAGCGGGCGCGATCAAAGGGGCGCAAGCCGATGGTCTCCGCGAGCCGCCGCGCGGTCGAGGGCAGCAGCTGGAGCAGGCCGATCGCATCGGCGTAAGAGACGGCGTCGGGATCGTAGCCGCTCTCCTGACGCATGATCGCGTAGAGGTAATCGGCAGGCAGCGCGCGCTCGGTGGTCGCGGCGCGCACGGCGTCTGCGTAAGGGCGCGGATACGCCGCGGCCCACAGCCACGCGTCGTCGGCGTCGGGCGCGTGGGTCAACGTCGCGCGCGAGGCGACGAGGCGATGTGCGCGCGCGGCGTCGCCGAGCTGCAAAAACGCGCTCGCCAGCGCCTCGAGCTCGCGGCCGCTCGGCGCGCCGCGGCGCACGGTGTCTTCGTCGCGGCGCAGCGCCGTCAGCGCATCGTCGCGCAGGCCGAGCGCGGCGTAGAAAGCGGCGGCCTCGGGCAGCGTGAGCGGCGGCAGCGGCGCAGCGGCGATCGCGCGTGTCGGCGCGGGTGGAACTGGCGGGCCGACCTCTTCGCCGAGCGCCTCGAGCCGCGCGCGCGCGAGCAGCGCATACCAGTGCAGCGCCTCCGCCGCGATCGCCGCGCGGTAGTGCGTGATCGCGGCCGCGCGCTGGTTTGCGCGCTCCGCCGCACGGCCGGCCCAATACGCGCCGCGCCCACGCACGAGGCCGCCGCTGCCGCTCTCCGAATAGGCGGCGAACGCTTCGCGCGCTTCGGCGAAGCGGCCAGCGTCGAGCTTGGCGAAGGCGAGCTCGGCGCGCGCAGCACGCGCAAATTCAGGCGAGCGCGCCGCGCGTGGGCCGCGCAAAAAGCGCTCGATGCGCGAAGTGCCGTCGCGCGCGCCGGTGCGCAGCGCGAGCAGCGCCGCGAGATATTCGGCTTCGGCCGACTCGGCTGCGTCGGGATGTGCGCGCGCGAGCTGCGTGTAGCCGCGGATCGCGCCCGCATCGTCGTCCGAGCGGGCCAGCGCGCGCGCTGCGTGAAATGCGTCCGCGGTCGCCGTGCTGCCGCCGAGCCGCGCCGCCTCGCCGAGCGCGCGCGCCGCCTCCGGATAACGCGCACGCGTGCCGTAGAGCGCCATTCCGCGCAGGTGCTGTAGACGCGCTCGCGTGGCGCGCGCTGCGGCGCTGCGACCGCTCGGTGCGCGGGCCCCCTCGAGCTCGGTGAGCGCGCGCTCGTGCTGCCGCGCGCGTGACAAGCGCTCGGCGCGGGTGAGCCGCTCGTCGAGCGAAAAACGCACGCTACGCGTCCCATCGAGCTCGGCGAGGCGCGCGCGCACGACGTCGTCCTTCGCGTGATCCGGCCGCGTCAGCGCGAGCGCGCGCAATTCGCGCGCAGCCTCCGCGCGATGCCCAGCCGTCACCAAAAGCACCGCGAGCTGCAGCCGCTCGCCAAACGCGCGCTCGCCCGCCGCGCGCACCGCCGCGCGCTGCGCCGCGATCGCCCGCGGCAGATCGCGCGCAGCCTCCGCGCACACCGCGCGCTGCGCGTAGACGCTCGCCACCGTATCGGGCAGCGCGTCGAGCAGCGGCGCCGCCTCCGCGCAGCGGCCGACGCGCGCCATCATCAGCGCACGACGCCGCGCCGCATCACGCCGCGCGAACTCGGGCAGCGCGGCCGTCTCCGCGAGCGCATCGACCGCTTCGGCGAGCCGACCGAGCCGCTCGAGCAGGCGCGCGCGCAGATAGACGACGCGCGGCGTGGCGCGCACCTCGCTCGACAGCGCGTCGAGCGCGCGCAGCGCTTCTCCGTCGCGATGCGTAGCGACCAGCGGCGCAACTCCGACGAGCCCAGCCGCGACGTCCGCGTCACGCGTGTTCGGCGCGACGGCTGCGTCCTGCGCGCGCACCTCGGCTGCGCGAGCTGCGGGCACGACGAACAGCGCCGCGCTGACGATGACGCGCAGCACGCACGCACGGCGCGCGACGGACAGCTGCGGGCCGCACGAAAGAGACACGTCCGGGCAGCCTGTGGTCCCCATCGTCGACGTGCAACGAATTGCGCGGGTGCGGCTGTTCCCGCCGCGGATCACCAGCCGCACGACCGCACGGCGCAGGTCACGCGGCACCACTCGCGCCGGCGGATTGGCGCGCTCCCTGACGTTCGCGTACCTTGCGCGCCGCATGTTCGTCCGTCGCCTATCTGTCATGCTCGCGCTCGCCGCCATCGCGCTGGTGCCGTTCGCCGTCGGCTGCTCGCCGAGCATCGGCGACTCGTGCGGCGCGTCGACCGACTGCGACATCAACGGCACGCGCATCTGCGATCTCGCGCAGCCCGGCGGCTCTTGCACGATCCAAGGCTGCGACGTCGGCACCTGCCCGGATGGCGAGGGCACCTGCGTGCAGTTTCGCTCCGACGAGCCGCGCCTCACCGACTCATATTGCATGTACTCGTGCGAATCGGACTCGGACTGCCGCGACGACGAGGGCTATCGCTGCCTCACCGGCGAACAGACCGGTGGCGTGGTCCTCGACGGCACCGCGAAGTTCTGCGCGATCCCGCCAGCCGCCGCGCCCTGACGCCGCGAGCCATCGCGCAACTGGCGGTTAATTGGCTCTTTGCGCGCGCACAGCGTAGTGCGCTCGTGAACCATGTCCGCGGGATTGCTCCGTTATCTCGGTGCTCGCTCGCTCCGCGCGCTGCTCACGGTGCTCGGCGTGGTGTCGCTCGTCTTCTTGCTGGTGCGCGCGGTGCCAGGCGATCCGGTCGACGCGATCCTCGGCGATCAAGCCTCGCCCGGTGATCGCGCCGCGCTGCGCAGCGCGCTGCACCTCGACGCGCCGCTGCTCGCGCAATACGCGCTGTTTCTCGGCGACGTCGGCAATGGCTCGCTCGGCCACTCGTTTCGCCGCCGCGACGAGACCGTCTCGTCGCTGATCGTGCAGGTGTTCCCGTCGACGCTCGCGCTCGCGCTGTCGGCGTTCGTCATCGCGTGGCTGCTCGCGCTGCCGCTCGGCTCGCTCGCGGCGGTGAAGCGCAACTCCGCGTGGGACACCAGCGCGCGCGGCGTCGCGCTGTTCGGACTCGCGGTGCCGTCGATCTGGCTCGGCCCGCTGCTCATCTTGCTGTTCGGCGTGGTGCTGCGCGTGCTGCCGCTGCCGGGCGACGAGGACGCGGGCCTGCTCGGCTTGTTGCTGCCATCGCTGACCATCGGCGCGGCGCTCTCCGCCGTGCTGACGCGCCAGACCCGGGCGGCGATGATCGAGGTGTTGTCCGAGCAATACGTGATGGCGGCGCGCGCGCGCGGCGTGTCGGCGTTTCGGGTCGTCGTCGTGCACGGCCTGCGCAACGCGCTCTTGCCGGTGATGACGGTCGGCGCAGCGCAGCTCGGCGCGGTGCTCTCCGGCACCGTGATCACCGAGAAGATCTTCGAGCGCGAAGGGCTCGGCACGCTGTTCCTCGACGCGTTCTTCGCGCGCGACATTCCGGTCGTGCAGGGCTGCGTGCTGGTCGTCGCGCTGCTCTACGTCGTCGTGAACCTCGCCGTCGATCTCGCGTACGGGCTCGTCGATCCCCGCGTGAGGCTGTCGTGAGCGCAGGGCCGGTCCGCGCGCGCTGGCGCCGGCAGCTCGCCAAGCTGCCGCTCGGCGTCGTGCTGGTGCTGATCTTCGTGCTCGCGGCGATCTTCGGGCCGCTGGTGGCGCCCTACGATCCGGCGCAGATCGACCTCGCGCACGAATATGCCGCGCCGTCGCTCGCGCATCCTTTTGGCACCGGCGACAACGGCACCGACGTGCTCAGCGTGCTGCTGCACGGCGCGCGCCTCGCCGGCACGATCGGCTTCATCGTGGTCACGCTGTCGGTGCTGATTGGCACGCTCACAGGTGCGCTCGCGGGCTATCGCGGCGGCGCGATGGATCACGCCGTCACCGGCGTCGCCGATCTGGTGCAGTCGTTCCCAGCAGTGGTGCTCAACGTCGCGATCCTCGCGGTGGTCGCGCGCCCCGGCGTGTTGCATCTGGTGCTCGCGCTGGTGTCGAACGGCTGGGTCATCTACGCCCGCGTCGCGCGCGGTCAGACGCTGGCGATCCGCGAGCGCGAGTACATCCAAGCGGCGCGCGCGCTCGGCATGAGCGACACGCGCATCTTGCTGCGTCACGTGCTGCCGAACCTCGGCGGACCGCTGGTGATCCAAGCGACCAGCGGCCTCGGCGCGGCGATCCTCGCAGAGTCGACGCTGTCGTTCCTCGGCCTCGGTCCGGGCAAGGCCGCCAGCTGGGGCTCGCTGCTCGACCAAGGCAGCAGCGTGCTCCTGCGCTTTCCGCACGTCGCGCTGTTCGCCGGCGGCACGATCGCGGCGACGGTGCTCGGCTTCAATCTGGCCGGTGACTGGCTCCGCGATCGGCTCGATCCCAAAGGCTGAAGAGCCGTTGATCGATTGGCAGCGCGGATCGCTATCGCGTCACGGACGCATCGGCGGGCGCGACGGCCAGGCGCCCCACGCGTAGCTGCCGAGCGTACTGCGCAGCGTTCCAGGCGCGCTGCCGGGCACTGCGCGGACCACAAGCGCGCCGCCCTCGGCCACTTGGAGTGCGACGCGGCTCTCGGCGTGGCTCCGGCTGACGACATGGAAGTCGCGCGAGCGCGTCTCGTCCGATACGCGGCGCCGCTCGACCGTGCTGCACGCGATCGACGCGTCGCTCGCAGCGCTCGCCCAGCGACACAGCGTCGTGCCAGCGCGCTCGGTCACGAGCTCGAACTCCTCCCGATCGAGCGTCTCGCCGGCAACGTCGAACGCGCGCCACTCGACGAGAAGCTCGCTCTCGTCGGCGCGAAACGTCAGCGTATCGATGGTGAAGCTCGGGCCGGAGAGCGACGAGCACTCGAAGTCGTCGATGCGCTGGAACGTCGTGAAGCCAGCCCCGTTGGAGAGCGCCAGCCACACGGGCGTGAGCGCATCGGCCAAGTGAATCCCGAGCACCGCGACACTGCGCTGCCGCACCGACGCGATGGCAACTCCATAGGCGATGGTGCAATCGGCCTCCGCTCGCATGTCCGGGTACGCCGTCGCGAGCAGCGCCGAGCACGCGTCCGTCGCCGCGGGGACGGCGTCGGTGACGAGCAGGCCCGGCACGTACGAGCGCACCACCGGGGGCGCACGCAGCCGCTCGACACACGCCGCGCCGCGCGCAATCACGCTGCCATCACGCGGCTGCGCTGCGACTGTCTGCCCGTCGGGACACGACATCGCCTCGGGCGCCCAGCCGCTCAGCGCGTCGTCGCCGAGCCGCTCGTGCGGCGTGATGTCGCGACCGCCGACCGCCGTGACCTCGACGGACACCCGCGGCGCCGAGGCCGACTGTGTGAAACGAATGCTGCCTGTCGTGGAGCTCAGTCCCCGCTTCGGGGCGCGACCCACGGCGCGTACCCGTGTACCTGCGATCCCACGTGCGACGAGCGCTGCCGCGGCCACCTCTGCGCGGCGCAGCGCGAGCACAGCGGCATCCGGCTCGTCCGGCGACGCCTCGCCGACGAGGTCGATGCGCGTGATGTGAGGCGCCGCTTGCAGCGCGCTCACCCACTGGGTGATCACCGAAGAGCGCGCGATCGCCGCGAGCTGCGGCATCGGCAACATGAAGTCGAACGGCGGGCGGTCGCTGCCGCGCGCGTCGACCGCGTCGGTGCAGCCGTCGGCGTCATGGACCGCGTTCCATGTCTCCCTGGCGCGCGGACACTGGTCGCAGAGGTCCGGGATGGAGTCCGCGTCGTCGTCGCGATCGGGGCAGCCGTCTTCGTCGCGAAAGCCGTCGCAATCTTCGGCGAGCGTCGGGCACAGGTCCGCGGCCGCGCGCGGGCCATCGCCGTCGGGATCGTCGACGTCGCCCGGGATCGCGGATGGCGCACTCGGCGCGGCGGTCGGCATATTGGGTACGTTCGGCGCACGAGACGCAGACGGCGCGGTCGGCACAGGCGCAGGCGGCACGTCCGCGCGACGCGACGCGCCACAGCCGAGCAGCGCGAGTAGCGCGATAACGACGACGGTGCGCTCGGCCGACGCACGCGCAGCAGATGCGCGCGTGAGAGCGGCTACTCGTCGTGGCCGAAGCGATGCTGCAGCAGGTGCGAGGTCACGTCGTCCCAAGCTTCTGCGCCTTTCTCCATCGCGACCGAGGCGATGTGCACGTGCAGCACGACGCGCTCGACCTTCGAGGTGAGCCCGGCCGGCTGCGCCTTTTTCCCCGGCCGCACGAAGATCGCCTCAGTGCCGGGCACGGGAAACGGCCGCGAGATGTGCATCGTCTTCGTGTACTTGCGCTGACCACCGACGAGCGTCGCGCCGAGCAGCGAGTGCGCCGCCTCTGACGAGCCGGTGCGCCGATCGTTGACCTCGATGCACTCGAGCGCGGAGTCGATGATGTAGACGCGGTTGCGCGTCCACACCTCGAGCATCCGATAGCGCTGACCGGCGAGACCGGCGTTGCGCGCCGAGAGCACCACCGCGTCGCGCGACAGCACGATCTCGATCGCCGGCGGCTCCTCCGCGCTCTTGCCGGGCGCGACGATCGTCGTCTCCTCCTCGTCGTCGGCGTACTCGGGGTGCTTCGCCATGTTCGCGCAGGGTATCACGCAGTGCGCAGCGCACGGCGCGCGGCGCGGCGCTTGCGCCAGCGCCAGAACAGCGCGATCGCGATGAGCGGCGACGCCGCTGCGAGCGCGAACGCCGCCGGATAGAGCAGCTCGCGCGACTGACCGAGCCGCACCGGCGGCGGCCGCGGCCGCTCGATGACGACGACGGCGGTGCCTGGCACTGGCGCTGTGCCCTGACGGATCTCGGCGACGACGGCACCGGGCGCCGGAGCGACGACGCCGATGTGGTTCATCACCTCGCGCTCGTTGCCGCGCACGAACACCTCTTCGACGCCGTCTTCACGCTGCCGGACCTTCGACGCGTGCACTTTCCCGCGACCCTCACCGCCACGCCCCTCACTGCCGCGACCGTCACCGCGATTGTCGTGCGACTCGCTCGCGCCGAGTCCGAGCTTCGCCTCCCAGCGGCCGCCTGACGGCGAGTTCACGATTCCGCCCTCTTCGGCGACGAACATCGCGCTCGAGCCGCCGCCATCGAGGTTGAGCGCCGCGTCCGCGCCGAGCTCGACGAACATGCGCGCGAGCTCGTACAGCGTCATCCCATGGCTGTGCCCTTGGCGGCCATCGACGACGATCAAGATCACCTTCTTGCCATCGCGCGAGACGCCCACCGACGAGCGCGGATGACGCAGATTCGCGCTGTCGAACGCGTCGAGCGAAGGTGTGTCGAGCCGCCCGCCGCGCACCAACATCGGCTGGCCGCTCACCGCCTCGCCGACGCGCGCCACCACGACCTCGTCGTCGTCGACCTCAGGCGCGCTGATCCACGCGTGCCCCGCGCGCGTCACCGCGAAGAAGCCGATCTCCGTGTCGTCTTCGCCATCCGGCCAGCGCGCGCCGCCGCCCGCAGTCACGCCCTCGGCGTGCTGCATCATTCCCCAGAAGCCGCCGTTGGTCGCCGCCGCAAGATGATTGTTCGTCGCGTATTCGCTGACCGTGCTCCAGCGCTCGTCGTAAGGCGTCGCGCGGATGTGTACGCCCGGGTGCCCGAGGTCGACGACGAGGGCATGGATCGTGCTCGGCAGCGTCGTCGTTCTCACGAGGTGACGAATGCCAGGATTGGGCTCCGACCAGACATCGCTGTGCTCGACCGGCGCGCGCGGCACTTCCTGCGCAACCACGCGAGACGCAATGCCCAGCGCGCAAACGGCGAGCGCGCAAACGGCGAGCGCAGCACAGAGGACGATCCGCACAGAAGCCCCCACGCGCGGCGAAGGAGCGGCGGCGAGCGGCACGCGATGGAAGGCGGAGCGCATGTTCGGCGGCGATTATTCGCAAGTACCGCGCCCACCGCAAAGGAACCGCAAGCCGACCGCGATTGCCTGGCTTGCCGCGCCGCGTCGGTGTACACGGCGTGGCGCGCGGGAGACGACGGTGCGGACCAGCAGACACGAAGCGATTCCCGGACCGCACCGCACGCATTTCGCGGCGCTCTTCGCGCTGCTGAGCGCCCTCGTCTTCGCAGCCAGCGCGTGCGACGACTGCGGCGGAGCGAGCCCAACACGCAGCGCCGACGCCAGTCCGCCACCAAGCACCGCGCCGCACGACACCCACGCGGACGCCGACGCCGACGCTGCCGCCGACGCTGCCGCCGACGCCGACGCTGCCGCCGCTCTCCCCGACCTCGGCCCGCTCGGCGATGCTCCGCCCCGCGGCCTGCGCGGCGGCGGCTCTTTCTTCGAAGTGCCCGACGGCGATCTGCGCGAGCGCCTCGCCTCGCAGCCGCTGCGCGAGGTCAAGCGCGGCTACGGCGGCCGCAGCGTCGCGTTCAAGATCACGCTCGCCGACGGAACGCAGGGCTACTACAAGCCCGAGCAGACGTTCTCCGCCGCGCACTGGTGGGCCGAGGTCGCCGCGTATCACCTCGATCGCGCGCTCGGCCTGCATCGCACCCCGCCCGTCGTCTCGCGCCGCTTGCCCTGGGCTGAGCTCCGTGCGGCGGCGCCGAGCGACGAGCGCTTCGCCGAGGTCATCGTCGGCGACGACGGCACTGTTCGCGGCTGCTTCTCTTACTGGGTCCCCGACCGGCTCACCTCGATGCGCTTCGGCCGCGGCTGGGAGCGCTGGGTGCGCGTCCAGAGCTGGCCCGACGCCGCCGTCTCGCCGTTCCAGCGCCCGCGCGTCTACATGGAGATGCTCGCCGCCCAGCGCGCCGCCGGCCGCGACGTCGATGGCGGCAGCGAGCACAACGCCTCCAGCGATCACAGCGCCGCCGGCGATCCCGCCGAGACCATCGCGCCCGATGTCGCCGCCAACGAGCGCAACGACGAGGGCACCCAGCTCCCGCACGCGCCCGTCGAGCCCGACGACGCCGAGCGCGCCGCCGAGCTCTCCGATCTGCTGGTGTTCGACTACCTGACGCAGAACACCGATCGCTGGGGCGGCGGCAACGCCAACGTCCTCACCCGCGGCGCCGGCGGCCGCATCGTCTTCCTCGACAACGCCGCCGGCTTCCCCCACACCGCCGCCGCGACCACCGCGCTGATGGACTCGCGCCTGCGCGTCTTGCAGCGCTTCCGCCGCCGTACCGTCGCAGCGCTACGCGCGCTCGATGTGCAGCAGCTCGCGCGCCGCATGCAGAGCGAGCCGCTCGCGCCGATCCTCGATGCGCGGCAGCTCGCGCATATCGAGGAGCGGCGCAATACGCTTTTGGCGCGCGTGGCCGAGATGGAACAGCGCTTCGGCGACGAGGCTTATTTTCACTGACTTGCGGTAGTTGTGAGGGTTTTTGCGCTGCGCGTGGCGACTCCCCCGGTCAAAATTGCTCACTTTTTTCGTGAAGAACCTGTTGGGAGTGAGCCTCAATCGTTGCGCTCCCGCGCGGGGAACCTCCCCCAGCCCCTCGTTCGAGGGGGGCTTTTCCGATGGCGGTGGTGGGAGTCGCGTGCACTCGAATACCGGCGCTGCGAGGCACCCCCAACCCCCTTGGAAAGGGGGCTTTCGGAGGGAATTGAGAAGAGTTCGGGCCAAGTTCGGTACACCCACGCCACCGGCGGCGTCCGAAAAACCCAACCTCTTACGCGACCCAGACAGCCCGCAGCCCTTCGCTCACCGACCTTGCGATGTGCACCCAGCTACACAAGGACGCTCGACCATCCTCCCCCGAGAGGACTTACTGACAAGAAAACTCCTCCCCCGGCGGGGGAGGCAGGGAGGGGGTGAAAGCCCGCCCCTGCCAAGGGGCAAGTTCGCACGGCGACGGTGTGACCTCGCGAGATGTGATGAATCTCGAGCCTCCCCCAGCCCACCACGGGTATCTCGGCGGATATGGCGCAGAGCGCCGTCAACCTCATCTTGCCAAAGCTGATCGCCTTTGCGAAAGCGACGATGGCTGGCTGACTCAGTCAGTCGCTCACGGCGCGCTGCTGCGCAGCACCAGCTCTACCCACGTGCCCTCGGGCAGCGCCGGCCGGATCGCGCGCAGCAGCAGCGGCTGGCCAAAGAGGTGCACCGCGAGCGCCACCGCGACGACGATCCACGAGCTCAGCGCCGGCACGCCGCACGCGATCCGCGCGGTCGCGCGCATCGACATGAACAGCACGAGGCGCGGCAGCAGGAGCCACACGGCGTAGGCGTGCGGCGCGAGCTGCGGCGCGATGAGCGACACCGTCATCGCCACGACGCCGAGCACCGGTGACAGCCACGCGCGATAGAGAAACAAACGCAGCGCGGCTGGCCAGCGCTCGGGCACGCCATACGCGCGCGCCATCGTCACGAACGGCGCCCCAAGCAGCAGGAGCTCACCGAGCTCGATGACGACGCCGAGCAACATCGCGAGCGCGAGATCACCGGCGATCTGCCCACTCGAAGCGTTCCCGAGCACACGCACTACGAAGCCCGGCGCCACCGACAAGGTGTGCGAATATTCGACCGCCGCGAACAGCGCGATGAACGGCAGCGTCGTCCACAGCGCAAAGACGATCGCCGGCCGCAGCCCACCATTCACCAGCGCTGGCGCGGTGAGCGTCGGGCGAAACACGTCGAGCAGCGTGCCGAATATTCGCCGCGGCAGCGCGAGCTGGGGATCCTCCCACGGCACGAGCGCCGCGCCCGGCTCGCGCACCAGACAGGTCTGGCAGCGCCCGAGCTGCGGATGCCAGCAGAGCGCGCACGCCGCTCGCTGACAATGAGGACAACGCACGATGGCCGGCAGCGCGTCGTGCGCGGCGCAGCTCGCGTCGTTCGGGAGTGGCGGCGGCGGGCGCCCGCTCAAGCCATCTCGAGCAAGAGCCGATCGGGCTCCTCGAGAAAGCCGATGATGTCGTACGCAAACGCGGCGCCGACGTGCCCATCGACGATCCGATGATCGAACGAGAGCGAGAGCAGCATGACCTCGCCGATCACGATCTCACCATCGCGCACGACCGGCCGCTGCTTGATCTGGTGGACTCCGAGAATGCCTACTTCAGGGAAGTTGAGCACCGGAGTCGCGAACAGCCCACCTTGTTTGCCGAGTGACGTGATGGTGAAGGTCGAGCCGCTCAGCTCCGATGCGCCGAGCGTGCCCGCGCGCGCACCGGTGCCGAGGCGATCGATCTCGCGCGAGATTTCGAGGACCGAGAGCTTGTCGGCATTACGCACGACCGGGACCATCAGGCCCTGATCGGTCGAGGCCGCGATACCGATGTTGTAGTAGTGGCGCGTGACCAGCTCGTTGGTCACTTCGTCGAGCGCGCTGTTGAGCACAGGATGCCGCTTCAGCGCTGCGACGACGGCCTTGACGATGAACGGCAAGAACGTGAGCTTCACGCCCTGCGCATCGGTGTGCGGACGCAGCCGCGCGTGCATCTGCTTGAGCCGACCGACATCGCACTCTTCGACGAAGGTGAAGTGTGCGGCGGTGTTCGTAGAGATCTGCAGCCGCTCGGCGATCTTGCGGCGAATGCCGACGAACGGCTTGCGCGCTTCCTTCGCGGCCTGCTCGGCGTTCGGCGCGACGATCCCCATGGGCGCGCGACCGCCACCGAGGCCACCGGTCGAGACACTGCCACTCGGAGCGCCAACACCGCGCACCGTCGCAGGCACCTGCCCATACGCGTGTGACTGCGCCGCGCCGCCGCTCGAGAACGCCTGTACGTCCTCGCGCGTCACGCGGCCATTGGCGCCGCTCGGCCGGACCTGACGCAGGTCGATACCCGACTCGCGCGCGAGCTTGCGCGTCGCTGGCGTCGCCAGCGGCTTTTCGGCGAAGTATGTTGGCTGCGCGCTCGCGGTCGCCGCGCGCGTGACCACCGCGGCCGTCGCGAGCGGCGCCGCCGGCGCTGCGGGCGCCGTGGTGCCGTTGGTGCCAGTCGGCTTCTTCGCAAAGAAGCTCGAGCCGGGCAGCGACTCACGAATGTCGCCGACCGCCGTCGCCGCGGGTCCATCGGAGCGCGCTGCGGGCGCTGCCACGGCGCTGTGCATCGCAGTGGCCGCTGGCGGCGCTGCGAGCGCGACAGTCGGGGACGCTGCAGCCGCCGCAGTCGCGCCCGCCGAGGCCGCGCCCATGTCGATCTGCACAAGCACGGAGCCGACCTTCACGACCTGCCCGACGGCGCCGCCGAGCATCGCGATCGTCCCGGCCTTTGGCGCGCCGATGGTGACGGTGGCCTTGTCGGTCATCACCTCGACCATCGGATCGTCTTCTTTGACGACGTCGCCAGTCTTCACGTGCCAAGTGACGACCTCGCCCTCGGTCACACCCTCGCCGATATCCGGCAGTCTGAAGTCGAAGATCGCCATTGTCTGCCTGTCGTCTGGTGAGCGCCGTTCTCGCGCGCGCGAGAACCAGATAATTTCCTAGGAGCTGCAGAAAAATAGGCTCAGAGCGAGCGCGCCCGCAGAAAAAACCGGAGGAATACTCCTGTATTCTGAGGATTTTTTTGAGGACGTAAGCCGCTATGAGACATTTTTCGGCAGCTCCCTCAGAACTTCGCCGTCTCGATCAGCGCCGGCGTGATCCGGTGCTGGAGAGGCAGATAGTCCGTCTCGAGCGTGTAGGGGAATGGCGTGTCCCAGCCAGTGACGCGCACCGGCGGCGCCTCGAGGTGCAGGAACGCCTTCTCGCCGATCAGCGCGAGGATCTCCGCGCCAAATCCGCAGGTCTTCGGCGCCTCGTGGACGACCACGACGCGGCCCGTCTTCTTCACGCTGTCGACGATGGTGTCGATGTCGATCGGCCACAGCGTGCGCAGATCGATGACCTCGGCCTCGATCCCCTCGCTCGCCGCGATCTCCTCCGCGGACGCGAGCGCCTCGTACAACATCGCGCCCCAGGCGACGACGGTGACGTGCTTGCCCTCGCGCACGACCTTCGCCTCCGACAGCGGGACGGTGTAGTCGCCCTCCGGCACCTCGCCTTTGGCGGCGCGATACACCCGCTTTGGCTCGAAGAACAAGATGGGATCCCCATCGCGAATCGACGACAGCAGGAGTCCCTTCGCGTCGTAGGGATTCGACGGACACACCACCTTCAAACCAGGCGTGTGAATGAACAGCGCTTCAGGCGACTGGGAGTGGTAGTGGCCGCCGCGGATGCCGCCGCCGACCGGCGTGCGGATCACCATCGGACACGTATATTCGCCGCCCGAGCGATAGCGGTATTTCGCGGCTTCACTGACGATCTGATCGAACGCCGGGAAGATGAAGTCGGAGAACTGGATCTCCGGCACCGGACGCAGGCCATAGAGCGCCATGCCGATCGCCGCGCCGATGATCCCGCCCTCGGCGAGCGGCGTGTCGATCACGCGATCTTCGCCGAACTCGTCGTAGAGCCCCTGGGTGACGCGGAACACGCCGCCCACCTTGCCGACGTCCTCGCCCATCACCAGCACGCGGTCGTCACGGCGCATCTCGAGGCGCAGGGCGTCGTTGATCGCCTGCACCATGTTCATCTCGGTCATCTGGCCTCGTCTCGTCGGTCGCTGGAAAGGCTCGGAGTCGGTGTCGAAATCAGTGGTGCGCTTTGGGGCGCGGCCCCTCGACACACTCGCGCTCTTGCTCGCGCAGGTGCCAGGGCTTCTCGCGGTAGACGTCGTCGAACAGCGACCCGAGCGCCGGCTTCGGCGCCGCCTCCGCGACCTCGATGCAGACCTTCATCTCGGCGTCGACGTCAGCGCGGATCTTCGCGTCGTCCTCGTCGCTTATCGCGCCGAGCGTCTCGAGGTGACGGCGCAGCCGCAAGATCGGGTCGGCCTTGCGCCACTCGGTGACCTCGTCCTCGACGCGATACGCGCGCGGGTCGTCCGACGTCGAGTGGCCACTCAGACGATACGTCATCATCTCGATCAGCGTCGGGCCGTTGCCGGCCGCGGCGAACTCCACCGCTGCACGCACCGTCTTGTACACGGCGAGCACGTCGTTGCCGTCGCAGCGCACGCCCGGCACGCCATACGCGATGCCCTTCTCGGCGAACGTCTTGCTCGCCGTCTGCCGCTCGCTCGGGACGCTTATCGCCCAGCCGTTGTTGCGACACAACATCACCGTCGGCGTCTTGAACACGCCGGCGAAATTCATCGCGGTGTGAAACTCCGCAGAAGACGTCGAGCCCTCGCCGAAATACGCGCTCGTGACCAGCTCGTCTTTGCGGATCTTCGCCGCCCAGGCAAAACCGACGGCCTGCGTCATCTGCGTGCCGATCGGCGAGCTCACCGAGCCGAACTTGAACGGCTTGCCGGTGTAGTGATCGGGCATCTGCCGGCCCTTGGCCGGGTCGTTGGCATTGCCGAACATGTTGTCGAGGTACGTCTGCAGCGGCATGCCGCGCCACAGCAGCGCGCCGAACTCGCGATAACACGGGAAGATCCAGTCCTGCTCGCGCATCGCCGCAGCGCTCGCCAGGATGCAGCCCTCTTCGCCGAGCGAGCCGATGTGAAAGCCGATGCGCCCTTGCCGCTGCAGCGTCACGAGGCGCTCGTCGATGACGCGCGTGCGCACCATCGCGACGTACATGCTCTTCACGAGCTCTGTCGGAAGCTTCGGATCGTGCGCCGGGTCCGCCGTGCCATCAGCGCGAATCACGCTGGTGATGCCCTCGAGGCTGCGCTCTGGCGTGCGGATCCCAGCGCCGCCGTGAATGCTCTGTCCGCTCGAATCGACCTGCATCAAGTCACCACTTTCAAGCTGTGCTTTTGTCGCTTGCCGTAGCTGTCCTCGAACGTGCGTGGCACGCCGTGGAGGATGCCTTTGAGAAATGCCTCGGCCGCCCGGTAGCTGGAGCGCACCAGCGGACCCGACGCGACGAACTGGAAGCCGAGCGCGAGGCCGGCGTCCTTGTAGCGCGCAAACTCCAAAGGCTCCACGTAGCGCACGAGCTCCGCGTGCTTCGGCGTCGGGCGCAGATATTGGCCGATGGTGACGACGTCGACGTCCGCGGCGCGCAGGCTGGCGAGCGCCTCGAGCAGCTCGGCCTCAGTCTCGCCGCAGCCGACCATCAGCGACGACTTCGTGTACTTCGCGCCGGCGTCTTTCGCGGTGCGCAGCACGTCGATCGAGCGCTCCCAGCTGCAGCGATGGTCGCGCATCGTCTTCTGCAGGCGCGGCACGACCTCGACGTTGTGGGCGAACACATCTGGCCGCCCATCGGTGACGACGGTCTCGACGTCGGCGCGCACGCCGGCAAAATCGCCGACCAGCGTCTCGACCAGCAGCTCCGGCGCGTAGTGCTTGATGCGCTGCACCGTCTGCGCGACGTGCCCCGCGCCTCCGTCGATCAGATCATCGCGGTCGACCATCGTCAGCACGACGTACGCGAGGTCGAGCTCACCGAGCGCGCGGCCGACATGCTCCGGCTCGCGCGGATCGTACGCGCCCTGCGGATTGCCGGTCTTGACGGCGCAGAACGAGCAGCCGCGCGTGCAGGTATCACCGAGGATCATCAGCGTCGCGGTGCCCTCGCCCCAGCACTCGCCGATGTTCGGGCAGCGCGCTTCCTCGCACACCGTGTTCAGATCGAGGCGTCGGAACGTCTCTTTGAGGTGCGCATAGCGCTCCCCGCCCGGCATA
>Ga0209181_10004409_pt1 | contig 20969 bp, 20 predicted proteins | sample MAT05_FD_187208 | JGI IMG/M metagenome (GOLD analysis project Ga0209181, IMG submission 187208) | Freshwater microbial communities from Lake Fryxell liftoff mats and glacier meltwater in Antarctica - MAT-05 (SPAdes) (version 2) | ecosystem: Environmental > Aquatic > Freshwater > Ice > Liftoff... | reverse complement strand
TGAAGTATTTAGAAGGGGTCAAGGCGGCAGGGGTCAGAGATCAGGAGTCAGGGATCAGAAGTCAGCAGGATACAGAACTATCCGACACTCGGCACTCGGCACTCGGCACTCGGCATTCTCTTCCTACCTGGAACTCTGATCTCTACCTAGAATTCCATCGCGGCTGCTACACGACTCATGCGGATCAAAAGCAGAACAATCGACAGGCTGAGAATTTACTTTATCAAGCAGAACTATGGGCATCATTGGCAGCGATCGCAACTGGAACACCTTATCCCAAACAACAATTAGAGGAGATTTGGAAGAAGGTTTTATTTAATCAGTTCCACGACATTCTGCCTGGGTCTTCCATCTCCCAGGTCTTTGTTGATGCCAATCAAGCTTGGAAGGAGGTTAAGCAGAGTTGCTCTGAAATCATCGATCGCGCACTCAAAACAATTGCCAGCCAGATCACATTACCTCAGCCACCGCACCCTGAAGCAGTTCCAATTATGGTGTTTAATCCATTGAATTGGGAGCGATCGCAGGTTGTTAGCCAAAGTTTTCGAGTATTCGCCGATGATATGCGAGACTGGCAAGTTTGCGATTTAGCAGGAAACGTAATTGCTCAACAAAACCATTGGAGAACTAATAAAAATGGTCTTTACTGCTTTTCATTTTGGGCAGAACGGACTCCCGCGATCGGCTACCGGGCTTACTGGCTATGTCCTTGTGAATCTGCCTCACCGACTTATAAATCACAACCCAATGAACTTGTCCTAGAAAACGAATTTCTACGTGTCACAGTTGATTCAAATACAGGAGACTTAGCTAGCATTTTCGACAAAACTCATCAGCGTGAAGTTCTTGCTGCACCCGGTAATCAACTGCAAGCCTTCGAGGACAAAGGACAGTATTGGGATGCTTGGAACATTGATCCGAATTATGCAAACCATCCCTTACCACCGCCTGAATTGTTAGGACTTAAAACTGGACAAGCAGCTTTTGAGAGTGGTAGTGATCAACTATTAAATGCATTTGAAAGTCGTGTACGGGTCGAGCGAAAAATCGGACGGTCTATTTTCAATCAAACCTACATTTTGCAACAAGGCTCACCAGTTCTCAAGATTCAAACCTATGTGGATTGGCAAGAGCGGCATGTCCTAGTCAAAGCAGCTTTTCCACTCAACCTGGAAGCTGACTTTGCCACCTACGAAATTCCCTGTGGGACAATTCAGCGCACGACGAAGCCGCAGACCGAGGCAGAAAAAGCGCAGTGGGAAGTTCCAGCGATGCGATGGGCAGATTTGACGGAAGACAGGCAGGAAGTAGAAACTCAAAACTCAAAACTCAAAACTCAAAACTCTTATGGCGTGAGCTTGTTGAATGATTGCAAGTATGGCTACGATGCCCAGCCTAATCAACTGCGGCTGACGTTATTGCGTGGCTCCAAATGGCCCGACCCAGAAGCTGACCAAGGATCTCATCATTTCACCTACGCGATCTATCCCCATGCAGGCGATTGGAAACAGGCACAAACGGTGCGGCGAGGCTACGAGTTAAATATGCCGTTGCATGTGGTCGAACTCAATTCAGATGAAATCTCCCAAACTGGAACGCTGTCACCTGTCGGATCGTTACTCGATTTGGGATCTGAAAATCTCGTGTTGATGGCATTCAAGCAAGCGGAGGACGCAACCGATGAGTGGATTTTGCGCTGCTATGAGTGTCACGGTGAAGAAGCGCAGTTGACCCTGCACAGCGATTTGAATCTGAGGATTGAGACGGCTGTGGATTTGTTGGAGCAGCCGATCGCCCAACCCATCACAAAGGGGCAAACGATCGCCGTTTCCCCCTGGAAAATAGTTAGTTTTAAGTTAAAGCGCGATCGCGACTAATCTTCGTGGTCTTCAAATGGATCATCTAGACTTTTTGCTGGAGGCCCAAACGCTGTGTAGATGGCATATCCAGTCAAACCCACTAGGGCAGCACAGATGGAAATGTTAAGAGCTATTGCGGGTTCCATTGGCGTTAAAATTATGAGTACACAGCTATCGTATAATGTAACGAACATTTACAACTTCTGTCGAGATTCTCATAAGGTGACCATGGCACAGCGGACTCGGTTAGGCGATATCCTTAAGCCCTTAAATTCTGAATACGGTAAGGTCGTTCCTGGTTGGGGAACAACTCTGCTAATGGGAGTTTTCATGGCTTTATTTCTAGTGTTCTTGCTGATTATTTTGCAAATTTACAACTCTTCTATTGTTTTGGATGGATTCTCCGTGGATTGGTAGGCACGATTGTTTAGTGCTTCAAATAAAGGTTTTATTTCTACCGCACTGTGCCCCGGCTCTTCGGGGTTTTTTTATGGGTAAAATTACTCACGTCCGTCTCCACACCTGTTTTACCTGACAACGCCTACTGGATAAGCTATGACTGTAAGGTAATTTTGTTCAAGCTGCCCTTTCATGAACGTTCAAGCTTGGTTTGATGATCGTCACCGTGGGTTGCTGCTGCTCCTCCTTTTGGCGGGAGGGAACTTGGCTATGTTGCCACCCTGGAGCGATCGCGGCTTCACACTACCCGCCCAAGCCGCAGAAAGCACCCTATCGACCGCTGATCGCCTGTTGGATGTGGCACAGCAGCAGTATCAGAAAGGGCAACTGCGGGAAGCGCTAGAAACTTACCAAAAAGCATTGGCGATCGCTCGTCAGGGAGGTGGTTCGACGGGGGAACGATTGCGTCAACAGGATAGTGAAGGGGTTACCACTGGAACAGTTACTAGAACTACCCGGCTCAGAAGAAGCACGGGCGATCGCCACTTTACTCAACACCAAACCCCTAACTGGCAATCAGGCGACCGAAACTGTTGTGGTGCAGCAAATGGCAACTCATCGAATCATTCATTTAGCAACTCATGGCTTGCTGGATGATTTTTTGGGATTGGGCGTACCCGGCGCGATCGCTTTGGCTCCCGATGGCAAAGCTGATGGTTTACTGACTGCCAACGAAATTTTGGACTTGAAACTCAACTCAGACCTGGTTGTGCTGAGTGCCTGCGATATCGGACGAGGAAGAATTACTGGAGATGGCGTAATCGGGCGATTGCGATCGCTGATTCTGGCGGGCACACCCAGCGTCGTTGTCTCCCTTTGGGCAGTTCCCGATGCCGCCACTGCCAGCCTAATGACCGAGTTTTACCGGGCATTGCTCAAAAATCCCGATAAAGCCCAAGCGATGCGCCAAGCCATGCTGACAACTCTCAAGCAATATCCTCAACCCCGCGACTGGGCAGCATTCACGCTCGTTGGACAAGGGGAATAATTTTAGCAAAAATAATTCCCGGATATTGAGCTGCCCTTGAGCAAAAAGCGACCCTCCATGGCACCAACCCACGCCTTATCCAGCGCTTGCACCTGATGGAAAGCGTCGTCGATCGCCCCTTGGAAACCTATACCCTGGCAGAACTCGAAACTCTACGGTCAATTTTAAGATAAGAGACTTTAGACTGGTGCCAGAAAATCGGTGATGCTGTTTCTCCTCAACTGGCAACAGTTGCTTCCGTGGTTTTTGGGTTAGGTACAAGCTTCAAGATGAAGTGTAGCAAAGCCTTGATAGCCTCGGTCGGCTAAACAACAACTGCGAAGAGACAAATGGCAAGCGGCTACACTTGAGCATCTTAAAGTCATGTGTTCTACCCGTATTAATCGCGGTATCAATAAAGCGATCGCCTTTAGCCGTAAAGGAAGTAGGTATTCATCAACTTTAGAATGGCTCAGGTTGTGTTAATCCTCAACCTTCTACAAATCGAGATCCTGTTGAGCGTCTCTTCAGCTCAACCAAAATGCGGCTTTCACAGGCGGATTTTTGGTCTCCTTCAAGCTAGTAATCTCGGATTCGGCAAGCTCTTCTAAAGTTTGCAATTCTAGTTTCTCTTCAGCCTGAGTGCTCCATATCATGTCAGTAAGGAGCCAGTTAGACAGTTCAAGCGTGACAGGATGAGGAGGCTCTTGCATAAATGACGAGTCTCCTTTTGCATGAGCTTGCACTAAATTAACAACCCAAGGTAAAAAGTCTAGGAGCTGATCAGGTAAAACGGTTAGTTCTAATTGCCATTTTTGATTCACACCTCGAAAAGCTTGCGCTTGCCGAGCAAAACCCATGTTGCCAGCACCTTTGTTAATTGCGACCCGCAGAATAAAAGGTCGTTTAATTGCTAACTCATCGGGAGCACTCAAGGCATAAATGTTCAGATAGTTAAGCTGCTCTCGGTCATTCAACCAAGATGCAACAAAGGAAATGCTGTTGTAGGAACTGCCACTAATTTTGACAGGTACTTGCATTGCAGCCACAAACTGAGTATAAAACTCAGTTCTGAGACTAGAAAGAACACGGATAGATTCTGGAGTCATATCGTAAAAGCTTGGATGAACTCGATTATTACCACCCAGACTGATTACCCGTTGAGTCTTTTGTTGGCTGAGGTATGGATGAGGTCGTATTGAGTGGATGCAATATTAAGGCAATGAATCAACCGAATACAGCGTTTACTTATAGCGAAATAATGAGTTCCGTTTACGCTGCTTATGTTTAGCGACGGCTTTACGCTTTTCTTTTTCTAAGGGTGTTTCAAAGTGCCGATTTTTTCGCATGTCCTGAAAAATCCCTGCTTTTGAAACCTGTCGCTTGAATCGGCGCAGAGCAGACTCAATTCCTTCATTTTCCCCTAGAACTACTTGAGCCATTCTAGATATCCCTCGTGTGACTGTGAACTAAAAATATACTCGAAAAGCTTTAGCAGAGTGGTGCAGTTAACTGGCTCTGCTAGAACTCCAAAATTTTATTTGCGGTGCAAAATTTAGAAGCGTCGCTCGCGATCTCTATTGTTACTGCCACCCCAGCCACCACCTGAAGAACCACGGTCTTCTTTAGGCTTCGCTTTGTTTACTTTTAAGTCGCGCCCCATCCATTCGGAACCATCTAAAGCCTCGATCGCAGTTGTTTCTTCAGCTTCTGTTTGCATTTCCACAAATGCGAAACCACGAACACGACCTGTTTCGCGATCTGTGGGTAGTTGAATACGTTTAACGGTACCGTATTCACCAAAAGCTTGTTTCAAATCATCTTCTGCAACCTGATAGGACAAATTGCCAACATAAATCGACATAGAAAATGTCTCCGAGACATAGAGAGGGCATGAGGGTTAAATTCGGAGAAACACTCACCAACAAAAGCGCTTTAGAAGAACCGAAGATAATTACCTATTGGGCAATCATAGCACAGTCGTAAAAGACAGCCTTACAGGTAAATTTTGGTAAAGGGCTTTGCCGCAAAACTAAATGGATTAATTTTGGGTGATGCTGAAATTTTTAATTCAAAGTTAATTTAAGCGCCTTACCTTGGAAATGACACAAAAGTCTTAATGAATGGATACACAGCCTGAACAAAAATAGACGATTCATCGCGTGAGTTATGCTGCTGCCATTGTTTGAGTCAGCTCAGTTGGCGCTAAGAACGGGTTCAAGATCGTGCCATCTTTAAACCAGATAATCCGACGGGTGCGGCGGGCAACATCTGGCTCATGAGTGACCATGACCACCGTCATACCGCTAGCGTTGAGGTCTGAAAAAATTTGTAAAATCTCCTCAGTTGTGTGGGAGTCGAGCGCTCCCGTAGGTTCATCTGCTAGTAGCACCACGGGCTGTCCGACGATCGCTCTGGCAATAGCAACCCGCTGCTGCTGCCCCCCAGAGAGTTGATTGGGGCGGTTGTTCAGCCGATGCGCCAACCCGACTTTTGTTAAGGCTTCAACAGCGCGATCGCGGCGATCGCGATCGGGAACACTGGCATAGACCAACGGCAGCATCACATTTTCCAGAGCGCTCAGTTGGGGCAAGAGGTGAAACTGTTGAAATACAAACCCCAGCTTGCGGTTCCGCACATGGGCAAGGGCAGTGTCATCCAACTGAGATACATCTACGTTGTCCAGATAGTAGCGACCCGATGAGGGCTTATCGAGACAGCCAATCACATTCATCATCGTAGATTTTCCCGATCCAGAGGCACCCATGATTGAGCAAAATTCTCCTTCTTCTACAATCAAGTCTACGCCAGCCAACGCACGGACTTCCGTTTCGCCAGAGCCGTAAATCTTGTAAATATCTTCAAGCCGAATAATAGTTGAGTTAGGCATGGGAGAAGGGGTGGGAAGTTTTGAGTTTTGAGTTTTGAGTTTTGAATTGTAGGGGCTTGGCATTCGGGCAAAAAACCTAGCAGTTAACCAAAGATTCTCTACCGAATGCCAAGCCCTTTCCTCGAAATTATTTAGGTTCACGCGCTTCTGAGGGCAACAATGGGATCAAGCTTTGCTGCTTGTTGAGCCGGAACGATGCCAAAGAATAAGCCAATGCCACCGGAGACTCCGACTGCAACGGCGATCGCGACTGGAGAAACAGCGGCTTGCAGGGGTGAGATAGCGGCAACCAGCGTCACGGCACCAATGCCAACTCCTGTACCCAACAGTCCGCCTGCGGCAGATAGAATCACGGCTTCAATCATGAACTGGATCAAAATGTTTTGTTGGGAAGCTCCGATCGCTTTCCGCAAGCCAATCTCTTGGGTTCGTTCAGTTACAGAAACGAGCATGATATTCATGATGCCAATGCCACCGACCACCAGTGAAATTGCCGCGATCGCCGCTAGCATCACAGTCAGACCACCCGTAATCGTGCCGACAATCGATAGCACATCCTTTTGAGTTTGAACAGTAAAATCATCATCTCCAGTGATTTTGTGGCGTAAGCGCAACAAATTTGTGATCTGGAACTCTGCGGCAGGAATGCTTGCCTCGTTTTTTGCCGCGATCGAAATGATATTGACATCTAACCCATAGGGGGAAGTGCGCCCCGCCAACCGATTAGCCTGAGTCGTAATGGGCACATAGACTGAATCATCTTGATTGCTGCCCAAAAATGCCCCTTTCGACTGCATCACTCCAATCACCCGAAAGGTAATGCCCTTAATCCGAATTTCCTGCCCGATCGCATCTTGATTGCCAAAAAAGCGGGTTGCTACCTCCGAGCCAAGGGCAACTACTTGGGTGTTGCGTTCTACATCTTGCTCCGTAATGAACCGTCCTTTCGCGATGTCAAAGCTGCGAACGGCGAGAAATTCGGGAGTCGTTCCCACCACTAACGAACTGGTGTTAAGGTTTCGGTAAACAATCGGAAACAAGCTTTGTCGCTGAGCTGTGACCCCTTGAACGGAAGGCACTTGGGAGGCGATCGCTTTGGCATCTTCTAACACCAGCGTTCTGGGTAAATCACCGCGAGGACCGTTGCGCGCCCGACTATTGCCCGGAGCGACAAACAGGACATTGGGTCCTAATGATTCAAATTGGTCTGAAGCTAGCCTCTGGGCACCTTGACCGATCCCAATTACTGCAATCACCGACGCATTACCAATAATGATGCCCAGCATGGTTAAAGTGCTGCGAAGCTTGTTGGCGGTCAGAGTTTTCACCGCCATTTTAGTGCTTTCTAAAAAATCCATGACTGTTATTTCTTCTCCAATCCTTTCAAAATGTCTTCAAGCTTCTGACCTTCGGGCAACTGCACAAACACCGGGTCGCCGGATTTGATGCCGTTGATAATTTCAGTTTCGTTGCCAATGTTGGAACCAATGCTAACGGGCTGAAATTTTGGTTTATTGTTGCTATCCGGCAGCAACACGCCCGTTTGTCCCTTCACCGTGACGATCGCCACAGTTGGCACCATCAAGGAGTTATTTATTTGCTTGCCCAAGAAAGATAGATCGGTCGTCATGCCAGAGCGCAACTTGTCTTTACCTGAGAGCAGTTTCACCCGCACTTCAAAAGTAATTACACCTCGTTGAGTCGCATCTTCCTTCGCTTCGGGAGACACGAGCCGCACCACTCCTTTAAAGGTTTGGCTAGGAAATGCGTCTGCCCGCAGTTCCACGGTTTGACCTTGCTTAATTTGTCCAATATCCACTTCGGGTACTTTGGCAAGAACTTCTAAATCGTTCGCTAGGGTAACGATGGAAGTTGCCGAAGAGGTGCTGGAAGCAAAGCTGGTAGGCGTGACGAAATCACCCTCGGTCGCATTTTTCTGAGTGATTACGCCCGAAAAAGGTGCTTGAATAATCGTGTCTTCTATCTGGGTGCTGATCTGTCTAAGGCTGGCTTGGGCGGAGGCAACTTGAGCGGCGGATTGCTCAATTTCTTCAACGCGGGAGCCGTTTTTCTGCTGGGTCAGTTTTTGCTGCGAACTGTTATAGCTCGCCTTGACTTGTTCTAGGTTTGCTTGGGCGCTGCGTTCTTCGTTAAGGAATTCATCCAAGTTATCGCGGCTAATTGCCCCTTCGTTTGCCAGAGCTTGATTTCGCCGCACTCGCGCACTTGCCAGGTCTAGCCGAGTTTGAGCGGAGGCAATTTTTGCTTGAGCTTCACTAACGGATGCTTGCGCTTGCCCAATCTCTTCAGGTCGGTTACCGGCTTTCAATAACGCCAGGTTTGCCTGCGTCCGCGAGAGTTCTGCCAATGCCTGATCCCGCTTTGCCTCGATCTCTTGGCTATCCATCCGGGCGATGATTTGACCCTGCTGCACGCGATCGCCCTGCTCCACATAAAGCTTTGCCAACCGACCCGCCGTTTTCGGGTTCAAATTTAACCGCTGCACCGGCACCGCCTCCCCATTCGCGGTAATTCGCACCGTCACATCTTTCTGCTGCACCGGCACCGTGTAGGTCGATAAATCTTGCTTGGGTGCTTGCCCCTTGATTGCAAAGTAGGCGATCGCAGGAACGCCAACCAACCCAGCCGCCAGTAACCCAACCATCCGAGGAGTAGAATTTTTGCTGACTTTAGTGATAAGTGGAAGTTGCATAATCGTTAAGAGTTAAGAGAGAGGAAAAAACGGAATTTAGAGAGGATACTGATTAGAGGATGCCGGAGGAATGACTAAAGCGCCGATTGCTGGCGCTGTTCCCAGCGTTGAGTCATTAGGGGTAGCTCTTGCTCCCAAAATGTGTGCATATCACGCATTTCTTCTAATCGTTGACGTAACAGCGGCTCATCTTGCTCCAACAATTTCAAGCCCTGTTCTGCTAATTTCCGAAAAGCAGTAATTTGTGCCAAACGCTGTTTACTGAGTTCAGCCCACGCATTTGGCTTAATCCGAAAATAATCGCGTCGTTGACCGGGCAGACTGATGCGCTCAATTAAGCTAAGTTGCACTAGCAGTCGGGTCATCGTGCTGATTGATCCCTTGCTTGCCTGCAACACATCCGCCAGTTCTGCCGGGGATTGATGGGGCGGGTTAGAAATCAGCAGCCAGCCAAAAACACGCCCTGCCATCCGAGGTAGGCTCACTCCTTCAAAAGAAAGCCCCACTGCTTCAATGAACTGAAAATGCTCTTCTGTGGTCGATCGCCCAGTAATTGCGATCGCGGCTGAAGTCAGTTCTACTTCTTGTCGTTGCGCGATAATTGCAGGGTTCAAGTTCACAGCACCTTTGAATTTTTGTTATGGACACAGCTTAACATATCTTAGTCTTTTGCGTTTAGTAATTACTGAACATTCTAAATATAAAATCCTGGTGATGCTAGTTTGGCTTTCTAGTAGTGGCAAAAACGAGGAAGCAACATCCGCTGGGGTTGAAGGGTGATTTTTGCGATCGCAAAAATCATTCCAAAAATTGAGTGGTGGGGAATAAGCAGCGTATCGCTAGCTTTTCGATATGATGGGTTCATCTCTATTGCTGTCTCGTCTTGGCAAGTGTTAAGAATGAGTTCTCTATGTGATAGGTGCCTTTTCTGTTCTGCCTGTAGTAGGACAGTTAAGCTGCTGTAAAGCATGGAATTCTTTTTAGATGCTTATTGTGTAAAAATTGCACAAACTTTTCTGATTTGCTTATTTTTAGTTTGCAATCAGTAAAGTAACCAACCGATGCAGCCTTGACCCAGCCTGAACGAAAGCCTATGAGCCCCTTGCCTGATTCGTCTCCACAATCTTCTAAAAGCGCTCCTGATGAACCGATTCCGTCGGAACAGTCATTACCTATGGCTGAGCCGCCGATCGCGGAACATTCGCTCAAAAGTGATGATGCTAGTGAAGCTGCCAAACCTGTTTCTATGGGCGCAACTCCTGCGTTGCGTCGCCCTCTGGCTCGTCCTGTGAGCCGCCCGGAAACACCGCCTGCGGTCACACCCGCGATCGCAAAAGTTTCGCCTGCTGCCCCACCCGCTCCTAAACCTGAGCCTGTAGCGGTTGCAGCCGTTGCAGATGCACCAGATACACCAGAACCATCAGATACAGCCAGCAGCGAAACCGATCAAGCCACTCAAGCAGCGCTACGACCCAATCCCATTCCGCCGCCGAGTGAGCCGAAGCAGTATCGTGCGATCGGGTTAGTCTATGGACGTTACACCGCTATTGAGGATGAGTTTACTCGCGGTGAAATGGTCACTCCAGATGGCACCCTGCTTAAAGCCGTGCTGCTGGGTCGAGTCATGAGTTTGGTGCGGAACCATATCGACTTGGAAAAAGATCATCTTTGGGTCGTTTATCCTCGTACTCGTGAAGGAGAGCCAGATATACACCTACAAATTGTGGGGGTCTGGGAGCCAGAGACACTCGACCGAAATGATGATCCAGAACAAGAGACTGAAGGGCAAGATGCCGCAGTAGAAGAACCCACGGCTCCAACCGATGCGGATTTGTACGATCGCTATTTTTCCATTCGTGGCGAGATTGTCTATGTCGCCCAGGATGAAACCTATGTGGTCGTTAAAATTCAACAGGCTCCGCGTAAGAGTTCCGATAAAGCAAAAGCGTTTAAACTGCCCATACGTGGCAAGCTAGAAAATCCGCGTCAAGTGGGCTACTTTTGGGATCTCAACATTAACCTTATAGGCGTAGCTTTGACGATTGTTGATAGCACCTGTATTGGATTGGCACCGCCTAAAAAACGGTCTAAAGATGATGACGATCGCGGTCGTCGTAGAACCCAATTTGGACGCAGACCTCCCAGCAGCGGCGCTCCCCGCAGTTCTAGTTCGGCACCTCCTCGCCCCGTCACAGGTTCTCGTCCGGTGCCTCCCCCCAAACCTGTGAAGCGGAGTGAACTAGCCAGCGAAGGATAGTCAGCTTTAATCGATCGCGAGTTGAGAACCGCCCCACACATCCTGGGGCAGCAATGTGCGATCGCTGGGTAGAGACGCAACTGGCTCGGTTAGCTGAAAGTCTCCGGCTTCGATCCATTGCTTTAGCTCTAACGCCACTTGTCGCGATAGGTAAATGCTGGCAAGTGGGGCGACCCGCACAGGTTTTCCCTCAATGGTGATCCGCCCTGATTTAAGCTGGGCATAGCTAACTAAGCCAAAAGTGGGGCGCACTCGCCGAGGGATAGAAAAATCTACAATTGGGGCAACCAATTCGCGATCTTGCACGGCGCAATGGGCGACCACGGCTTCATTCAACATCGGTAGGGCAATGCCCACGCCCAACATCAAAGAGGGACCGTAGCTCTTAAAATAACAGCCCCGCACCCAACGAGAATTCATTTGCTTGGCATCCCCAATTAGTGCAAGGGTGGCAGCCGGACCGATCGGGGTGCGATTGGGCAAGCGCTTTTGCAATGGAAAATGCTGGGTGCCTTCCCATGCCACATAGCCAATGCCGCCGCCCAGAAAAATCCGACTGCCAATGCCAACCAGTTCTAAGTCAGGGTCATTCAGCAAGGGCGAAATCGCTCCAGGACTCGAATAAACCGCATTGCCTAAACGAGGCTGCAACGGTCCCAAATAGGTAAACAAGGGGCGATCGCCGCCATTTACCCCCACAATAAAGTTTTGATAAAGGTTGCGCGGATTGAACAAATAAAACTGATTAATCGTGTCGCGGGTGATCATCGTTTCAAAGGAAGCGCGGGGATAGCAATCCGTCACCTGCCCGATCGCTCTCAAATTGACCCGTTTTCCGGCAATCAAATCTGCAATCACCGAACCGCCGCCCCGCTCTCTCATTTCCTCGCCCTCAGCCGATTCGCCCACCTGGGTTGCGCCCAAATATAAATCCACTGCCCCAAACCCAGAATAGGCAGGCACTCCATCGATCCAGCACTGCCGAATTTTAATCGGTGGATCGGTATGCCCCAAGTTGATGATTGCCCCAGAAGATTCCATCGGCTCAAACGTGCCCGTGGTCACCACATCAACCTCTTTTGCCGCCTGCGCCACGCTAGTTTCTGCGACCCGCGCCTTTAGTTCTTCCGCCGTCCAGACCACTACAGACTTGCGGCTAATTTTGTCGTTAATTTCGGCGATCGTCCGCATAGAGAATCAGCTTTCAGAGGACAGGGAAAAGGGAAAAGGGGAAAGGGAACAGGGAACAGGGAACAGGGAACAGATTTAAGATGGATGTCTTAGTTAATCGATCCTAATTCCTAACACCTGATTCCTAGCACCTGATCCCTGGAACCTTTCCAACTCCTCTGCAACACGCTGCATCAATGTTTGCCAGTCGCCGGGTTGGTGTTGGCGAAACAAGCGCATTGTGGGATACCAGGGTGTGTCATTGCGATCGCTGATCCAGCGCCAATCCGCAACGTGGGAAAGCAAGAGCCAGACGGGTTTACCCAGGGCACCCGCCAGGTGAGCAACGGAAGTATCTACGGTGATGACCAGATCGAGTTGAGCGATCGCAGTGGCGGTATCTGCCATATCGTTCAGATGGCTATTGAGATCTTGCAGGTGGGATTCCCAGCCAAGCTCGGCAATTTCTATCTGAGGAATTCCCTTTTGCAAACTATAAAGCGCGATATTCGGAACCCCTAAAATTGGCTCAAACTGCTTTAGAGAGAGCGATCGCCGATAGTTTTGTTTATATAGATTTCCACCTGCCCAAACAATACCAACCTTTAAAAGTTCGGGATGATCAGAAGAACTGGCGGCGATCGGCAGTTGCCAATCAGAAGCCGGCGGATAGATATAAGGCACCGATTGCGGCACGGTTTCCACCGTGGTGCCCAAAATTGTAGGCAAACTCAGGAGCGGCGCATATACATCAAACGCAGGCAGCGGCAAACCCAGCGGAATAAACTCCTCAATTCCAGGCAACGTAGACAGCAGGTGCATCAGCGGACGATGACAGGTGAAAATGACTCGTCCACCGCTTTGAGTGGCGATCGCCGCATAGCGAATAAATTGCAGCGTGTCTCCCAAGCCTTGTTCTGCATGAAGCAACAGAGTACGCCCTGCTAGCGGCTTGCCATCCCACACGGGCTGTTTAAACGGGCAGGGCGGAAACTCACCCGTCTTAAACCGCCACTCATATTCCACAAACCCTTCCCGAAAATCGCCTTGCTGCAACAGCATCAACGCTCGGTTATAACGGGCGATCGCATGATTAGGGTTGAGGGCAAGTGCGCGGTTTATCATGCTAAGCGCTTCGCCTAAATCACCTTGATCGAGCATCGCTTTAGATATGCCAACGAGACTATCAACGTGATCAGGTTGAAGGGCAAGCGCCTGTTGATAAAAATGAATTGCAAAACTCGATTTTCCTTGCAATTGCAGAGCCGTTCCGATGCCGTTGAGCGCGGTGATATTGCTAGGATCTGTCGCTAAGGATTGTTGATAAAGCGTAATTACTTGTTCATATAGTCCTTGTTCCAGATAAATGCTGGCTAAAACATTGTGCGTTTGCACGTTCGTAGGTTCAAAGTTGATTACTAGGTTGAAATTGGCGATCGCCTCATCCATCAAGCGCTTTCCCTGTTTCCACAGCGCTAAGTTGAGGTTTTCTCGCGTTTGCCGATGTTCTGGGCGAATGGTCAACGCCTGCCGATAGATCGCAATTCCTTGCTCCAAGTTGCCTCGCTGACAGCAAATCACGCCCATCATGGAGAGCGCATCTACGTTTTGGGGCTGCTGCTGCAAAATTTGACGATACAACTGCTCGGCTGCGACAAAGTTTCCGGCTTGGTGGTGGGCGATCGCACGGTTGAACATTTCAGCCGCATTCACAGACGACGGATTAAGCGGAAAGGAGCTAGTCAACAATCGTCTCCTTAAACCGGAATGAAAGAACAGGTTTAGTCTATCGCTTCTGCGGACGATCTCAGAAAACAGGGTCAATAGAATTCGAGATGCCGAAACATTTGCGAATCAGAGATTTTTCGGTAATTATAGATCACCATCTGATCGACTTTGTTCCACGCCGCCCATGCCATGATGATCGAAATTGTTCCCTTCACTTTTGAGATTAGTCCAGTCGCGATCGCAGGAACGAGCTTGTGGTCGTTGGCGCTCTATTTAGCCTTGTTTCCTATCAGCGAATGGGTAATTTATCAACTAAACCGCTGGTTTAATTTTGCCGAGCGATCGCTTTACCTCTCGCAAGAAGAATTTGAACGCGATCGCCCAAGAAGAGAAGCTCAAAATGCTTTCTACGCCTCTGTTTTTAGCATTTTCCCTTTCTTCCTCTTCGGCGGACTGTGTAACCTTGGCGTGGAATTAACCTTGGGGCAAAGCTGGGCAATTAGCACAGGCATCCTGGCATGTGTAAGTTGTGCTATTTACGAATTAGGGCGAACAAACTAGAGAGAAAGTAGCCGAGATGTCTGACAAATTTAGTCAGCCTAGCAATACTTATATAAATAGGGGTTGGTTGAATGAAAGTATGATTTCTGGCTGTAGGCGTAGCGGTCTTGTGCCTACTCTGGCAGAGGTTGAGGGCAATCTCTTGTGGTCGCCCTAGGAATTTCATTCCCCAATTCACAATGCCGACAAATGCTCTATTTCTCGAAATCAACTTTTGCCCCTCGTTCGGTAGGTTGCTGATGTCACAGACCTATAGCACCACAGACCTGATCAAAATATTGACAGATGAACGGCAGGCTTGCATGGCTGGGAAACGTCTCAATTTAGCCGTCAGTCCATCTGGCAGTCGATTTCTCGACAAGTTTTTGCAACCAGAAGGACTGCAACGATTTACTGCCTACCGCAACTTTCGAGCAGCCGTGCAGGACTATCAGCGGCAGCACAGAATTTCGGGTATTATCTGGCAAACCTTGACGATAAAAGGAAAATACCTGCACTTTCCCAAGGTCGATGAGCAATTGGCAGCGCTACCAGAAGATGTGGAATTGCTGAAAACGGCAAAGACTGAGTTATTCGAGTTTTGGCATCAAAGTACGGCTGACATGGATTTGCACCTCAGTTTAAATGGGGGCAAAGCTTATCGGCTGGTGGCGCAGGCGGATGTCGATCGCATTATGCAGCGCACAGAATGGGCAAGTCTGAGTCAGCAAGGTAGCCCTAGCCAGCTTGAGATTATTCTGCAATTAGGCTGGGGCAATCCAGAAGACGCTACGTACCGTCATGGTTTTCCAGAATCGGGTAGTGAGTACATCCATGCGGTCAATCCGGGTCAGCAGCCGTTTGTTTGAGCGTGATGATTAGGCGTGATGAAAACAGGAGCCATTATTGATATAACCGGGCTGTATCGCTATTTGCTCTGGCGTGAGTGGGATGCAGCATCGCTTAAAGTTGGGTTTGTCATGCTAAATCCGAGTCGGGCAGACGGGACGATTGATGACCCAACCATTCGCCGCTGTATTGGGTTTGCGCGATCGTGGGGCTATGGCGGTTTAGAAGTGGCGAACCTATTTGCCTATCGCACTGCAAAACCCAGTGAATTACGACGCGCGATTGATCCGGTTGGATTAGAAAATGATGCCTATTTGCGATCGCTCGTTCAACGGGTAGATCGAGTCATCCTAGCGTGGGGAAATTGGGGAAGTTGGCAAGGGCGCGATCGCGCAGTTTTAACTCTGTTCGGCTCAACTCAGTTGTACTCCCTCGCCATCACAAAAACAGGACAGCCAAAACATCCTCTCTATTTAAGGGCTAGTTGCTTGCCGATGAGCTTGCAGTTAGATCAAAAGTAGCGGTTTGAACAACGCCAACCATTTTAAATCTTGGTAGTGTTCTAGACATGTTGTTGGGGTCTGTAGAAATCCCAGTTGGTCAGGTGTCTAGACGCTTCAGCAACATCTTTGAAACACTACCCCCGCTCTGCAATGTGATGGCGATCGCCCAACTTATTCAGCTACATCACGGGACAAAAAGACGACCAACGCCCATCCAGGTTTCAATATCTAACAAGATTTCAAGAATACGGTCAATGCAACGATTTCGATAAACGCGATCGGCTAAAAATCGATCAGCATCGCCAATTGTGATGACAGGTAGGGAATCCACTGCATTTTCTTCTCGGAGAACTTGTTCTAGGGAGTCCTCACCCTTCATACTTCGGTTGGTAGTCAGCAAAATCATCTGATTTGCTTGAGCAAGTCGCCAAACAATGCGATCGCTACTGTCGATCGATAAATTCATCTCCTTGAAGGTAACAAAGCGAATCGGGAGTAGCTCTAACCAACCTTGACTCGCAATATTGCCCAATAAAATCTCTACATGTCCCCCCAGATTGTGATCAATCAGAAAATTCACGCTTCTAGTTCATGTCTAGCTTTCTGCTCTTGGAGTTTTGCCCAAAGAGCCTCTCGACCTGGCTTGGGAGGCATTGCTGAAACACGAGCAAAATGTTCACGATTCCGTTCCTCCCAATATTGCCGATTTTCCTCAGCCTGCCTCAGCACAAATTGATATTCTGCTTCGACTTCAGGACGATTTGCCTCAATGTAGGATAGGGCAATGTTAATCTGATCCTCCGTTAGATTAAACAAAGAGCGAATAAACTTCGGGGGATACTGAGCCGTCACATAGTCCATCACGTCATAGAGAGTAATGCGCGTGCCAGAAATTGTCAGCCCTCGCTCTGTAGGGATGATGGCTAGTTGGTGGTGGGACATGGACTTGATTCCTATACCTTGGTGCCGCATTCGGGGCAGAAGCGGTTAGTGGAAAGGATTTTGGCACCGCAACTGCTGCAATGAACCAATTGTGGAGTTTTTTCGAGATGTTTATGATCTGGCAAACCGACCATCTGGGCATTGTTTTTCCCCGATGGCACCATGGGATAGCAGTTTTCATCCCGCTTCACCCGCACATCCATTAGCACGGGACCTGAGTGTGCCAACAGTTCAGCGATCGCGCCCTTCAGTTCATCCCGCGATCGCACAATCATTCCCTTAATACCAAATGCCTCTGCCAGCTTGACAAAATCAGGCATACTCGGCTGCATATTGGATTGAGAATAGCGCTCATTGTAGAACGCCTCTTGCCACTGGCGCACCATGCCCTGCCAGCCATTGTTAATGATAATCGTTTTTGCCCCAATGCCATATTGTGCCAGAGTTCCCAACTCTTGCAGGTTCATCTGAAAGCTAGCATCGCCGCTGATACAAATGACTTCTTCGTTGGGCAATGCCACCTTGGCACCCATCGCCGCCGGCATTCCAAAGCCCATGGTGCCCAATCCGGCGCTGGAAATCCAGCGACGCGGACCGTTTTTAAGAAACTGGGCTGCCCACATTTGATGCTGCCCCACATCGGTCGTGTAGTAAGCGTGGGGCGCTTGAGTGGCGACTTCCACAATTACCTCTTGCGGCGAGAGGCTATCGGCATAGTGAGGCACCACTAGGGGATAATCTTCACGCCAGCGATCGATGCGGTTCAGCCACGCTCGATTGCGATCGCCCTCAAACTGATCGCCGTCTTCCTTGCTCCGACGCAGCATATCAATTATGACGTTGCGGACATCCCCCACAATTGGCACATCCGGGGCGCGATTTTTACCCACTTCCGCCGGGTCAATGTCAATGTGAATTACCTTGGCGCGCGCGGCAAATTCATCCAGCTTGCCCGTTACTCGGTCATCAAACCGGGCACCCACCGCGATCAGCAAATCGCATTCCATCACGGCAAAGTTGGCATAAGCGGTGCCATGCATCCCCAACATCCCGACCGACAGGCGATGATGTTCATCAAAGGAACCCAAGCCCATCAACGTAGTCGTTACAGGTAAATTAAACAATTCGGCTAACTGCTGAATTTCTGCATAAGCGTTGGCAGCGATCGCGCCCCCACCCACATACAGCAACGGCTGTTTTGACTGACGAATCAGGCGTAGCGCATTGGCAATCTGATTGGGGTGCCCCTTCACCGTTGGACGATAACCGGGCAGTTTGACGGAGCCAGCCTCCACAGGCACATAGTCAAATTCTTCGGCACCCACATCCTTGGGAATGTCTACCAACACTGGGCCCGGACGACCCGTACTAGCGATATAAAACGCTTCGGCGATCGTCTGCGCCATCTCTCTCGGATCGCGCACCACGTAAGAGTGTTTCACAATCGGCAGCGTAATGCCATAAATGTCAGTTTCCTGAAAGGCATCCGTGCCGATCGCATGACGAGGCACCTGTCCTGTAATGAACACCATCGGAATCGAATCCATGTGAGCCGTGGCAATTCCAGTGACTAAATTCGTGGCACCCGGACCCGAAGTCGCGAAACATACGCCCACTTTGCCAGTTGCACGGGCATATCCATCAGCAGCGTGAGCAGCACCCTGTTCATGCCGCGCTAGAATGTGCCGAAGCTCTCCACGGGCTTCAAAGCGGTAGAGTTCATCATAAATCGGCAGAATGGCACCGCCAGGATAGCCAAACAGGTCAGTTACACCATGGCGCTTTAAGCTATCCATCAAGGCGTAAGCGCCCGTTACCCGTTGAACCGCGACACGTTGGAGTTGCACAGGAGTATCCTCGTCAGTCTTCAGATGATTTTTGTATCGAATGCTGCATTAATGCTTGAAACTCAGTCTAGAGCGGATTTTGATCCCTGTCGAGAAAATCTCAATCAGGATCAAACCCATAAGCTCAAGAATGGCGATTTGATAAGCACTTAGCTAGATAGTCTCTGATTTTAACATCAGCTTCCGATGACATTTGAAGAGATTGTAACGAAAGTTTGTTTTGCCGTCGCTCATAACTTAGACGTTCCCCCAAGTATTAAAACAACCTTGATTTCTAGAATAGAAACATCAAACAGCTTTCGTACTCCGAACCCAAAACTCCGAACTCAAAACTCCGTTTCATGGTTTCAACTCTTGACCCGATCGCGCCTAACCCATCTTTCGAGCAACGGCTAGATGCGTCCGATCTGACCCGTCCGATGAAGTGGCTGTGGGCGTTATCTGCGGGTTTAATTCTCCTAGATGGCTTCGATTTTTTCATTATTGGCGTTGCCCTGCCCTTTTTGCAGCAAGATTTTGGATTGGGTACAGCAGAAATTGGCGCGATCGCGGTGGCAGCTTTGGCGGGGTCACTGGTTGGGGCACTGATTCTCGGACCCATCACCGATCGCGTCGGGCGGCAGCCAATGCTAATTGTGGATGTGATCCTGTTTTTGGTCGCAACTTTGGGAACGGTGGTTGCCTGGAATGCCGCATCGTTGATTGGGTTTCGATTTTTGGTGGGCGTGGCGATCGGAGCCGATTATCCCATCAGCGTCGCCTACATTACTGAAAACGTGCCGACTCGATGGCGCGGTCGTATGGTGATTGGCGCATTTACCTTTCAGGCGGTGGGAGCGCTATTGGGCGCGTTAACCGGGCTGGTCGTAATCTATGGGTTTCAAGTGATGTATCCCGATTCAGTTCAGCCTGCCGTTCAGTATGCATGGCGCTGGATGTTGGGCGTAGGGTTGATATTGGCGATCGCGGTCGGCATTTTGCGATTCAGTTTTTTGCTCGAAAGCCCTAGTTATCACTTGGCGCGAGGTGAATATGATGCCGCATCCAAAGCCGCTTCGATTTTGTTAGAAGAGGCGATCGCTCTCACGCCAGAAACCGATCCCCCCAATCAAAACCCCAATCTTAACTTTGCCGATTTGTTTTCACCCGCCTATCGCCGCAATACCCTACTGGCATCCGTTCCCTGGTTTCTGCAAGACATCGCCACCTATGGCATTGGCATCTTCACACCCGTCATTTTGGCGGCATTGGCATATTCGACCGAAGACAACCTTTTAGCGAAAGAATTCGCCGCTGCTCAAGGGTCTGCGATCGTGGATCTGTTTTTGGTTGCTGGGTTTATGCTGGCGGTGCTGCTGATCGATCGCTGGGGTCGCATCCGGCTGCAAATTATCGGCTTTTTGGGAATGGCGATCGGCTTAACTGTTTTGACGATCGCCAGCCTGCTTCATTTACCGCCCACATGGAATCTAGTGGTCATATTCATCGGATTTTTCATTTACAACTTAATGATGAATATGGGTCCCAATTCCACAACTTTTTTGCTATCTGGCGAAGTGTTTCCCCCATCCATTCGCGCCAGTGGAGCCGGGTTTGCAGGCGCGATCGCCAAAGCCGGAGCAATCTTAGGCACATTCACCCTGCCGTTTATCAGAGAAACTAGGGGCGAGACGACCTTGCTATTTATACTGATGTTGGTCTGTCTATTCGCAGCCGGGATGACCTATCTATTACGGGCAGGACTTACGCAAATCAGCCGAAATTTGCCCCCCAACCCCCAATTCTGGGGGAACTAGAGATCAAAGTCCCCCAGAATTGGGGGATTTAGGGGGCGAGTGCGTAAGTCCTAACGAGTTGAAGTTTCGAGCGGGTCACAGCTTCCCCAAACACAACAAAACTGAGCAGCCATAAAAAATGTTGAAGCGCGGATAAAAAAATGCTACTCAAGATAGAAGAAACAATTGACCGAGTAGTCTATCATCAATGATGAATTAATTTGTTGTCGAATTAATGATTAGAAGTTGTTGCTTTTGGATGGAAAAATGTTTCTAAAGAATAAGAAAGATGGCACACTCATCAAAATTTTGGATGTCGAAGCCGTAATTAATCCATCGCAGCCCACGATTTCAGGCAGAATTCAAAATGGTGAAGAGGAACAAGACCCAGAAGAGTTTGACAAAACTAGCTTAATTTTTCCATCTAATGAAAGTTTGCCCCAATGTTGGATGAATCCAGACTACCAAAG
>Ga0209181_10004404_pt1 | contig 20986 bp, 21 predicted proteins | sample MAT05_FD_187208 | JGI IMG/M metagenome (GOLD analysis project Ga0209181, IMG submission 187208) | Freshwater microbial communities from Lake Fryxell liftoff mats and glacier meltwater in Antarctica - MAT-05 (SPAdes) (version 2) | ecosystem: Environmental > Aquatic > Freshwater > Ice > Liftoff... | reverse complement strand
GGCCGCGCCAAGGTCTACCTCGGCCACGACTCGGCGGCGCTGATGCTGGTGGCGCAGATTCGCGACGAGGCGCACCGCTTCGCCATCACCGGCATGCGCGCCCGCCGTGCCAGTGTGCGCACCGGGGGCAGCAAGCTGGAAGACATTCCCGGCGTCGGCCCGCGCAAGCGTGCGCGGCTGCTGCAACGCTTCGGCGGCGTGCGCGGCGTGGCCAACGCCGGGGTCGACGACCTGGCCACCGTCGAAGGCATTTCCAAGGACCTGGCCGAGGAGATCTACCGTGCCTTGCACTGACGGCCTGCGGCCGCTGCGTCGCTGTACCGCGGCCCTGCTGGCGTTGCTGCTGGTGGGCTGCGCCAGCCGACCCCCGTCCCCCGCAGCGCCCACTCCGGCGCCGGCGACTTCGCTCAGGCCTGCCGTGGTGTCGCCGCCTGCCCAGGCGCAAGCGGCCCCGCCCGGCAATGCCACGGGCGGCACCGCGGCTGCCGCTGCCGAACACAAGACGCCACCGCGCTTCGTGAAACTCGGCCCACCGATGACGACGCGCAGCTGGGACGAATTGCGCCTGCAGGTGGCGCAGCGCCTGGTGTCTGCGCACCCCGACACCAGTTACGTCGCCACGCCACCGTCCGTCCTGTTGGCCATCCCGATCCTGGAGATCGAGCTCCACGCCGACGGTTCCGTGCGTCACATCAGGGTCGTGCGCATGCCCGGGCAGGCGCCGGACACGACGCAACTGGCCATCGACGCCGTGCGGCGTGCAGCGCCCTTTGGTGACGTGTCGCGGCTGCAGAAGCCGTGGAAGTTCGTCGAGGCCTTCCTGTTCGACGACGACCGCCGCTTCATGCCGCGCACGCTGGACCGTTGAGCGTCGCCTGACGTTGCCGCCTGCCGGCACAATCCGCCGATGTTCCTGACCATTCCCACGCTGCTGACCTGGGCCCGCATCGCGGCCATCCCGTTCATCGTGGGCGTCTACCACCTGCCGTGGGACATGGGCACCAAGAACCTGGTCGCCACCTCGCTGTTCGTGCTGTTCGCGGCCACCGACTGGCTCGACGGCTGGCTGGCGCGCAAGCTCAACCAGACCTCGGCCTTCGGTGCCTTTCTCGACCCCGTGGCCGACAAGTTCCTTATCTGCGCCAGCCTGCTGGTGCTGCTGGAACAAGGCCGTGTCGACACGCTGGTGGCGCTGATCATCATCGGCCGCGAGATCGCGATCTCGGCGCTGCGCGAGTGGATGGCGACCATTGGCGCCTCGCGCAGCGTGGCCGTGCACATGCTGGGCAAGCTCAAGACCGTGTCGCAGATGGTGGCGATTCCCTTCCTGCTCTATGACGGCGTGGTGTTTGGCGTGCTGCACACCCGCCCCTGGGGCACGGCGCTGATGTGGGTGGCTGCGGTGCTCACCGTGTGGTCCATGGGTTATTACCTGCAAAAGGCGATTCCAGAGATACGGGCCAAGGCGAAATGACGCCCGACGAGCGGCGGGCCGGCCTGGTGCTGGCCATGCCCCTGGTCTTCGTGCTGATCTGGAGCACCGGCTTCATCGTCGCCCGCTACGGCATGCCGCATGCGCCGCCGCTGGGATTCCTGAGCTGGCGCTATGCGCTGTCGGTGCTGGTCTTCCTCGTGTGGATCCGGCTGTCGGGCGCTGCCTGGCCCACCGAGCGACGGCAGTGGCTGCACCTGGCAGTCGTGGGCCTGGGGGTGCACGCCGGCTACCTGGGTGGCGTCTGGGCTGCCGTGAAGGGCGGCATGGGCGCGGGCACGGCGGCGCTGATCGTCGGCCTGCAACCGGTGCTGACCGCCCTGTGGGTCAGCGCCATGGGAACCGAGCGGCGCATCACGCCGCGCCAATGGCTGGGCCTGTCACTGGGCCTGGCGGGTCTGCTGCTGGTGGTGTGGCGCAAGCTGGGCTGGGGCGAGGTGACGGCCGCCAGCCTGTCGCTGGCGGTCCTGGCCTTGCTGGCCATCACCGCGGGCACGCTGTACCAGAAGCGCTTCGTCAAGCCCTGCGACGTGCGCACGGCCAACACGGTGCAACTCATGGCCGCATTCGTCGTCACTGCGCCGCTGGCGCTGTGGGAGTCGGGCCGCTTCGACCTGCACCCCGAGTTGCTGGGCGCCATGGCCTGGTCGGTGCTGGTGCTCACGCTGGGCGGCAGCTCGCTGCTGTACCTGCTGATCCAGCGCGGCGCCGCCACCTCCGTGACCAGCTTGATGTACCTGGTGCCCCCTTGCACCGCCCTGCTGGCCTGGATACTGTTCGGCGAACAACTCACCGCCCCGGTGCTGGTCGGGCTGGCACTGACTGCACTGGGCGTGTGGCTGGTGGTGCGCGCACCGACAACCCATCCCAAGGAGACTTCATGACCCCCCACCGCATCGCCGTCATCGCCGGCGACGGCATCGGCACCGAGGTGATGCCCGAGGGCCTGCGCGTGCTGGACGCCGCGGCGCGCCGCTTCGGCATCGCGCTGCAGGTCGACGAATTCGACTTCGCCAACTGCGCCTACTGGGCGCGCACCGGGCAGATGATGCCGGCCGACTGGAAGGACCGCATCGGCGGCCACCACGCCATCCTGTTCGGCGCGGTGGGTTGGCCGGCGCGGGTGCCCGACCACATCTCGCTGTGGGGATCGCTGCTGAAGTTCAGGCGCGACTTCGACCAGTACGTGAACCTGCGCCCGGCACGCCTGATGCCGGGCATCAGGTCGCCCCTGGTCAACCGGGAAGGGCAGCCTCTGCAGCCTGGCGAGATCGACATGTGGATCGTGCGCGAGAACACCGAGGGCGAGTACTCCAGCATCGGCGGACGCATGTTCGAAGGCAGCGAGCGCGAGATCGTCATGCAGCAGACGGTGATGACGCGCGTGGGCGTGGACCGCGTGCTGAAGTTCGCCTTCGAGCTGGCGCTGTCACGGCCGCGCAGGAAGCTCACCTCGGCCACCAAGAGCAACGGCATCGCCATCACCATGCCGTATTGGGACGAGCGCGTCGAGGCCATGGCGGCGGTTTACCCCGACGTGAGCGTGGACCGCTTTCACATCGACATCCTCACCGCCTTCTTCGTGCAGCGGCCGCAGCAGTTCGACGTGGTGGTGGCCAGCAACCTGTTCGGCGACATCCTGTCCGACCTGGGCCCGGCCTGCACCGGCACCATCGGCATCGCGCCTTCGGCCAACCTCAACCCCACGCGGCAGTGGCCCAGCCTGTTCGAGCCGGTGCATGGCTCGGCGCCCGACATCGCCGGGCGCGGCGTGGCCAATCCCATCGGGCAGGTGTGGTCAGTGGCCATGATGCTGGACTTCCTGGGCCACCGCGACGCGCACGACGCGGTGCTGGCCGCCATCGAGGCCGTGCTGGCCGACCCGCAAGCGCCGCGCACACCCGATCTGGGCGGCCGCGCCGGCACGGCCGATCTCGGGCGCGCGCTGGCGGCCAGGGTGAGCGCCGCTTGACGGGTCGAGGCGCATTGCCAGGCGGCCCGGAACCGCAAGTACGCGAGATCATGCTGTCAAGCGTGAAAGCACCCGCATGATGGGCCGTCGCATACCCCCGAACACGGGGGGTTCGGGGGCTGATTGGGCCTAGAATCCCGCCTCCGCTTGACACCGTGAAAGCGCCGGGGCTCTAATCAAACGCGTCTGTGCGGCATTGGTTTTTCCGAGTCGCCCGGCACTGCGTACTATTCGAATACCGATCCACCTTGAGAGGGGGCAAAGAAGTGAACAAGAGTGAATTGATTGAGGTCATCGCCAAGCAGGCCGACATTTCCAAGGCCGCAGCCGGGCGCTCGCTCGAGGCCGTCATCGGTGCGGTCAAGACCACGCTGAAGAAGGGTGACAGTGTCACCATCACCGGGTTTGGAACTTTCGCCGTGAACAAGCGCAAGGCGCGCACGGGGCGCAACCCCCGCACCGGCACGGCGATCAAGATCAAGGCCTCCAAGGTGCCGAAGTTCCGGCCCGGCAAGGGCTTGAAAGACGCCCTCAACGGCGTCAAGTGATGCAACGGGGTGCTTAGCTCAGTCGGTAGAGCGGCGCCCTTACAAGGCGTAGGTCGGCGGTTCGAACCCGTCAGCACCCACCATCCCGTCCGCCCACCCGCGCAGCCAGGCGTTGCGCGTGCGGATTCGCGGCGCAAATCCATTCAACCCGGCGCCAGGCTCTGAACCGATGTTTGAATTCTTCCGTACCCATTCCAAGCTCACGCTGGGCTTCCTGCTGCTGTTGATCATCCCGTCGTTCGTGTTTTTCGGCGTCGAGAACTACGCCCGGTCCAGTGGGGGGGACAACGCTGAAGTAGCCAAGATCGACGGACGGGCCATCACGATCGCCGAGTGGAACCAGGTTCACCAGCGTTTCGTCGAGCGCGTGCGGCGGCAGTCGCCGACGCTGGACGTGAAGACGCTCGACACCCCCGAGGCGCGGCGTGACACGCTCGACAGCCTCGTGCGCGAGCGCGTGCTCATCGCCGCCGCCCGGGACATGCACCTGGCGCCCAGCGACGTCCGGCTGCAGAGGCTGTTCCAGACCGACGAGCAGTACGCGGGCATCCGCAACCCCGATGGCACCGTGAACCGCGAGGTGCTCGCGATGCAGGGGCTGAGCTCAGAGCTGTTCGCACAGCAACTGCGCCAGGAACTGGCGATGCAGCAGGTGCTGTCGGGTGTGACCCAGACGGCGCTGGCCCCGGCCAACATGGCCAGGCTGTCACTGGACGCGATCCTTGAGAGCCGCGAGGTGCAACTGCAGCGATTCGACCCTGCCGCCTACCGCGCCCAGGTCAACCCTTCCGACGCGGACATCGAGGCCTACTACAAGGCCAACGAAGCACTCTTCCGTGCCCCGGAGCAAGCCAGCATCGAATACGTGGTGCTCGACCTGGCGGCGTTGAGTGCCGGCGTGTCGGTGCCCGAGGAAGACCTGCGCAAGTACTACACCGAAAACGCCAGCCGCTACACCGCGGCCGAAGAGCGCCGGGCCAGCCACATCCTCATCAAGGCCGACACCGGCATGCCAGCGGCCGACCGCCAGAAGGCCAAGGAGCGCGCCGAGGCCCTTCTGGCCCAGGTGCGCAAGGCGCCGGCCAGCTTCGCGGCACTGGCGCGCAAGAATTCCGACGACCCGGGCTCGGCCGCCAAGGGCGGTGACCTGGAATTCTTCGGTCGCGGCGCCATGGTCAAGGCCTTCGACAACGCCGTCTTCGCGATGAAGGCCGGCGAGATCAGCAACCTGATCGAAACCGATTTCGGTTTCCACATCATCACGCTCACCGAAGTGCGCGGTGGTGACAAGAAGCCCTTCGAGGGCGTGCGCGCCGAGATCGAAGCCGAGGTGCGCAAGTCGCTGGCACAGAAGAAGTACGTCGATGTGGCCGAGCAGTTCACGAATACCGTCTTCGAGCAGCCCGACAGCCTGCAGCCGGCGATCGACAAGTTCAATCTGGCGAAGCTCACCGCCACCGTCCAGCGCGTGCCGCTGCCTGGAGCCAGCGGCCCGCTGGCCTCTGCCAAACTGCTTGAGGCCGTGTTTGGCAACGATGCCGTGCGCAACAAGCGCAACACCAATGCAGTCGAGGTGGGTCCGAACCAGTTGCTGTCCGCCCGTGTCGTGCAGCACACGCCGGCCCGCACATTGCCCTTGGCCGACGTGAAGGACGCCGTGCGCGATAGCCTGGTCCAGCAGCAGAGCGCAGCGCTTGCGCGCAAGGACGGCGAAGCCCGCAAGGAGGCGCTGGCCAAGGCACCCGACGAGGCCTTGCCCGTCAGCCTGAAGCTTTCGCGCACGCAAGCCCAGGGCGCGCCGCGCAGCGTCATCGACGCCGTGCTGCGCGCTGACCCTGCCAAATTGCCCGTGGTGACCGGCGTGGACCTCGGGCCCCAGGGCTACGTGGTGCTGCGTGTGACCAAAGTGTTGCCACGCGAACTGCCACCCGGCGGCGATGCCCCGCTGCAGGCCCAGTACACGCAGGCCTGGGCCGCTGCAGAGAGCCTGGCCTACCAGGAAGCCCTGAAGAAGCGTTTCAAGGCCGAGATCAAGACGGCGGCGGTGGCCGCAGCGGCCTCCGCTGCGTTGCGCTGACCGGGGGCAACGGACCCGGTGAACGCCGGTGGCCGCAGTTGGTGGCCGAAGTTGGTGGGCGCAGTCATGGCGCGCCTATAATTGCCGGCTCAGTGGTGGCTGTAGCTCAGTTGGTAGAGTCCAGGATTGTGATTCCTGTTGTCGTGGGTTCGAGCCCCATCAGCCACCCCAGGTAGCTCCAACGAAAACGGCCTCAAAGGGGCCTTTTTTGTTGGTGTTCACGCTGCGAGTTGATTGACTTGGCCAGGCTGTGTCGTTCACGCCAGCGCAGCCTTCAGGCGAATCAAGGCAGGAAGTCTTCCAACTGCTGACCGCAGCGCAGCCCGTCAACCTGTCGGAAGTGTGCCTCCCGTGTCAGCAGCGCGGCGCCGTGCTCGAGCGCGCTGGCGGCAATCCACAGGTCATTGGTCGGGATCGGCTGGCCCTTGCGCCGCAAGCTCGAATAGACAAGCGCATAGCTGTCGGCCGTCTGCGCCGTTACTGGCACCAGCTCGACCCGAGGTGAGTCCAGGAAGCGCGCCAGTTCGCCGCGGTTCTTCGCCTCGCGCGTGCCAGCCGCAAAGCCGCCAAGCAGCTCGCCCAGCACAATGCTGTTCAGACAGATCCGGTCGGCGTGTGCCAAAACTTCGACCACCGCCGCATCGCCGAGCATGAAGGCCGTGTAGGCGTTGGTATCGATCAGGATCGGGCGCATCGCCTACTTCCACAGCGCAGCATCGACCTTTGCGAAGGGCGCTGCCGCGCGTTCGAATTCGCTGGCAGCCTGCTTGCGCCAAGTACCAGCCAGGGCGTCGAGGTCGTCGTGCCGGGTCAGGGCCGGCTTGGCACGCCGCAGGCCCAGACCTTGTTCGATGAACCGCAACACCAGCATGTTGACGCTGGCATCTTCCTTGGCGGCGCGACGCTTGAGTGCGGCAAGCGCCTTGTCATCGAGCCCCCGGATGCTGAGATTTGTCATGATGGCATGCATGATATGAAAGTGAATCTACTGAATGCCATCACGTGCTCAGGGTCCGGCAGAGCTCGTCCAGGTCGATGACCAGCGCGAGACGCGGGTTTCGCGCAGCGCCGGGATGGTTTCATCCCACCAGGGGGCGCAGTGGCGATGAATGAACTGTTCGAAAACTTGTGCCATCACTTCGGGCGGCAGGCTGGGTGCCGGGGAGTCCGCTGCTGGCGTCACCGCGTAGCCGTCCTCGGGCGCGCGCGCCACGCTGCTGGCAGGGTCGGTGATCTCCCGCGTCAGGTGCTGTACCGCCGACCCGGCCGGCGCCTCGAACCAGGTGCGGCCCGCGTCGGCCAGCCGCTGCGTGCGGTGGAACACCTCGATTCGGTCGGCCTCACGGCCGGGGTTGACGGCGACCAGTCTGCGCAGCTCGTCGTCGCTGCCCCGCGTCTCGCGGTGCCAGCTTTGCTGCGCGTTGCCGCTCACGTCGGGTTGCGCCGCCAGCGCGGCGGCCAGTGCTGCCGCATCACGGACGCGGTAGTGGTCCGTCACCAGCGGCATCGGGTCACCGGTGGAGGCATCGAGGATCTGCGGTAGCAGCGCCGGTTCGAGCCATTGCCGCAAGGATCAGACATTCCAGTGCCTGATTCGTCTTCCGCGCCATCCGCATGTCAGGCGGCGTTCGTTTCCCGAACGCCTGACGCGTGTCTCAGAACGTGTATCGCAGCGAAACACTGACTGCGCCGACCCGGTAGCGCGGTGTCTGGGTGCCCAGCGTCAGCAGGTTGATCAGCGCGGCCGGCATCAGGCCGTCGGTGCGCCAGTCGACGGCCTTGTAGCTTTCATGCCAGAAGCTGCCGGTGAGACTGATCTTGTCGTCGACCTTGTAGGTGGCGTAGAGCTTGACGCGGTCCAGCGAGGTGCTGGCACGGGGGAATGCCGGCTCCATCATCACCGTCTGCACATCGATGTCGCTGCGCGAGCGGGACGAGGACAGATCGGCGCCGATGTCCAGTTTGTCGGGAATGGCCGCGTGCTTGACGCCGAAGCCCAGGACCTCGAACCGGTCCTTGCTGCGGCCGGTCCAGTCAGGCAAACCCACGTTCTGGCTGCCGCTCTGCAGGGAACGGATGCTCTCGCCCTGTGCGAAGGCATGCAAGCGGGTCTTCTCTGAGGCGGCCCAGGCCACGTCGACGGCCACGCTGCCGCTGCGGGCTTCGGTCAGGCCGATCACCGAACGGTGGTAATCGTCGTTGGCGTAATCGGCCGACAGGCCCACGCTGAGTGTGTCGCTCAGGGTCAGGTCGATGCGCAGGCCGGCACTGTCGCGCAGCCGCGCGGCCAGGTTGTACTTGCGCAGCAAGGGGTTCTCTGCCGCGCCGAACCACACCGCCGTACCGTAGGTGGAGTGGTCGCGGTCGGCATGGGCGAGCTTGAGCGACAGGCCCAGCATGTCGACCGGTTGCAGCGACACACGTCCCCACACCGTGGTTTCGCGTGTCGTCACGACCTCGGTGTAATTGCGTTCGCGCTGCTCGTACTCGGCCCCGCCGGCCAGCCGCAAGGTGGCCGGTCCGCGGTAGTCGGCCTGCAGCTTCACACGGTCCGTCCAGTGGCTGAAGGGTGTGTTGGTGCGCGCGGGCAGACCGGCAAAGATGTCGGTTTCAACGTAAGGGGTGGTCTGGCGCGCCGTCCGGTTGTCGTGCACGTCGCGGGCATAACTGGCGTTCAGCCGCAGGCCTGTCAGCGGTGCGGCGGTGATCCTCACGCTGCCGTTGAAGGTGTCGACCTTGCCGTCCAGCGAAGCCGAGGGCAGGGGGGCCGGTGCGAGGCTTGCGGTCAGGGTCGGCGCCAGGAAGCCTTGGTTCTGTGTCAGGCGGCCGATGGCGAAGTCGGCGCTGGCGCGGATGCTCGGCGCCAGCTGGTAGGCCGCGGAGCCGATGATCTGCTGCAGTTCGTTGTCCGGCGCCAGCGCCAGTTGCCCGCGTGTGGCACCGGGGACGACCGCGGTGAAAGGGTTGTCCCAGGTCAGTGCCGGTGTGCCGTTGCGGAATTGCGACCACTGGTAGGCCAGCGAGGCCTGCCACTTCGCGGCGCTGTAGGCGGCGGCCAACTCCAGCACGTCGGTGACGTGGTCGACGGGCGCCGGAAGTTGCGCTGCCGTGGACAGGAAGGACGCGTACTGCGGCCGGGTGCCGTCGCGCACGTCGCGCCGGAAACCCATGCGCAGGTTCAGCGAATCGGTACCGAGCCAGCTGCCGGACAAGTCGAGCCGCCGGGCGGTGTAGCCCAGGTCGATGGGCCGCAGGTTCGCAGCCAGCGGCATGGTGTTCGTGCCGGGTGAGGCAAAGCCCGCCGGCAGCGTCAGGGTGGCCCCGCCTGCGCCCAGGAAGGGCGTCTGCGCGCCATCGCCAAAGTAGCGCGGAATCTCGTCGTAGCGCACGTCCAACGCGATCAGGCCCTCGCGCCCGCCGCGGACCGAAAAGCTGCGCGAATCCAGGCCCAGGTCACTGGCGTTGAGGTCGGCGTAGGTGCCGTCGGGATCGCGCAGCGTGGCTGACGCGCCCAGCACAGCGTAGGCGCCCTTGCGCTGCAGCCCGGTGTAGTCACCGAACTTGGCCGAGCGGTCGGAGACGTTGCCGATGCCGACCTCGACCGTGCCGCCGACGCCCTTGGGATAGGGGCAGGACTCGCACTTCCAGGCACTGGTATCGACGGCCCACGCGCTGGTGGCGGACAGCACGCCCAGCGCACCCAGGAGGAACAGCGGGCTGTAGATCGTCATGGGGGCATCCGTCGCTTTGTTGGCTGAGCCAGGGGTCTGAAGACTTTGTGGTGCCGCGGTCGGGTCAGCGCAGCAGCTTGGCGCCTGAAGGGTGGTTGGAGCCGTGAACCTGCGTATGGCAATTGCTGCAGCTGCCGGCCACCAGGAAGGCGGCGCCGCCCGCGCTGCCCCCTGGCAGCCCCGCCGAGGTGCGTGCCACCGAGGGGTGGCTGGCCGGGCTGTGGCACTGCTGGCACAGCAAGGGCGGTGTCTTGGTCAGCATCGCTGCGCGCACGGAACCGTGCGGCGTGTGGCACGACGCGCAGTTCTCTGCCACGGGGGCGTGTTCCCACAGCAGCGGCCCGCGCTTGTCGGCGTGGCAACCGGTGCAGGTCTGGTTCAGCGTCGCCTTGACCAGCATGGCCGGCGCCGAAGAGCCGTGGGCGTTGTGGCAGTCGCTGCAGGCCATCTTGCCCTGCAGCACCGGGTGGGTGGAAGGCTTGTGGAAATCGGCGCGCTGGCCCATGTGACAGCTCAGGCAGGTCTGGGTTTGGCTGGCCTTGCTCAAGACCGGGTCGCCGTGCTGCTGGTGCACCCTGTGGCAGTCACTGCAGGCCAGCTCTGCTCGTTCATGCGCGCCGGCATGCCAGGCGTTTCGCGTGCTGCCTTGGTGGCAGCCCAGGCAGACCTGGTTGCGTTGCGCCAGCGGCAGCGCCGCATCGGCCTTGAAGGTGTTGATGTGCTCGGCCTTCTTGGTGCGGGCGTGCAATGCCCCGGGGCCGTGGCAGGACTCGCATTGCAGGCCGCCGGCGCCGAAGGGCGAACGCTTGTCACCCCGGTGGGCGTGCTTGGTCTTGAACAGGGCCGATGCCGAATACGTCTTGCTCTCGTCGTCGTGGCAACCCAGGCAGGTGTCTGCGCCCTTGGCGCTGTACTGGTCGGCGCGGGGCAGCGGCGACGGGGATGAGCCTGCCTGCGCCTGGGATGCCGTCGGCGCCAGCAGGCCGAACAGCAACGCCAGCATCCACAGGAGCATTCGGCTGTTCATCATGGCTTCGGGCCTGTTCATGTGCGTTTTTCAGCGGTCCGCCGTCATGGCCGCCTGCTGCCGTGCGGGCTTTGCCGGGCCCGCAGCGCAGGCTGCTGGAGGGCAACCACGCGGTCCTTCAGGCTCAGGAAGACTTCGAAGCTGATGACTTGTTCAGCCACCAGCTTGGCCTTGCTGGGGTAGGGGCGCGCGGCCACGATGCGCTGCGCTGCGGCAGCGTCGATGCCGGGCAAGGTCTGCAGATCGTCCCGACTCGCGCTGTTGAGGTCGACCAGCCTCGCCACCGCCGGCCGCGGCAGGCTCTTTGGCGGGCTGGCCGTGACAGGCGACGCGGCGGCCGCGCCCGCCTTGCCGTAAGCGGCCGCAGGCACCGACGCCATCGGGGCCAGCAGAACCGCAACCGCAACCGCAACCGCTACCCGCATTGATGCAGTCATGAGCCTGCCGGTGATTTCGATCTACCTGTGGATCTTCGCCGCATCGAAATCGCGGCCCGGGCCATGGCACACCGCGCAGGACTCCACGTCCTCGACACCCGTCGGCCGCGCCGCCGCGCGTGTCGCATTGACGACACCGCCGTTGAGCGTGATGTGCGCCTTGGCGGCCGGGCGGTCGTGGCAACTCACGCAAGCAGCCGCGAAAGGCGTCGTCACGATGTCGGTCAGGCTGGCCGAGCTCAGCGCCGTCTTGGCCATGGCTGGTGTGGCCGTACCGGCCGCGATGCCGGCGGCGTAGGTGGCGTCTATGGCCTCGTAGACCGAAGGCAGCGTGCCGCCGGGGACGAAGTTGTAGGTCTTCTGCTCGGTGGTGACGGCCGTGACGTGGCAGGTCTCGCAGTTGTTCAGCTTGCCGGGGAAGTCCATGCGGCGGAAGTCGAGCAGGTCGATGCTGCCGCGGCTGGTGGAGTCACGTGCGTCCTGGAAGGGTGTCACCCGTTCGCGGCCGGCGTGGATGCCGTGGATCATGTCCTTCAGGTTGTTGCTGGTGACCGGGAACTTCAGGGCGGCGTTGGGCAGCGACTTGTTGAAGCCCCAGTCCGCAAGGACTTTCGTCTGCGCGGCGCTGAAGTTGAAGTTGCTCAGGATGGCATCGCTGATGCCGCGCCCGCTGGTCGGCAGACCAGGCACATGGCAGGCCGCACAGACCTGTGGTTCGAAGACCCGGTTGCCACCATGCGCCTCGAACCATTCATGGCAATTCGCGCACTTGTTGGAGTCCACGACGGTGCGGCGCACCACATCACCGGTGACGGCCTTGATGACCGAGATGGCATGACGGCCATTCGGTGCAGCGGGCGTGGCGGGGTCGCTGATCTGATTGAAGTAGCCCTGCAAGGACACCGCGCGCAACCGCGCCCCCACCGGGTACGACCACTGACCGCTGCCCCGGATGGTGGCGACGTAATAGCCGGGTGTGGCGGCCGACGCTGTCACGCTGCCATTGGCCGCGTTGTTGGTGCTCAGCAGCGAGGCCAGCGAGACACTGCGCGGCTGCGCTGAAGGCCGCCCGAGGTTGTTGTAGTCCACCGGGGTGGTGATGCCGTCCTGGCTCATGGCGTAGGGCAGCAGGAAACTAGGCCCGCCAGTGAAGCCCGCCAGCGGGCTGGATACGCTGGCGGCGGGCGCAGCCAAGGTGACCAGGGTGTCGGTGGTGGAGGGCGCCATGCGTTGGCGGATGCCGAACTCGATCACCACATCGTTGGCCGCGTTGACCGTGGCCGACCGGATGTCATAAGTGAAGCTGGCCAGGCCGGCAGTGATCTCCGGGTTGTTCTTGGTGATGTTCTCCATCCGGTGCGAAATCTTGATGAAGGTCGGCGTGTGGCAAGCCGCGCAAGTGGCATCGTCAGCGGCCGGGCCACCGCGGTGGCCGGAGGTGGCGACCACTGCTCCCACGGCGGTGGCGGCTGCCTTGTCGGCCAGCGTGGACCCGCCCCCGGTGGCCCAGTTGATGCCGTCGTGGCAGGCGCCGCAAGACACGCGGCTGGGCAGGTTGCGGTGGTTGTCGGCCGTGCTGGCGATCTTGCTGTCGTGGCAGGTGGTGCACATGCGCTGGCCGTCCCCCAACTTCGAGAAGCCCTTGTTGTTCATCGCCAGGCCGGCGTAGTGGTAGTTGTCCTTGGCCAGGGTGTGGCCCTGGTGGATCTTGTGGATCATCGTGGTGAAGTTGCCGAGCACTTCGCCGTCGGCAATGCGCGTTTCCGGGCTGTAGCGGTAGCTCGTGATCCCGGTGGCGGCGTTGATGCTCTTGGTCTCGGTCAACGCAGGGAACTTGCCAGCGGTGGATGCCACATTGGCGAAGCCGTAACCGCGCTGTTCGGTGTGGCACACCACGCAATAGCGCACCTCGACCCGGGCGCTGCCACCGTGGAAGGCCAGCTTGCCGTGGCAGGTGTTGCAGCTGTCGATGTTGACGTCTTCGCGCGTCAATTCGGTGGCGGTCAGTTCGCGGCCGGTGGCGGGAATGAAGTCATAGGTGACATTGATCGGGTTGGCCATGTTGACCGCCGGCGCGGCTTGCACGGCGTTGGCGGTGTTGCTGCCGGTCCCTGGGGCGGCACCACTGATCTGAATCGTCAGGCGGTGGTTCAGGTTGGGTGCCCAGCTCAGGTCGCCGAGCTGGGCCTTGTCGTTGGCACCTGACACCGTCATGCCGTCGACCTGGGTCTTGATGGCGGTCACGTCGCGAAAGAAGGTGTAGCGGTAGCTGCCGGGCTTGTCGGCCACGGCCACCAGACTGCCAGTGTTGTCGGTGCTGGGCCGCGTGGGTGCAGACACTGCCGTGGTGGTGGGCACCGTGGTGACGATGTAGCTGACCCAGGAACTGGGTCGGGCGTCGGTGCGTGGCACCAGCTTGGCCAATGCGAAGGACACGTTCGGGTACTGCGCGACCGTTGCGGTGGCGCTGCGGGATGTCAATTTCTCCAGGCCGATGACGGGGTTGCCCAGCGCGTCTGCCACGGTGAATTCGACGACCGGCGCGCCGGTCACGGTGACCTTGGTGACGGCCGACCGCCACTGCGCGCCTTCCCAGGCCTGCGCGCTGAGCGCGGCCACGTTGACGACGGCGGTGGCTGCAGGGCCGGGGCCCCCGGGTGGCCCTGCCGGGCCGGCAGCGCCGGGTGCGCCTGCGGCGCCCGCCGGGCCGGCCGAACCGCTGTCACCGCCGCCGCAGGCGGACAGGAGGGCTGCAATGAAGCCGGTTGCCAGCAAGGCGACCCAGCGGCGGTTCTCGGTCTTGACCATCGCAATCCCCCTTTTGGCCCGGTCTGGCCCGCCCCTGGCGGACAGCGGACCGACGCGAGTGGGGGAGTGTCTTTGTGAGTTGCCGAAACGATTTGATCTGGATCAGCTTTCAGCTACGCTGGCCTGGCGGGGTCAGGTTTGCACCCTGTCGCGTCGCGAGGGCCCGTGGGCTCGGCCGCCGAGATCGCCACGACGGTTGCTGCCAGCACACCGGGGCGCGACGCACCGCTGCCGGCGGCGACCCGCCGGCAGCCTGGCGTTACTTGCCGAAGCTCAGGTACAGCGGTCCCAGATGCACCGCATGGCGAACCTGTGCGTTGTCGAACGCAGCGAAGCCAAAGCCATAGCGGGCATTCAGGTCGGTGAACTGCATATCGAACTTGCTGCCGGTGACGAGCTTGCGGCTGACTTCAGAGGAGTGCATGCCCGCATCCCAGCTGTAGCTGACCTTGATGTCCGCCCTGTCGCCCTTGAGCGGAATGATGCGGTACGAGGCCACCTCGTCGCCGGCCTTGAAGCGGCTGTCGTCGAAGGGCACCTGGTTGCCATCGATGATGTAGAAAGTGCCGCCCGCATTGGCGGCCTTGCCGTCGCGGTTCATGAATTCGGGCTTGCCGTTGACGAGGCCGAAACCTGCGTACTCCGGGCCGCCCGGGTCGCTCTTGCGACCGGCGTTGGGGGCCGTCTTGGCGTCCCAGCGCGTGTGGTCGAGGTACTGGTCGTCGACAAAACCCAGGGGCGCCGTCCGGCTGCCCTTCATGTGCCACATGTCGCCCAACTCGCCTTCCTTGGACAGGTACTTGTTGCCGTAGGGCTTGCCGGTCTCGCCTTCGTGGCAGGCCGCCATGCAGCCCTTGTCGTCGAACTTCGGGATCGAATTGCCGATGTTCCAGATCATCGCCCACTTGTCTTCGTAGTAGACGTTGTCGTCACCGCCTTCGTCCTTCGGGTCCTTCAGTTTCTTCCAGCTGCCGTCGGCCTGCTTCTGGAAGGGCCCGCGGCGACGCGAGTCGGTGGGGTCGGCGTAGCGCACCAGGAAGTACACGGTGTCGCCGCTGTAGACGGCCTTCAGCGTGGCCGTGGTTTCACCCTTGCCGTTCGCGAAGTTCACACCGTCGGTCAGCTGCACGGTGATGGCCTTGGCTGCCGCCCAGGCCGGGTCATCGATCTTCCCGTCCAGCACGGGCGGTGTTGCCACGCGCGCCGCCGTCAGCACGTTGGGCGGTGTGGTTTCCTCGCGGGTCACGCAGCCTGCGAGCAGAGCCACCGAAGCGGCGGCGAGCAGCGTGAGTACACCGCGTTGTCGGGTTTTCGTCAGCATGTGTTTGCTCCTGGTCAGGTTCATGCAGGAGGCCCGGGCCGGATGAGGCTGGCCGACCCGCGAGCGGCCTTCTGGCACAGGACGAGTGGGCGCCGCGGGGCTCGCGAACGTCTTGCGCCAGATCAACCCTTGGCGGCGGGTGCGGCAGGTGCGACGGCGGCTGCAGGCTTGGCGGCCTTGGGCTCTTCGGCTTCCTTGTGCGCCACGCCTGTATGGCAATCGATGCAGGTGGCCTTGCCCGACGCAAACTTCTTGTGCTGCTTGACGGCGTCTTCTGACTGCCTGGTGCTGTTCATGGCTTCAGGCGTGTGGCAGGTACGGCAGTTGGCCGAGTTGTCGGCCCGCATCTCGTCCCACACGTGGTTGGCCATTTCCCAGCGCCTGGCCTCGAACTTTTCCTGCGTCGATATCACGCCCTGCATTTCGGCGATGCCGTCACGGATGCCCGCGTTGGCCTTGTACAGAAGCTTGGTCGGGTAGCTGTGGGGAATGTGGCAGTCGCTGCAGGTCGCCTGCACGCCGGTGCGGTTGCTGCCGTGCACCGAGACCTTGTATTCGGGGTAGACGAACTTGGTGTGCGAGTGGCACGCGTTGCCGCAGAACTCATTCGTGCCCGTGACGGCCACCGCCACCTGGGTGCCAACCACACCCACCGCGCCGACCACCAAGCCCACCAACAGCAGTGCGAACACCGACCACCTGGCCGAGGGGGTGAACAGCCAGCCGAACAGGCGGCGAATGAGGCCGGGCTTCGGGGTCGGTGCCATCGTCGAGCTCCATCTGGTATCGGGCGTTCGCGCGACCATACGGCCGCACTCGAACTGGCCACTTGCGCTGCGTCAACAAGCGCGGGCGGGTGCCGCGGGGCCGGCCAAACCCCAAACAAGGCAGTCCGTTACTTGGATGCCAACACCGCAGCCACGACAGCGCGGATCTCGTCGTCAGAGACCTCGAGCTTCTTGTGATCGTCTTCGTCGCCCATCTTGCCCCCGGCCTTCAGGCCCTTGAAGAGCATTGCGGCGGCATTGGCGTTGCCCTTGTACTTGGCTGCCACATCGGCATAGGACGGGCCTTTCTTCGTCGTTTTGGCCGCGTGGCACTTGTTGCACTTCTGCGCGGTCATGACTTCTTCGCCCGTGGCGGCGTGGGCAAGACCGCCCCAGGCTGTGATGGCGAGGGCGGCGGCGAGGGCGACGGGCAATCTCATGGGAATTTCTCCTGAACGGGTGGGCACATGACAAGGCAGTACAACCGACCCGGGGCGGCGCGCGTTGACACACCTTCTTCCAGTCGTAATCCATTCTGCGGCGCAGACTGCGAATTGGCGTGGCTACTGCATTGATGTTTGACTTGCATCAGACAGTGCAGACTGTGGCTCTGCTGGCGCCTGTCATGGGGTTGCGGCATCCGCCGACCCCCCCATTCGCTCATGATGAACCGGACCAAGCGCGGTGCGCGCCAGACAGGGGTCACCGCAGGCATGCGGCACGCGTTCTAGGCAGGGCGGGCCGCTCAGGGCTTGAGCGTGATCAGCCAGCCCAGGACGTCGGCCTTTTCCTGGGCCGTGCAGTCGCGCCCCATCACGTCCTTGCAGTTGATTCGGAACCAGCCCTCCACCTTGGGCCGGTCGGTGAAGCGCTTGTCGTTGAAGGCCGGCGCCAGGGGCTCCACGCGCTTTTCCGATATGGCGTGGCGGCTGGCCTTGGTCGGAACCGCGCCATGGCAAGAGGCACAGCTCAGCCCCAGGTCCTTGCCGAAATTGGTGTTGAACAGTTTTTCGCCGCGTTCGGCGTTGGCCGGTGTCCCGGCCTGCGCAACGTAGCCGGCCAGCAGTTCGGCCGGCGTGGCTGCGAGCGCCGCGGGTGCACTGGCGGCAAGGGCAAGTACAAGCATCGGCAGGGCCGAACGGATGTGGATCGACGGGTTCATGGACAGTCCCTCAGAACAGGAAGGCCCGCGTAAGGCAGGCCCGGGTGCTGCGCCCGGAGTTCAACACGGCAGATGAAGGCGCGGGCTGTTTGTACTGCTGGCGGCGGCGTGGAAGCTTGTTCCAGCGCAACTTCGCCGCCTCCTCTGCCGCGTCCTTGGACCGCACCCGTCTCGGGCCCGGCGTGGCCTCAGGTCGGCGTCGGGACGCCACCCATGCGGTCGTGCTTCAGGAAGTACTTGCGCGCCAGTGCCACGAGCTGGTTTTCGGAAGGATGGTCCACCACCGAGCAGTCCACGATGTGGGCCGCGACTTCCGGGCGGTGCTTCCTGGCGTAGCGCTCGAAGTCGGCGACGCCGGTTTTGGGGCCGACGGCCAGCACCTCGGGAATGCCCGCCAAGGCGTCACAGACATGGCCGAAGAACTCATGCTCGGTGCGCACGCTGCTGCCATGCTGCGCGGTGTGGTGACTGTGCGATTTGATCTTTTCGGCCAGGACATGTTCGGGGTCGAACTGCAGCACATGCGCCCCCGACGCGCGCGACCGACTTGACCCAGCGCAAGCCCGCCCACGGCGGGTCAGCGGCCAGGCGCGGCCCCCAGCAGGCGCGACAACTCGGCGGTGTAGTAGTCCCAGTCGCGGATGCCTTCCACGGCGCCCAGGTACTGGCCGTCGCGCAGCATCACGAAGACGGGCCAGTGCGTGAAGTGGTAGCGGGTCGCCATGGCGCTGGAGGCCGCCGGCGGCAGGAGGCCGACGCGAAGACTGCCCCCCGCGGTGGCCTGCAGCTCGCACACCACGCCGGCCAGGTCCAGCGGGACGTTGAAGCGGTCGGGCTCCTTGGTGAAGACGACCATGGCATTGCCGCGCTGGTGTGTCCAGGCGTCGTAGGCTTCTGCACTGATCACGTCAGCGCCGGTGAGCTTGACCATGCGTGCCAGCAAGGGGTGCAGGTCGATGAGTTCAGGGCGCACGGTGAGGTCGTTCATGGCGGTGCCCACCCCTGCGCCAGCGGGCGCCGACACGGGCAGTGGGGCCACGGGCAGCGTTTGCGCGTGGCGGATGAACGCGTCCATCAAGGTGTCTGCGACGAGCCTGAACACGGGCCCGGCAGCCTGGGTCATGAGGCGGCTGTCGAACTCGTAGTCGAGCAAGAAGGCCACCTTGCAGGCGTCGGGCGCCAGTTCGGTGAGCTGCCACTCGCCCTCGAAACGACGGAAGGGCCCGCGCTCGAGGTGGATGGCCATGTACGTGGGCCGCCGCTTGGGGTTGCGCGTGCGCATCGAGAAGTTCATGCCGGCCAGCCTGACCTGCAACTCGGCCGAGACAGCGGCGTCGTCGCGGCTGATGATCACGGCGCCCACGCACCAGGGCAGGAAGCGCGGGTAGTTCTCTGCCGCTTCGATGACATCGAACAGATGCCCTGCGGGCTGGGTCAGCAGTGCCGAGCGGCGCACGATCATGGGGGCTGGCCGCCTTGCTGCGCTAGAGCTGCGCGATGCGGCCTTCGGCAAGCAGCGGGCGCACCAGGGCGAGGTCGGCCTCGATGCGCTCGCGCAAACCCTGGGGCGACGACGGCGTGATCTCGAAGCCCGCCTGCTGCGTGCGCGCCAGCACGTCGCCCTGGGTCATGGCGGCGGTCAGGTCGCGGTGCAGTTGTTGCAGCAGGGGCGCCGGCGTGCCGGCGACGGCGACGAGGGCCGCCCAGGGGTGCATCTCGACGGGCGGGCCGCCGGCCTCGGGCAGTGTCGGGATGTCGGGGTGGCTGGCCAGACGCCGGCGCGCGGCCACGGCCAGCGGGCGCAGGCGGCCGGCCTGGTACAGGCCGGCGAGGCTGTTCATGCTGAAGGCGGTGAAGTCGACATCGCCGGAGGCCACGGCGGTGAACAGAGAGCCGGCGTCCTTGAAAGGCACGTGCAGGAAGCGCAGGTCGGCGGCGCTTGCATAACTCTCCACCGCCACGTGGCTGGCGTGGCCGTTGCCCAGGGTGCCGTAGCTGAGCCGGCCGGGTTCGCGCCGCGCGGCATCTTGCAGCTCTGCCAGCGCGCGCCAGCGGTTGCTGCCGCCCGTCCAGAGCAGGAAGGTGGCGCGGAAGAGCAGCGTCAGCGGCATCAGGTCGCGCTGGGGGTTGTAGGGCAGTCTGGCATGCAGCAGCGGGTTGACCACCAGGGTGGCGGTGTCGGCCAGGAACAGCGTGTGGCCGTCGGCGGCGGTGCGCCGCACATCGCCAAAGGCCACGATGCCCGAGGCACCGGGCTTGTTGTCCACCCACACGGTTTGCTGCCATTGCCGGGCCAGTTGTTCGGCCACGCTGCGCGCGACCACGTCGGGTCCGATGCCCACCGAGTAAGGCACCACCAGGCGCACGGCGCGGCTGGGGAACTTCACCGGCGCCTCCTGCGCCCAGGCCGAACGTGCGGCCCAGGCCAGGCCTGCCGCGGCCAGCACATCGCGCCGCCGGACCGGGTTCGCGCTCATCCGATCGCCCGCCCCAGCAAGGCGCCCGCCGTCAGCAGGGCGGCGAACCACAGCTCCAGGCGGAAGGTGCGGAACAGGATGGCGTTGAACGCGGTGCCGGGCGCGCAACGGCCGAAGTCGCGCCGCAGCTGCAGGGCCGCAGGCAAGAGCAGCAAGGGCAGCAGCAGCGCCGGAGACCGCCCCAGCAAGGCCAGCAGGGGGACCAGTGCCAGCGGCACGAGCAGGAGCGCGCTGTACAGCGCCAACGAGGCGCGCTCGCCGAAGATCACGGCGAAGGTGCGGCGGCCAACCAGACGGTCGTGGGCCACATCACGGTGGTTGTTGACAGCCAGCGCAGCGGCCGCCAGGGCGCCGATGGCCACCGAGGCCAGCGCGCTGTCGGCGCCGATGGCACCCGTCAGAACCCAGTCGGTTCCCATCACCGCCACGAGCCCGAAGAAGACGAACACCGTCAACTCGCCGAAGGGCGTGTAGGCGATGGGTCTGGGCCCGCCCATGTAGGCCAGCGCAGCCAGCAGAGACGCCACGCCGATGGCCAGCACCGGCCAGCCGCGGTAGGCCACCAGCGCCAGGCCCAGCGCGGTGGCCAACAGGGCCGCCACCACGATGCCGGCGCGCACGTGCCGCACACTCAGCCAGCCATTCGCCGTGGCGCGCGGCAGGCCGGTGCGTGTGCCGCTGCTTTCCCCCCCGCGCACGGTGTAGCCGACGTCGTTTTGCATGTTGGTGATGACCTGCACCAGCAACGCCGATCCCAGCACCAGCAGGGCCGCCAACGCATCGATGCTGCCGGTGCGGGCAAAACCCAGCGTGGCACCCACCAGCACGGGGCTGAAGGCCACCAGCAGGCTGTGCGGGCGCACGGCCACCATCCACGCGGCCAGCGATCCCGAGCGCACGTCGCGGGCCGTGCTGGTGGCGTTGCGGTTCACGGTCACGGGCGGCCCTTCGTGCCGCGCGCTGCAGTGCGCGTTCCCTTGGGCGGCCGGGCGAGGCTCATGTCGCTGCGGGCCTCGTGCCGGTGTGGATGGCGGCAATGCCGAAGCTCAGGTTCCTGAACTTCACATCGGTGAAGCCGGCTTGTTCGATCAAGGCCTTGAAGGCGCGTTGGTCGGGGAAACGGCGGATCGACTCGACCAGGTAGCTGTAGGCCTCGGGCGCCCGCGC
>Ga0209181_10004403_pt1 | contig 20986 bp, 18 predicted proteins | sample MAT05_FD_187208 | JGI IMG/M metagenome (GOLD analysis project Ga0209181, IMG submission 187208) | Freshwater microbial communities from Lake Fryxell liftoff mats and glacier meltwater in Antarctica - MAT-05 (SPAdes) (version 2) | ecosystem: Environmental > Aquatic > Freshwater > Ice > Liftoff... | reverse complement strand
CAAGTGAAATGCACCCGGTGGCATAAGTTGGCTTGACTTTCAGCGACTTATGCCGCAACCTTGTGCCCATGTCTTTCGCTCGATCAACCGAAGTGTAGAAGTGATGTCGCAACCCAATCCCGAAATACGCCCCCCGATTTGTGATTACGAAGGCTCCAACTACCGGACAGAATTCTGGGAAGGGCGTGGTCGTGATTACGAAGATCGGGTAGAACGCTTGGCGCTGCGCAAACTGTTACCCCCCAAAGGTGGGCGACGCTTGTTGGAGATCGGCGCGGGCTTCGGGCGGCTCACCGACGAATACAAGGGCTACGAACAAGTCGTCTTGCTCGATTATTCGCGCACACAATTGCAACAAGCGCAACAGTACCTCAAACAACCAGACCGCTATCTCTATGTCGCGGCGGATGTCTATCATATGCCCTTCAAAGCGGGCGTCTTTGATGCTGCCACGATGGTGCGTGTACTGCATCACATCGCCCACATCGAAACCGCCCTGCGCGAAATCCGCCGGATCATCAGCCCCAAAGGGGTGTTCATCCTAGAACATGCCAGCAAACGCAACCTGAAGGCAATGCTCCGTTACTGGACACGTCGCCAGCAATGGAGTCCTTTTGACCGCGCGCCCGTTGAATTTGTCGAACTGAACTTTGACTTTCACCCCGAACACGTTCTTGAGGCGCTCCATGAAGTCGGTTTTAGCGTGCAAAAACGTTTGCCCGTTTCGGTGCTGCGCGTGCCCGTCCTCAAAGAACGGGTGCCGGTCGAACTGTTGGCGGGCATAGATAACCTCTTCCAAAGCAGCGGCTTGCTCGTTTCGCCTAGCATTTTCGTCCGTGCCGAAGCAGGGGCAAACACGCCCAATCACCTCACCACTCATGACATCTTCGCCTGTCCCCGTTGCGGTAGCGATTTAGCGCCACAAGGCACGAGGGAACTCGTCTGTGTCAACGACGGATTGCGCTGGAGCATCCGTGACGGTATTTACGACTTCAAAACACCGATCAACGAATAGGGGCAATAACTGACGCCTAACCGTGTCCTTTCCCCCTCACCCCATGTCCTTCAATGTATGAGGCTTCCCATGTTCCAATCTAGAATCCCCGAACCGATACCCGATCATCTCGCCGATACCGGCCCCATCCAAACCATTCGCCCCCAGCGCCCTGCCGCATGGCGCTCAGTCATCGGGATGTTGTCGTTGTTTGGTGCCGTAGCGTTGACATTGGGCACCGCCTTCCTGTTGTTGATGCCTGCCCCCGCCCTAGAAAGCGTCGTGCCAACGGGGAATAGCGACCCTATGGTCGTGCCCTTGCCCACCCAAACCGAAAGTATCGAAGTCGCTCCGACCCCCGCCCCCTTTGTGGAAAGCGCCCCCGCCAACGGGGATGCCAGTTTCATTTTGGCGAGCGCCTCTTCACTGAGCAGTGAGGGCATGACCACCTTGTTGAGCGAACCGATCACAGTGCGTCAAACGACCTTTGGTTTTGAAATCCCGCGCACCGATTACAGCGCCTTTACTATCATCCCAGATCGACCGCGCAGTGAAGTCATTCAGTATGAAGTCCAAAATGGCGATACCATGTTCCGCATCGCTGAGCGCTTCGGCTTAAAGCCGGAAAGCATCGCATGGGCAAATGATCGCGGCATCATCGGGGGGCTGCGTCCGGGGCGACAGATCAACATATTGCCCGTCGATGGCGTTCTGCATAATGTCTTGACCGAATCCACGATCCAAAACATCGCCGACCGCTTCTTGGTGGATCCCTTTGCCATCATCGACTCGGAATATAATGATCTTTTCGGCAGCACACCTGGTACCCTGTTACCGGCTGGCTCAAAAGTCGTGATTCCTGGCGGACAAGCCGAACAAATCGTCTGGAATCCAGTCGTGGAGCGTGTCGGCGGGGATGCCAACGGCGCAGGTGGTCAAATTTCCTTCTCCCCCGGCGACCCCGGCAGTTGTGGACTCGTGAATAATCCCGGCGGCGGGGGCGGTTGGGTGCGCCCGCTCTCTAGTTACACCTGGACACAAGGTTTTTCAGGTGTGCATACTGGGGTGGATCTCGCCGCTGCGGAAGGCACGCCCGTCATAGCAGCCAATGGTGGGACGGTCATTTTTGCCGGGTGGAACAGTTACGGTTATGGCTATGCCATCGTGCTGGCACACGGACCGTACACCACCATCTACGGGCACCTAAGCGCCACCAATGTGCGGTGCGGGCAAACCGTCAGCGCCGGTCAATCCATCGGCGCTGTCGGTTCTACGGGCGTCTCGTCGGGCAATCATCTTCATTTTGAGATTCGCTATAACGATATCCCTCAAAACCCGACCAGCGTCATGGCATTGTGAGTCAATAGATGTTGAGGCGAGTGCATTTGATCGCTGTTCTGTCCTTCTTTCGGTAGAGAGGCAGCTCCCATGTTCACGGTTGGGGAATTTTCCAAAATAGCGCAGGTGTCCAAGCGTTTATTACGGTATTACGATGAAATCGGCTTGTTGCCGCCCGCCCGCATTGATGAGCCGACAGGTCGACGGTTTTATAGCGCCGGGCAGATGCCGACCTTAAATCGAATCTTGGCACTCAAAGATTTGGGCTTCTCGCTGGAAGAAATCCAACAACTCGTACAAGATGGCGTCTCGTCAGATGACATGGAAAGCATGTTACTGCTGAAAAAGACCGAGATTGAGCATCTGATTCAGTCCGAGCTTGAGCGTATTCATCGCATCGAAAGCCGTCTCTATGCCATCCAGAATGCAGATCGACCGCTCAATGTCGTCATGAAGCAAACGACGATGCAACCTGTTTTGAGTACGCGCTTGGTGGCACAGTCTTTCCAAACCGCACTGGACACCATGATAGCACTGCGCGCGCGACTGCCTGAAAACAAGCGTTATGGCTTGTGTTTCTGTATTTGCCAAGAGGAAAATGTGTCTGTGTGCGACATGGATTTGGAGATCGGCTGTTTTGTGGAGGCACACGAACACGCCCCCGTAGCGCTCTCGAAACAGATCAAGCTTCACTATCGCTATCTGCCCGCTGTCGAACACATAGCGACCAGCGTGGTCACGGGTCCGCTGGAACGCATCCTCGTGGGGTACGCCCAGATTGGGAAATGGGCAGAATTGAACGGGTATCGCACGCTTGGGATGCCACGAGAAGTCACATTACAGTTGCCCAAGACCGCCGATGCTAGCGACCTGATCACTGAAGTTCAGTTTGCGGTGGAGCGCGCCCCCGCGGAGCGATAGCACGCCGTTGTAAGCCCTAAGATGAGTAAATCATGAGGGTGGCTTGAAGTTGACGTTACGTGAACATCTACAATCGCAACAGGTTAAAAGCACTCTTGTGATGATGTTCAACTTAAGGAGCAACAACGGATGACTTCAAAAAATCGCATCTTGGTGACCAGTGGCACAGGCAAGACGGGACGACGGATCGTTGAGCAATTGGGTGCCCAAAATTATCCAGTACGCATTGGCTCACGGTCGGCAGAACCGTCTTTTGACTGGTGGGACGCAAGCACTTGGCAAGCCGCCCTTGCCGATGTTGGGACGGTCTACATCGCCTATCAGCCTGATCTTGCGGTACCGACTGCAGTCGATACCATTCGCGCGTTCACAGCCTTAGCGGTTGCCAGCGGTGTCGGTCGGCTGGTGTTGTTGTCGGGGCGGGGGGAAGACGGCGCAGAAGAGTGCGAACAGATCGTCCAAAATTCTGGGGTCTTGTGGACTATTCTACGGGCGGGATGGTTTTTCCAAAATTTTAGCGAAAGCTTCTTGCTCGATTCAGTCTTGTCGGATACGGTCTACCTACCCACAGGGGATATCAAGGAACCGTTCATTGATGCGGATGATATCGCTGATGTCGCCATCGCGGCATTGACGGAGGATGGGCACGCGAGTCAATTATACGAACTGACCGGATCGCGCCTGATTACCTTCGCCGAAGCAGTGGCGGAAATTGCCGAAGCGACAGGGCGTCAAATTGACTACATCCAAATGCCCATTGATGACTACATTGGCGCTTTAGAGGCGGCGCAACTGCCAGCGGATATAATTTGGTTGATGCGCTACCTGTTCACCACCGTGCTGGATGGTCGTAACGCCTATGTCACTGATGGGGTGCAGCGCGCTTTAGGGCGTCCACCGCGCGACTTTTGGGCGTATGTCCACGCGACCGCGCTGACGGGGGTGTGGGCTGTCCCAGACTCGGTTGCCAAGGTCGCCCCATAAAATCCTCGTCGCTTATGACAGCCAGAGCGGGTCAACAGTGGACTCGCTGAATCCCCCCTTTTGAGATTCGCTATAACGATATCCCTCAAAACCCGACCAGCGTCATGGCACTCTAAACGATTGAGAGTCCTCGAAACTGGACAGGAAAAGTGAGAAAACGCGCCATCACCCTATAAATGCTGCAAAAACGCCCTGCGACAAACGTCAAGGGCGTTTTTGATGAATTTTTACCCCCGTCTCTTCCTCATTTTATGGTGTGAACCATTCCCAATTTACGCTACACTGTGAGCAACACTTTTCCCGCCCACGCTGACCCCCAAAGATGAGGCAATATGCGCCTGCAACGCTCCCGTTCGCGTCTTTCTTTTCGCCAGCGCCGATGGCAACCGCGTCGGTCGCCCGGTTGTGCATCTCTCATCTTCTCAGCGTTATTGGTCATGGGTGCCGCCATGATGGCGGTCTTGTGGATGGGGCGGTTCGGTACGCCCCCCAACGCCCCCCAAAAGAACGATCTCGTCGGCGCGGCACAAGCAGCCTTCGAGCGGGGCGATCTGTCTGGCGCGATCAATCATGCCCGCCAGCATCTCGCCAACGCGCCAGATGACATCAACGCCCTCTACATTTTGACGCGTGCCCTGATTTACCGAAGCTATAGCGAGTACAACCGCGACGCCGACCGTGCCAGTGCATTGGCGATCACTACCGAGGCGGTCACCCGCAATCCAAACAACAGCGACATGCTGGCGATCCACGCGCTCGCACTGCAAGCGGAAAACCGTCCGGCAGAAGCGGCAACGACCGCCGAACGCGCCTTAAAAGAAGATACCCCTGCCAGTGCCATCGCCCGCACTGCGCTGGCGCTGGCATACGATAGCGTCGGCAGTTATGAAACCGCCCTGCGCGAAAGCGAACGTGCCGTGAATACCGCCAACTCCCGCGCCGCGCTGGTGGATGCCCTGCGCGCCCAAGCGATCAGCCAACGCGATGTCGGGCGTTATCAAGACGCCATCACGACCGTAGACCGCGCTATCGCCCTTGACGAACACTTGTTGGCGCTCCACTTCGAGCGCGCCCAATATGCCCTCTTGTTGGGCAATTCCGATAGCGCCACCGTTTCTTACTTCACCATCCTGACCCATGACGAAAATAACGTCAAAGCCCGTCTGCGCTTATGCGAACTCTCCAGCGTCATGCGCGAACGAGAACGCGCCGTCGAATACTGCCACGCCGTGACCGAACGCGCCCCCTCGTGGTCCGAAGGTTGGTATCGTCTGGGCATGGAATATTTTCTGCAAGGTAATTTTGAAGAAGCACAAGGCAGTTTACGGCGCTGTGCCACCTTGCAAACCTTGCAAAACGTCCCCGCCGCCGACCGTCGCTTTGAGTGTTGGTATATTCAAGGACAAGCCGCCGAAATTCGCGGGGACTGCCCTAGCCTCATCGCGATCTATAACGAATGGCGCACGATTGCGGCGGATGCTGCTGTGCGCGAGCGCTGGACGTATCCCCCCGAAGGACCGACGGGCTGCGTTGGCAGATAGAGGCGGCGGTTGGGATTTAGGGTTTAGGAATTGGGGATGGGGTAGGGATTAGAAGTGGGGGGTACTGCAACTCTGTCTGTAACCTTGCGTATATCACTATGAATGCACAGGATGATTTGCGCTGTTGAACACAGGCACCGATACCAACGTATCGTCACTATCAGTATCGAGGGTTCAACCCAACCCCTACTCCCTGAAACCTAATCCCTATTCTAAAGGAGCAACACCATGAGCGATGACAAGCAAAAACAGTATAAGACCGAGTGGTCGTTCTCGTTTGACAAACTGAATGAGCAAATTGGCGATTTTGTGAAATCCATCGGCGTGCCTGACGAAGAAGTTGTCAAGCACGAAACCCTGAGCGCGCTCATTGACGGTGCGACCTCGGCACGGGTACAACTCGATTTGTCGGTGGGCGAAACCACAGTCGGCACCCTCGCCGATCCCACCACCTTGATCACTGCTGACGTGACCTATGTTGGCGATATCAAGTTTACCGTTACGGGCGATCAAGACAAGTATGTCCACCTCGGACAAGACAACACCGCCTCGTCATGGTTCCGCAATGCTTTGGGTTTCATCGGCAGCAGTCGCAAACTGAAATGGGAAGTCGCCTTATCTCCCAGTGTGCCCACTGTCTTGGACATCAACGGTGGCGTTGGCAAAATGACCTTTAACCTCACCGACTTGAATGTCACCAGCTTGTCGATTCGGGGCGGCACGGGCGAAATTGACGCGACACTCCCCGCCAAGACCGAGCGCTACACAGCGGATGTCAATGCGGGCGTCGGCGAAACGAGCGTCAAGATCCTCCCCAATACCTCTGTGGATCTGAATCTGCGCACAGGCACGGGCGAGATCAATGTCAATGTCGGCGAAGGTGCCTTCGGCACCCTGAAGATCAACGTCGGCATCGGCGGCTGTAACCTGCGACTCCCTGCGGGCGCAGCGATTCGCTTGGAAGCCAAAACAGGCATCGGTGATGTCAGCATTCATGGGCATCATTTACAGCAGGTACGCGGGGGCGAGGAATTCATCAGCAAGCAAGGGGTTTGGGAAACGCCAAATTATGCGACGGCGGACAAGCAAATCGCCATCAAGTTTGAAGGTGGCATCGGCGGCTTAGATATTCGCTAGAAACCCGACCACCCCTTCTGAAACGAACAACGGAAGGCACCGCCCCAAGATGACGGCGGTGCCTTCCGTTCTGTTCTTTCTTCGCTGATGCGCCCGCACGACCGGTTAGGTTGTCGTTTCTTTCGACACGTCGGGGGTCTCTGCCTTCAAAATTGGGGCGTCGGTCTCTTCATCGGCGTCTTCCCAACTGACGATCCAGATACACACACCAGCGACCAGCACGCACGCCGTCAACAATGCCACCCATTGACCGGGCAACAACCCGACATCGCGCGCTTCAATGACCAGCAAGACGATCATCCCCACCGACAGGAAAACCCAAGCCGATAAGCGGGGGTGCAACAAGACCCAACGAATGGGCGGGAATTTACCAAGACGATCCAATTTCAATCCTTTACGCTCTCGCTTAAATCGGTTTCATCACGCGATCGGCGCGCAGTTGCTTGATCAAGATATCGGCATTTTGCACGGTCAGCATATCTTGTGCCGCCTCGCGCCATGCCGGAAAGCGAATCTCCGCCAGCTTCAACGGGGTATAGGCACGCCGCGACAACGAGGGCACCACATCGCCACCCAAATGGCGCGGCATGACGACGAAGCTCACTTCGCTCTGCAAATCTTTGGACGCCTCTTCTGCCGCCGTGATCAGCTCGGCAATGATCTCCCCTTTAGGCACTTCGGGCGTGACATAAAATTCATCAATACGGGTGATCAAGTTCTCCACTTGCCAGCCCACCACGCCGATCAACCAATTATTTTTGCCGTATGCCAGCAAAAAGCTCTTCTGACCGAACGCCAACATGATATCCATACGCGATACCTTGCGGCTGGACACCTTCGATACAAACGTGGCGATATCTTCGGCATTGTTCGGCATCCCGCGTTTAATCACCACCTCGGTCTTAAGATCAAAAGTTTGTGCTGACGGCGCGCTTGCAGCCGCCGGCACCGACGCAGCAACCGAAGCGGCAGCAGGGGGACGATTAGCGGTCGCGGGCTGGATCGGACGGATGGGAGCAACAGGAGCCGGGGCAACCGCCGCAGCCACCACTGCCGGAGCTGGAGGCGCATTCAACCGTTGCATCTCTTCCCAAGCCGTTTGCACTTGCCGCCACGTATCCTCAACACTGCCATCATTTTTGATGACCACTTGTGCTTGTTTCAGTTTGTCGCCTTGCGGTCCCTGAATCATGACACGGCGGCGGGCATCGTCTTGCGACATTTTGCGCTTTTCGATCAAGCGGCGATATTGCGTCTCTTGCGAGGAATCCACCACCCACACAGTATCCACCATGTTGATGAGGTTGCCCTCCAACAACTTGATCGCCTCGATCACGATCACGGGTTGCTTGGCACGGGCGATCAACACCTGAGCGGCTTGCTGTACCACCGGATGAATGATCGTCTCCAAAGCGGTCAAGGCTTCGGGAAACGCAAACGCAAACGCGCCTAAGCGTGTCCGATTGATCCGCCCGTCCTCATCGACCACGATCTTGCCGAACAGTTCGATGATCGGTTTGTACGCAGGTGCCCCCGGTGCCATTGCCTGATGCGACAGCCCATCCGCGTCAATCGTGTACGCGCCGAGATGCTGAAGCATCTGTCGCACCACGCTCTTGCCCACCGCGATGTTTCCGGTGAGACCGATCACGACCTTGTTTTCCCAACGGCTCACGGTGCCCTCCTAATGACGCTCAATAATCAAGTTCATGAGTGATAATAAACGGTATTGTAACGCAATCTGGCGATCAAGAGCAATGAACGAAAGAAGTTGTTATCTTTCCAGACTCGCCAACAACACCTCATCAAGGGTCAACACGACCGGTTGCGCGTTTAGAGCCGCCTCAAATTGGGCATATGCCCCCCGCGCTTGATCGGCAAACGCGGCACGCTCTGTCTCATCAAGCACGCACGCCGCCAAATATTCGTACACCCCCCCGCGCCAAAAATCGACCATTGTCGTCGCGGCGTCACGGGCGGGAATACCCTCTAATTGGCTCAGCAAATCAGTGAGCGTCTCTTGGGCAGTGCAACCGTCGGTGCTACCGTCACGAGACCGTTGCAGCAGCAAGAAATTTGCCGCTACCTCACAAACGGTCGCTTCGGCGAGGCGCACGCCCAAGGTGGCGGCATGTTGGCAATCCGTCAACGCCGTGCCGAGTTCGTCTTCCCTTGTGAGTCCGGGGACGAGTAAATTGAAACGGGCACGATTGAGCAAAATCACCGCTTGCGTTTCCGGTTCGGTCGCCAACACCGATGCCCCCTCGAAATAAGCAAAAGCGGCAATGCGGGAATCACCATAGTCGCTAGAGCCGAACGGATAGCGAAGGGCGTTATTCATCAAGGTGACGCCGGCATTGTTGTAAGCGGCGATCAGGATGTCCGCATCGTCTTCCTCAGCCACTTGTAAGGAAAGAATCGCCTCATAGCGTGCATTTGCCGACTCATATTGCTGATCGACAAACAAATAGGCGTTGCCCAACAGCAAATTCATCCGCAACGAGGGCGAAACATTTTCGGCGATCAACAGCATCGTGATCAAGTCTTCGGTGAATGTCCCTGCCATATAGTCGTGGACGCCGCGCACAAATTTCGCCGCCGCCGAATTGGAAATGCCCAGTTCCGCTGCGGGCACCGTTATTTCTACACGGTCGGGATGCAATACGCCGGTGACTTCGGGGGGATTGATGAGGACGGCAACGAGGGTGACATCCCCCGCCGAGTTGCAGGTGCCGCCGAAAATCACATCGACTCCATCAGGTGGCGCAGTGACGATCCGTTCCAGTGACCCCGGGAAGGGCACCATTTCCAAGCCCGAAAGCGCAAACAATTGGGAGAGCGCGGTGGCTTCGGTCTGAGTAGTACAATTTTCGAGTTGAGTCACGCCAATGGACGATAAAGGTAAAGGCGGGGGCGGCGACACCTGCCCATTATTCTCTAAGAAAATTTGCGTTGCAGTCCGCCAGATCGAGTCTATCCCTTCTGTCAAACTTATCGTCGGTTCATCGCCCTGCTGTATGGCTTCACTCGTTCGGGTGGCATCCAAATTATCCGTTAACGCCAGCGCGATATTCGTCGTATCGCCAATGGTTTGCGTTGTAGCAATGCCATTGTTTGCGGGATTCATCGCCGAAAAGAAGACGACCGACACCAGCAACAAAGCCGCAATTGCCGACAGCGCTGGGAGCGTCAAAATGCGCGCGCTACGGCGCACGGGCACAGACGGTACCTGTGATTGCGATCCCGATGGTTGCCGTGCCGGGGCGGTTTGGGGCACGGACGGCATCGGCGGCATGACATAGCGTTCATCGTCAGCGGCGGGGGGCGGCACTGGTTTCGGCGTGATCGGACTTGGCGGGCTGACGACACGCGGGCGACGGGTGCTTTCTTCCTCTCGGCGTATTTCGCCATCATCGGCATCCGCACCTTCAAAATCGGGTTTCGGCGACGCGACCTCATCATCCTCGCCCTTTGATGGCGCGTCATTAAAGGGCGCTTCTGCTTCTTCGGCAAGCTGAGGAGAGTCGCCCGCTTCAAATTCTGGCACCAAAACATCAGCCAACAGGGTATCTTGTTTCTTGTCGGGCGGGCGCGGCGGGGCACCCGAAGTCGCGTACCCGCCCGCCGTCGCCTCGGTCTGACCCACGGGCACCGACCACAATTCCCACGCATTGACGCCGCTCGTTGTCTGGCTGATTTGGGCGACCAGCAACGTCGAGACCGAAATTTGGGCGATCACTTGCCCCTCGTAAATCAGTTCGATGAACACCCGCGCCCGTCCGCTGGTGCGCGCGCCTTGTTTGGGCGTCAACGTGAAGATCACCGTGCGTGAGTCAAAATCGGGTTGCAAATCCAACGACTCGGTCTCGTCACCCCCCGGTGTTTGTACGATAAAATCGGAGGAGGTGGCTTTCAGCGCGATCCGCGCGGGCAAGCGTGCCCCAGTGCGCGGATCAAGCGGAAATTGAAAGGGGAAACTACTGGTGCGGGCATCATTCTTTTGAATCACATCCCCAGACGGCACCGTCGCCGGCAGTTCGCCGCGCAACCCCAGCGACGACGGAATGCTCACCTTCGCCCATACTTCAGTCTCGGTAGTGGCTTGCGTCTCGGCGGGCATAGCGGCTTCCAGCAAGCGGGTTTCGGCTTGGGGCGCTGTTTTCGGTTGGGGGCGCAACGTATTGGCAATGTTGGTGGTGGTGACAGCTTTGCCCTCCAGCGTATCCCGCAAGCCGCGCCCAAAGGCGGGCGGCAAGGTGGCATTGAGCGCCGCCGTGAAGTCGGCAAATTGAATATCGGCGAGGCGTGACCAGCCGTCACCGCTCAGCAATACCGGAAAAATCGAAATGTTGGCATTCTCAGCCACCAAAATTTCGCGCTCCACCCAGCGCGACTCGGCGGAGGCGGACGACATAATGACGACAAATGCCGCGCTACTCTTGATGTTCGCCTCGATGGTGCGCCACCACTTGGTACTGGGCACAAGGCGCTCTTCATCCATCCAGATTTCAAAACCGGCGGCTTGAAGCAACGCGCGCAGATGCCGCGCGAACTCAATATCTTGTTTGCTGTAGCTGATAAAGATTTGCGCCATAGCTTGCCGACTCTGATCATGGAAACATGCGCTATTCTAACATCAAGCGCCCATTTCGCGAAACATCGATATTCAGACCGTCTCCGCCATCGCGATTTGCTCGGCAGCCACTTCTGGTGTCAACACGACTGCCGGTTCTGGACGCCGATCCGCAGGCAACAAAAATGCCAGCACCCCCGTCACCAGCGTAATCCCTCCCACAATTTGGAAGGCTCCCCCCATCCCGAAGCGATCCGCAAACGCACCGATCACCAACACGCCGATGGCACCCATCGCGAAGATGAAGCCCAAACTCGCACCAGAGGCAAAGCCCTTGCCAGACGGCACATAGCGTTGTGCCGATGCCACCAACAGCGAATGCGAACTGCCGCTGAATGCCCCAATGCTGAGTGCCAAGACGAACGCAAAAACACCATCCGCCGTGCCCAATAAAAAGACAGCGGGCGCGCTCAGCAACAGGCTTAAGGCGATGAGCATCCGGCTCCCCAAGCGATCCGCCAGATAGCCCGCCAACAACCCGCTGAATGCCCCTGCGAGCCAATAGGTGCTGGTGATCAACCCATATTCCGAAGGCGTCCATCCTTGTGACTGAAACAAACGGGGCAAAAACGCCGCTAAGCCCGGATTGACCAAGCCGCGCAACATGATCACCAGCGCCAGCACCAGCAAGGGTGCCACCATCACCCGTTGACGCGGCGCGCCGTTGGCGGCGGTGGCTGCGTGCTGGCGGGCGGTACGAAAAGCGCGGACAGTCGGCAAGCTAAACGCCATGAACAAAAAGCAGGGCACCGCGATCAGCCCCAAGAACAGCATCGGCACCACCGACCCCGTTTCAGCGAGTCGCCCCTCCAGCACTGGACCCAACGCGGCAGTGAAAACAGCGTTATTGCTGGCGGCGCTATCCAGCAAAATACCCGCCAGCGCCGGACCCAACCCACCGCCAAACTGCCCCATGAAGAAAAAGAGCGATAAACTGCCAATGCTGGCGCTGGTTTTGCTGGTGGCGTGCATTGCGCCGACCGGATGAAATGCGCCACTGCCCAGCGCCGCCAGCGTCAAGGGGATGACGAGCAATACATATTGATGGGTGAGCGTGGCGAGGATCAGCGCCAACGCCTGAAACCCGACCACCCACAACAACCCAAAGGATCCTAACCAGCGCCCACCTCCGCGATCTGCCAACAAGCCCGCGAATGGTTGGCTCAGCGCCCCGGTCATCTGATAAGCGCTGATGGCAAAACCGATCTGGGTGTTGGTCAGCGCCATCAGATGACCACTCAAAAACGTCAGCAGGACGGGGACGCTGGCGCTAAAAATATCAACCACAGTATGGCTGATCGAGATCGACCAGAAGACGCGCGTGCGTGGGATGATCATTCAAAACCTCTAAGCGCAGACGGGGAGTCCACACGATTCCAAAATTGAACTCGGATTCCATCACCCTAACGCCTTGTCGCGTCGCTGTCAACACAATGGCTATAGCCAATCACACTAGCTCACTATGCCACTGCGCCCGTCATGATGCTGCGCACAAAGATCGCCACCATCAGCGTAAATCCCCAGATATAACTGCCCATCGCGGGGCGTTTGGTGGCGGTCGTCTCCACAAAAATGAAAAACGGCAGCGCCAATAATGCCCCCAAGCCGTAGATCAGATGCACCTCGTCATGCGGGCGTCCGCCGCTCGCATACAGAAATAAGCCAATCAGCGCCTCGACCGCGACAAAGCCCGTCATGCCATACACCCCGCGCCGAAACCAACGGGTGACATCCTTATGCCGGATCAAGCCGATATAGACCGCCAGCGCCACCATGACGATGCCAAACACCAACCCGCCCCGGCTCAACCAGTAATGAGAGTCCTTCAACCACAGATAGGCTTGTGGCGGCATCGCGTTAATCCCCTGCTGCTTCGGGCATAGCGGCACGGGGGCGTTGCGGTGCTTCTTCGGGGATATTGGTGGCGATCAAGAAGCCGGCGAAGATCAAGATCACGCCGAACATCTCGCCCGGATATTTGAGCCATGTCAAATCCAACCGGATGAGCGCCCCCCCCAGCGCGGGCAGCAATCCGCCTAAAGCGATCAACCAATTACCCGTCATCCGGTTGCGCAAAATTTGTTTGCGTCGGAACAAATATGCCGAGTAAATTGCCCCGCCCACCAATGCCACCGTGCCCCAAATATTCATGACGGGCACAAAGCCCCGCACGCCGCCACGCTGCATGATATCGTTGGTCAGCGTGACCATATCCATCCCCGGCTGCCATGCCGCACCATTGAGCGGCGTCAAAAACAACGCCCACGGCAATGTCATCACACAGATCAAAATGAGCGCCATCTGAATGTTGCGGGCAGCACTGCCCCGTCGCATCAACAAATAAAGGGTGCCCTGCCCCAACCATGGTGCCACCGCCAACGCCCCTGCCCAATACCATAGGGCGAAGAATGCCGGACTCCATGCGAAATACAAGACCACTTGTCCCAAAGCGCCGATCCCATACAGGGACAACCCGATGCCCCATGCCAGCAAGTGCGGACGCGCCTTACCCGCGCGCCGCGCGCGCCACCACCGCCGAAAGACGACTCCGGCGAAAATTACACTGATCACCGTCGTGACCACGGAAAATATCAATGCCATAGCGCGCACACCATAATCTACAGAAACTTGTGAAAATCTACACAAAAGTATAGCCACATCCTGCGCGCAAGCAATAGCCGCCTCGATCAAAATCCAGTTTTGTAGGGATGCGCAACGGGGCGATCACGAACAGAAGCTGTACTCCCGCTTTCACGAAACGAGCGGCGCGCTCCGCGTGCGGGCAGAAGCGGGGACACTGGTATTGGTGAACAAGGGTATCAGCGTGGGCGTCCTTGTCGGGATTGGCGTCTCGGTTGGGACTGGAACCGCCGTCTCGATCAGCGTGGGTATACTCGTCACTGTAGGCGTGCGGGTCACTGTAGGCGTATTCGTCAACAGGGGCGTGCGTGTCGGTAGCGCCGTCAGTGTCGTTGAGGGCGTCAAGCTTGAGGTGGCGGTCACGCTCGGCGTTATCGTGACCGTCGCTGTCGGGGTCAGCGCCAACGCCGTCAGCCTATCGAGCGTCTCCACAGGAATCACCACCCCATACAGATCATCTTCCCCGCGCTCAATTGGGCGTGCCAAGTCATCTTGATAAATCACGCCCAACACCCCCCAAATCCCGCCCATGACGACGCCGAGCGCCATCAAAATAACAGCGATAATGAAGAGTGTGCCCCCCCGCCGTCCCGCTTGCCGTCGCGTGAGATACGTCGCGCCGCGCCGCCGCCGTTGTAATAAAACTAAGGCGATCCCAAACAACACACCGCCAAGGAGCAGCGTGCCTAGGAAAACAATTGGAGCCAGTGCATACAGTTCGCGTTCAGACATAGACCCCATTATAACGCGGATAAGTGAAGACACCTATATTTCGCAGGCGTTCCATCTGCCACTGACGCACAATCCAGTGAATGTTATAATGAGGCGTGCTGCCTTTCAGGATTAAGAGAACTATGGCTGATCTACAACAGCGGCTTGATGATTTACGCCGTGCAATCCGTGCGCTGGCAGATGATGCCGATGCCTCCACCATCGCCAATATGGAGCGCGAAGCGCGCACTTTGTTGGCGGACGCCAAAAACACCCCGCTGGAGAGCGAAGCACAAACGGTGTTTGGCGAACTTGCCCGCGCGGGTACCAGCACCTCGCCCATGGCGGCGACGGTGCGCGGTTTGGTGCGGCGCGCTCGTATTCGTATTGAAATTGCTGGCGATGATGATGATGTAGATGAAGCCATCGACATCTTGGCGGAAGCCATCGCCTTGAACCCACGCGATCCCGATGTGATCGCTCTGCTGATCGAGGGTGGCAAACACAATGCCCAAGCCCAACAGCGCGTCAATGACCTGTTCGCACGGCATGGGGTAGAACGCAAAGCCCCGCCGCGCCCGACTTTAGAAACCCGCGATCAACTGCCCGCGATCCGCGTGCCCGGCACTGCCGCCGACTCCACCGCTCCCAACCGCGAGGGGGGCAAGCCGAATAGCCAACCCGTATATCCGACGTCGGCGGGCTATCCGGCACCAGAACGCGATCTACCGCGTGAATCGAATCGCCGGACGCCGGGGCAAGGCCCCCTTTACAGCGGTGGCGATATCGATGAGACGCTCTCCGAGATGACACAGGCGTACTATTCGGGCGATTACCAACAGGTGATCGACCTCGCCAACCGCGTCCTCAATGTGCAACCCGGCAATGCGGCGGCGCTCGAATACCGCCAAAAAGCCGAAGACAACCTGATTCGCGGCGTGGTGCCCGACCATCGTATCCCGTTTGATGCCCGTGTCTCCTACAACCGTGCCAACTCGCTGGTGCGCGCCGGTAATTATGATGAAGCCGAGCGCCTCTACCGCGAAGCCCGCGATATCGCCGAGCGCAACGGCATCTTGACATGGAAAGACGCCGAACAAGCCCTGCTTGAAATTCAAGACTTGGCGCTGGCGCGCGAAATGATCAATGATGGCGACCGCCTCTTGGCGGCGGATAATTGGGCGGAGGCGATGCGCAAATATGAAGGTGCCGTGCGCGTTGTGCCCAACGACCCCAATTCCGAAGAGCGTATCGAGCGGGTGCGCCGTCTGCAAGGCGATACCGAAGCCACCTCCGCCAAGCTGAATTTGATCGGCGGCACGCTGGGCGAACAAGCCGAACAACTGCAAACCGTCTTGGGCACGATTGCCCGCTTGCGCCAAACCCTGCCCAATAGCCCACGCTTGATTCAGCTTGCCGACAACGCCAACAAACGCTTGAACGCCATCAAGACGCAACTGAGCGAACAGGCTGGTTCTGCCTTCACACGCGCCCAGAGCGCCACCTCGCTGGAAGAAAAGCTCAACCTGACCAACGAGGCGATTCAACTCTTGGAACTAGGCGTCAAGCTTGACCCCGCCGATGGGGGCATGTCGGAATTACTGTTGGAAGCGCGCGCCAACGCCGGCAACATGCAGCGCGCCCGTCAAGTGATCGAACGCGCGGCGACGCACATCGCCCAAAATTATGACAACGAACTCTTGCAAGCGCGCTCAATGCTGAGCGGCTTGATGGAATACGCCCAAGACCCGCGCTATCGGACGGTGGTCAACGATTTAATGTCACGCTATATCGAGCGGGCAGTCGTGGCGGTCGAAGATGGTGATCTTGAAGAGACGGAAGCCCTGCTCGAAACGATGCAGGATGACCCCTTTAATGTCGTCGGACGGCGTCCAGAATTGCGCCGAATCGAAAATCAAGCCAAGTCGGTACGGCGGCGGGCGCGCTTGCGCAGTCTCGGAATCGGCAGTGGCATCATCATTGTGATCGCGCTGGTGGCACTGTTCACCCGCCCAACATGGGAAGGCGCGATCTTCCCATCGCCGACCCCCACGCCAACACAAACCTATACCCCTAGCGCCAGCCCTACGCCGTCGGATACCCCCACCGCTAGCAACACGCCAACGGATACCCATACACCCACCCTGACCTATACCCCTAGCCGCACACCGACGGATACCTACACGCCGACACCCACCTTTACGCCGACGGATACCCATACGCCCACCAACACCCAGACGTATACACCGACGCCGCGTATCTTGTGCCGCGCCATCGCCACCCAACAATCCAATGTCCGCTCGCAACCGGATTTGAATGCCCCCATTATCGGCATCTTACAACCATCTACAGTAGTGGATGTTGTCGGGCAAGAGCGTGTCGGCGGTCAGTTGTGGTTCCGCATCGAAGCGTCGATTGATGGTGTCGCCTTCAGCGGCGGCTATATGTTCGCCAACAGCGTCACGCAGCTTTCGACCGACCGCTGCCCTGATTTTCCGTAAGGGCGGCGCAAGAACCATGTTCGGACGTGCAACAAGAACCGATTGAACCAACGGACGCGCAAAGGCGCGTCCGTTGGTTTTGGATCATTTTTCAAAGGACTCTGCCCCATGAGGCAAACTGGTCAACGCTACGACAGCACCCGCAAAGTGTGGGAACAAATCTGGGATCAGGCATCGGTGGAAGTCGAACTCGACACCCAAACCTACGCCCGCGCCCGCGAAACACTCGATCTTTATGTGCCTTACCTGCCCAAATCGGAGATCATCCTCGAAGCCGGTAGCGGGTTGAGCGCGGCGCTGTTGCACCTCAAAGGCTTAGGCTATCGCGTCATGGGGCTGGATTATGCCGAAAATGCCCTTCATATTTCGCGCGCTCACGATCCCGCCTTGCAACTAGCAGTCGGGGATGTCCACACCTTGCCTTTTGCCGAAAACACGATGGGGGCATACCTGTCCTTCGGCGTTTTTGAGCATTTCGAGACGGGCATGGGGCAGCCCTTGGCGGAGGCGTTTCGCGTCTTAAAACCTGATGGCGTGCTGGTTTTGACCATCCCCTACCCCAACATTATTCACGAATTGGTGCAATGGCGGCGCAGTCAACAGGGGGCGGTCACGCTCACTGACGATGATTTTTATGAGAGTACCTACACCCGTGCAGCGCTCGTGGATGCGGTGCAAGCGGCGGGTTTCGAGATTTGCCGCGTTGCGCCGACCAGCCACGCCTTCACTTTGTGGGGCATCGGGCAGGCGTTTCGCGCCCCCGGCTACTACCGCACCAGTCGCCTTGCCGAGGGCATCGGGGCGGCACTGAAAGTGGTGCTGCCGTGGACGTTCAATTTCAGCACCCTTGTGATCGCCCGCAAACCATAAAGGACAGGGGTTAGGGGGTAGGAATTGGTCATAAATCGCTATGCGCTGTATCATAATAGGAGGGATGGACTCAGACCATATAGATTTATATGAACGGGGCGAGACGATGGTATCGATTGGTTTAATGATTGAAGGACAGTCGGGACTGAATTGGGATACGTGGCGGCGCATTCTTAGCACTGCTGAACAGCTCGGTTATCAAAGTGTATTTCGTTCAGATCACTTTACCGATCCACAACCGCCCGATCAAGCATCGCTGGAAACATGGGTCTCGCTGACCTATGCCGCAACCTACACCAACCGGATCGAACTGGGAACCCTTGTTTCACCCGTTACCTTTCGCCATCCGGCGATCCTCACGCGCATGGCAAGCGCCGTTGATGATCTCAGCGATGGGCGAGTGGTCTTGGGCATGGGGGCTGGCTGGCAAGAACGGGAACACCATGCCTTCGGTGTGCCGTTTTACGATTTCCCCACCCGCTATGCCATGCTTAAAGACGCCCTAGAGATCATCGTGCGCCTCCTGCTCAGCGATACCCCAGTGAGCTATACCGGCAAACATTTCTCGCTCGATAACGCCCTGATGCTGCCTCGTCCCCAACGCGCGGGCGGCCCCCCAATCTTAATCGGCGGCAATGGCGTCAACAAAACGCTCCCCCTCGCAGCGGAATATGCCGACGAATGGAATGGCGTCTTCATCTCGCCCGAAACCTACCGGGAACGGACGACCAAGCTCAACGAATTGCTCTATGAATTTGGACGCGCTTCGGGCGAGGTCAAGCGCTCGCTGATGACGCGCGCGACGGTGGCGCGGGATGATATGGATTGGCGACGCATCCAGTATGAGACCGGCAAAAGCCCAGAGGAATTGCGCATGGACGGGCGCGCCATCGCCGGCACCCCCTCCATGATTGTCGATCAGATCGGCGCTTACGTGGATGCCGGCGTGGAACGCTTCATGCTGCAATGGCTTGATTTGGACGACATCGAAGGTCTGGAGCAAATGGCACGGTATGTGTTGCCCCACTTCCATGCCGTCGATTTGAGCGAATAGCGCAAAATCATAGGGCAGACGAACGATCTGCCCTGTCTGGCTATACATCCAACCAAATGGGATTCGTCCACGCCCGCCCACCGTCGGCATCGCGCACGGTGACACGGCAATACGGGCTTTCTAAGCGGCGGATATTCAATTCCGCTTCGGTGATACCCCCGCCATGCTGTTGGCTGGCGCGTGCCCCTTTGCCGGTCACAAAAATACTACTGGCGGGGGAGCAACGAATCTTGATCGTTTCCTTGCCAATGACCTGTACATCAAAGATTTGCGGTCCGGTGCTGCTGTAGTAGTCCCCACGTTTCAGCGCTTCGAGGATCGACTCAGGCGTCAGAACCTCGCTTTTTAACCAAGTCCACCCGCGCAACATATCATAAAAGCCCGGCTTATGATGCGTATCGTCGGTCGCCAAAGCGTGAAACCGATAACCCCGCGCCAACATGACATCGACCATATACCAACTATCAATGCGGTCGTTGTGATCCGCCGAAATGCCGTTGATCACCTCTATGGCTTGTGCTTCTGCCAGCGAAATAACATCTTGTTCGGTCAAGTTGTACCATGCGGGATGCGCCACCGCGACATAGCCCCCGGCTGCCAATGCCCGACGGGTGATACCGACGCCATCTTCAGACGGCAGATTGGGCGCAAAATCAGACGGCAGCCCCACCGCCAAAATATGCCACAGCTCATCCGTCGCAGTCTTCCCGGCGTGCAACTCGGCACCCAAGAGCGTCGTAAAATTATCCGTCCGAAAAGCGCTGGTATCGGTGATCGGGTAGCCAAACCGTTCCATGAAATGATCGGTAATCGCCAAAAAATGATAGCCATTTTCGCGATACATTCGACAGACCACTTCCGGCGCATAGCGTCCGTCCGAGCGGGTCGAGTGAGTATGCAGGTTGCCACGATACCAATTGCCGGGCTTATTGAAGGGTAGGCTGTGCATCACTTAAAGCATCCTTTGATTAGGCGGGAATAATGAGGCTTTCAAGGTCACGCGGATAAAAGGTCAGGCTTTCGATACCATTTTCGGTGACGACCACCGTATCAGAATGACGGAAGCCGCCCACCCCTGCCGCGTACAGCCCCGGCTCAACGGTAAAGACCATGCCCGGCTTGATCTCGGTCGGATCTCCCAAATCAAGGAACGGTCCCTCGTGATACCGCAAGCCGAGCGTGTGCCCCACATGGTGTTTCCAATAGCGCATCAAATCATGGCGTTCATAGTAGGCGCGCACTTCATGATCAACCTCATCACAGGTACGCCCCGGTCGGATCGCTTCGATGGCGAGGGTTTGCAACGCCAAGATGTGATCGAAGAAGAATTTCTGTTGATCATCCGGTTCCCCCACGAACATGGTGCGTTCCAGCTCGGAATTATAGCCCCAGACCGAGGACGCCGCTCCGGTCACGAGGACATCTCCTTTTTGGAAAACAATGTTATTGGCAAGGGCATGGGGGATGGCGGCATTGCGCCCGATCTGCCCGCGATAGCCCGCAACCGCGCCGTAATAATACTCATTCGCCGATTTATAACTACACACCCCTCACCCAAAGCGAAGCGGCAATCCCTCTCCATAAGCGAAGCGGCGGGGCGAGGGACTTTCTACTGCGTTTCTCCCCTTCTCCTCTTGTGGGAGAAGGGGTCGGGGGATGAGG
>Ga0209181_10004401_pt1 | contig 20995 bp, 6 predicted proteins | sample MAT05_FD_187208 | JGI IMG/M metagenome (GOLD analysis project Ga0209181, IMG submission 187208) | Freshwater microbial communities from Lake Fryxell liftoff mats and glacier meltwater in Antarctica - MAT-05 (SPAdes) (version 2) | ecosystem: Environmental > Aquatic > Freshwater > Ice > Liftoff... | reverse complement strand
ATCGACGATCGCTCGACTGTTAGGGCATGTGCAAACTTTACTACAGGGAATAGTTACCAATCCCCATCAGTCCATTACAAGTTTGCCAATACTAACGCCTGATGAACGGCATCAGCTTTTGGTTGAGTGGAATGATACAAAAGTTGACTATCCCGCAGACAAAACAATTCACCAAATCTTTGAAGAGCAGGTAACTAAAACCCCTGATGCGATCGCGGTCATTCTGCCTTCTCTAGAAGCAAAAGCTAGTATAAGTTTGACTTATAGCGAACTTAATGATCGCGCTAACATACTTGCTTGCAGACTACAAGAACTTGGTGTAAATGCCGAAACTTTTGTGGCGCTATGCCTACAAAGGTCAATCGAAATAATCGTCGCTATTTTAGGGATTCTCAAAGCTGGAGGAGTCTATGTTCCCCTCGATCCAGCATATCCGCAAGAGCGACTCGCTTTTATGCTGGAGGATACTCAAGCTCCAGTACTATTAACCCAATCTCATTTACGCGATCGCATACCACCCAGTCAGTCACATATTATTTGCCTAGATGCCAACTGGGGCGAAGGAATGCTACCTAGTATTCCATTGGCAACTACAGTAAATGCTGAAAGCTTGGCATATATTAACTACACATCAGGATCAACAGGTCGCCCAAAAGGAGTTGCCATTCCTCACCGAGGCGTTGCAAGACTAGTTTTTGGAACTGACTTTACCAATCTAGATGGCAACCAAATCTTACTGCAACTAGCTCCCATTTCCTTTGATATGGCTACTTTCGAGATATGGGGAGCATTGCTCCATGGTGGCTGCTGTGTTTTGTTTCCCAGTGATGGGATTCCCGATGTAAAAGACTTGAGAGCAATTATTCAAACCCACGGGGTCACAACCATGGGGCTAACCACAGCGCTGTTTAATACGATCATTGCCGAGTCTCCTGAATCTCTCACTGGCGTTCAAGAATTACTCGCGGGTGGAGAAGCTCTATCTCCTAGCTTTATTCGTCTTGCCCAAAAGCATTTGCCTGAAACGCAGCTAATCAATGGATATGGTCCAACTGAAAACACAACTGTTACCTGCTGCTATCGGATTCCCCGACCGTTAGCAGAGCATATGACCTCAGTTCCTATTGGTAAACCGATCGCTAATACTCAGGTTTACATTCTAGATTCACATAATCAGCCTGTTCCCATTGGCATATTGGGAGAGCTATGTACTGGTGGTGATGGGCTTGCTCGCGAGTATATCAATCGTCCCGATTTGACCGCAGAGAAATTTATTCCCGATCCATTTAGTACTGATTCCACAAAAAAACTATATAAAACAGGTGATCGGGTGCGGTGGCTCCCAGATGGAACGATTGAGTTTGTGGAACGCGTAGATAATCAAGTAAAAATTCGAGGCTTCAGGATTGAACTCGGTGAAATTGAAGCAGCTTTAAGTCAGCATGAAACCGTCCGAGACGCTTTAGTGATTGTGCGTGAGGATATTCTGGGTAGCAAGCGACTGGTTGCCTATGTCACTCCAAAATCTGATCAGTTACCCAACATCAAATTGCTTAAGGCTTATTTGCAAGATCGATTAGCTGATTACATGCTTCCTGCGGCGATCGTTGTCTTAGATAAAATCCCTCTAACGCTCAATGGCAAAGCTGATCGTCGTGCTTTACCAGCACCTGTAGCTCTAGGTGCTAGCGCAAACTATATTGCACCCAATAGACCCAAAGAACGGATACTTGCAGAAATCTGGTGTAGTGTTCTGGGATTGGAGCAGGTTGGGATTGAAGACAATTTTTTCGACATTGGTGGTACGTCGCTGTTGGGCTTACAGATGGTTACTAGAGTGCAGAAACAGCTAGGCTCTGAATTTCGTGCTGTCAAGCTTTACCAATACCCGACTATCCGAACATTCGCGCAATATCTGGAGCGAGAAGATCGCAACCAATTAGAATTGCCTGTCCAAAAGACTAACCAACGCGATCGCTTTACTAACAAATCACTAAGCAAATTACCAAAGAATACATCATCAGATTTGAAAGCTCTGGATGGAATCGCCATTATTGGTATGGTCGGACGTTTTCCTGGAGCTGATAGTGTTGAAGCCCTCTGGGAAAATCTCTGCAATGGTATGGAGTCTTGCACGATCTTCACTGACGATGAAATTGATCCTAGTGTTGATCTTGAGTTGCGTACTGACCCCAATTATGTCCGTGTCAGGGGCATTGTTGAAGGAGCCGAAACCTTTGACGCAGGGTTCTTTGGGATTAGTCCCAGAGAAGCTGAGGTCATGGATCCGCAGGCAAGAGTATTCCTAGAATTAGCCTATACAGCCTTAGAAAATGCGGGCTATATGCCTGAATCCTACGATGGTGCGATCGGGTTATATGCTGGCTCTGGTCAAAACACATACTTTGAGAATCACATCTGCGGTCGCCCTGAAATCATCAATCGACTAGGTGAGTTTCAGACGATGCTAGCGAATGAGAAAGACTTTGTAACTACTCGCGCCTCCTACAAGTTGGGGCTAACTGGCCCTAGTCTTAGCATCAATACTGCTTGCTCAACGTCTCTAGTTGCGGTAATTCAAGCATTTCAGGGATTAATGAGCAATCAATGTGATATTGCCCTAGCTGGTGGTATTTCCATTACTACACCCCAAAATCGAGGCTATCTCTATCAAGAGGGCGGTATGCTTTCTCCTGATGGTCGCTGTCGCCCTTTTGATGTGAATGCTCAAGGCACAATGTTTAATAGTGGTGCGGGTATTGTCGTACTCAAGCGATTGGAAGCAGCATTAGATGATGGCGATCGCATTTATGCTGTGATTCGGGGCGTAGGTATAAACAATGATGGTATAGATAAGGTGAGCTTCACCGCGCCAAGCGTCAATGGACAAGCGGGTGCAATCACGATGGCTCATACTGATGCTGGCATCCATCCTGAAACCATCTCTTATATTGAAACACATGGAACCGCTACTCCATTAGGAGATCCAATTGAAATTGAAGCCTTGACTCAGGCTTTCCGTAGTCATACTGATGCGAAACAGTTTTGTGCTATCGGTTCGATCAAGAGTAATGTTGGGCACTTAGTTGCGGCGGCTGGTGTAACAGGACTGATCAAAACTGCTCTATCGCTTTATTACAAAAAAATTCCACCGAGCTTAAACTTTGAATCCCCTAATCCAGAACTAGATCTTCAAAACAGTCCTTTTTATGTCAACAACAAACTCGCGGATTGGGCTGAAGGCGAGACTCCGCGAAGAGCAGGAGTTAGCTCCTTTGGCGTGGGTGGCACAAATGCTCATGTCGTTTTAGAAGAAGCCCCATCAATGGAGTCCTCAAGCCCTTCCCGCCCGTATCAATTGTTGCGACTGTCGGCAAAAACTAGCGATGCTCTAGATAAAACCACGGCCGATTTAAAAGAATACTTGACCCAAAATATCGAAGCGAACCTAGCAGATGTTGCTTATACTCTTGACCATGGCAGGAAATCTTACAACCATCGCCGTTTTGTTATCTGTTGCGATCGCACAGATGCGATCGCAACACTCGACTCTCTAGATGTGAATCGCAGTGCCAATCGACTGAATGAATTTCGCAATCCTGATGTAGTTTTCATGTTTCCTGGTCAGGGTTCGCAATACCTCAACATGGGCAAGTATTTCTATGAGCATGAAATAGTATTTCGAGAAGCCGTTGATCGCTGTGCAGAGATTCTCAGACCATTGCTAGATCGAGATCTACTGCAAGTCATTTATCCGACTCAGAACAATAGCGGTGATGATGAAGCCTCTGCGGCTTTGTTGCGCCAAACTCAATACACTCAACCCGCTCTATTTACGATTGAATACGCTTTGGCTCTTCTCTGGCAGAGTTGGGGTGTGCGACCTACTGCAATGATTGGGCATAGCATTGGCGAATTTGTAGCTGCATGTTTATCAGGTGTATTTTCTTTAGAAGATGCGTTAAAACTGATCGCAACTCGCGCTCACATGATGGGGCAACTCCCTGCTGGCTCGATGCTTTCAGTGCGCTTATCCGCAGAAGTACTAGAAAAGCGATTGAGTGGTGACTTAGCGATCGCAGCGATAAATGGTTCATCTCTGTGTGTGTTGTCAGGACCAACCGATCAAGTTGCCAATTTACAACAACAACTGGAAGCCGAAGAAATCGTTTGTCGGACATTGCATACTTCTCATGCATTCCATTCGCCAATGATGGACGCGGTTATCGAACCATTTGCAGAAGTCGTCAAAAGCATTCAGTTATCACCACCCAAAACCCCCTTTGTTTCAACGGTAACCACTGAATGGATTACTGATGCTCAAGCCACCGACCCGATGTATTGGGCTAGTCATTTACGGGCTACTGTTCGTTTCGCGGAAGGAGCCAAGCTCCTGTGGCAACAGCCTTCGCGGGTCTTACTGGAAGTAGGGCCGCGCACCACTACTGCTACATTAGCGCGTCAACAGGCTAAAGACCTAAAACGCCAAATTGCAATTTCCTCATTAGGCAGCAGTGCCGATGACAATGCCGAATGTTTGGCAATCTTACAGGCTATTGGTCAACTTTGGCTTGCAGGAGTCGATCTCGACCGTCAACAGTTTTATACTGATGAATACCGACATCGCATACCACTGCCCACATATCCGTTTGAACGAAAGCGCTACTGGATCGATCCAAAACCTGCGATCGCTCAAACACTAATAGCGCCCTTACCTCTAACTGGGTCAATAGCCATTCAGTCTCCTACTGAACCACAATTAATCCCATCTACTCCATCCAATCCTGCTCTCAAGTTAGAAAAGCAAACACAAACTATGTCTGAAGATCACAAACAGCAAATAATCCCTCAACTCCAAGAAGTTCTAGAAGCTACCTCAGGAATGGAAATTGATGGTAGTGACATGAAGACAACTTTCTTGGAAATGGGGCTGGATTCACTCTCTCTAACCCAAGTTGCCATGGCTTTGAAAAAGAAATTCAAGGTTAAAATCACTTTTCGGCATTTGTTAGAAGATTATCCCAATCTCGATACTTTGTCTGACTTTGTTTTGCGATCGCTTCCTCCAGATGCATTCCCTACAACTGTCGTAGCATCTCCAGTAGAATCCATCCCAACGCCTACCGCTCCATTGGCTACTGCAATACCACCCTCTACCCACACTCCAGCTATGCCTACTCCCGTCGGACAAAGTAATAATGCCAATGGCAATAATGCGAATATTGGTGCGAATGCTGCTACACCGATTTCAGCCTCTCCCGAATTGGCTAACACTATGCAAGCTGTGGTCTCCCAGCAATTGCAAATCATGGCGCAACAATTGCAACTGCTCAGTCATGCTGGAGCCTCGGCTCCTGCGATCGCATTGCCTGTAATCCAATCTGCTCCTGCCCCCATAATTCAATCTGAAGTCCAGCCTCAAATTGCCGCTACGCAAACGCCTAAACATACTCCTGCGATTGAAGAGCCTAAGCCAACTAAAAACCTTGGGCCAGGAACAAAAATCGAAAAATCGCTCACTACCACGTTAACCCCAGATCAGCAAAAATCTCTTGATCGCATCATCGCCCGCTATATAGCTAGAACTCAGGAATCAAAACGGCAGACACAGGAGCATCGAAAGTATCTTGCCGATCCGCGTACAGTTTCAGGTTTTACTCCTCTCCTTAAAGAAATGGTCTATCCCATTGTCACTGATCGTGCCTCAGGTTCTAAACTTTGGGACGTCGATGGCAACGAATATGTAGATATAACCAATGGATTTGGGCTGAACTTTTTTGGTTGGTCGCCAGATTTTATAACAGAAGCTATAAAAGTCCAACTAGATAAAGGTATTGAGATTGGACCACAAACGCCATTGGCTGGTAGAGTCGCTAAACTTGTTGCCGAGTTTACAGGAATGGAACGAGTTGCTTTTTGCAATACTGGCTCCGAAGCGGTAATGGCAACATTACGTCTAGCTCGGACAGTTACGGGACGCGATCTAGTGGCAACCTTTGCAGGAGATTACCATGGTACTTTTGACGAAGTACTCTACCGTCAGGGGGCAAACCTAAAAACTCTGCCAGCCGCTCCTGGCATTTTGCCAGCCATGTTTGAAAATCTACTGGTATTGGATTACAACACCCCCGAATCCTTACAAATTCTTCGCGATCGCGCCGATGACTTGGCTGCAATTTTGGTAGAACCAGTTCGCAGCCGCTATCCAAACTTACAACCCAAGGAGTTTCTACAGGATCTACGTAGTTTAACCGAGAAATCTGGAACTGCATATATCTTTGATGAAGTTGTGACTGGCTTCCGCGTTCATCCTGGTGGCGCTCAGGCATATTTTAATATCCAAGCTGACATGGCAACCTACGGCAAGGTAGTGGGCGGTGGCTTGCCCATTGGCATTGTCGCAGGTAAAGCTGAATACATGGATGCCCTTGATGGAGGATTCTGGCAATATGGCGATAATTCCATTCCTGAAGTTGGAGTTACTTTCTTTGCGGGAACGTTTGTTCGTCATCCCATGGCGCTAGCGGCAGCCGAAGCTGTTCTCCATAAACTCAAAGCAGGTGGACCAGAGTTGCAGCGATCGCTAGCTGAAAAAGTAAATAGATTTGCGACTCATCTGAATCAATACTTTAAGAAAATTGAAGCCCCAATTGAAATTGCCTACTTCAGTTCGTGGTTTTACATTAACTATCCTCATGAATTTCCTTATGCTAGTTTATTGTTTTATCTGTTGAGAGAAAAAGGAGTACATGTTTGGGATCATCGTCCATGCTTCTTTACTCTTTCACATACTGATGCTGATATAGACTTTGTGATTAGTGCATTCAAAGATTGTGTGGCTGAAATGCAAATAATTGGCTTCTTGCCAGCAGTCACAAATAGTACTAATAATCATGCTAAAGAAGTATTTGATCGAAATAAACCTCCGCAGACAGGCGCTCGTTTGGGGCGAGATCCAGAAGGTAATCCTGCTTGGTATGTCCCTGATCTAGATCGTCCTGGCAAGTATTTACAACTTGGAGATGTTTCATAACTGCTCACTCAACTATAGCTCAGCAGGTTTCTAGTCATTTTGATGCAGTCTTGATCAAATGTTGCACTTTATATTTGAATCGGCGATATATGGCTTTTATTGTAAACGCACGAAAATAACAAATTTAAAGAGATTCGGTTGAAAATGCCATTTAAAATTAATATCACTTGGAAATTTCTATGCATTTTCCTATTAGCTACTTTAACTGTATTTTTGATGCATTTAGGATGGAGAAAGTGGTTTCTGTCTGTTCCTCAGCCGTTGCCACAAACATCAATCATTTCTTTTGCTCAAAAGAATAGTCTTGAACGTGGTAAATATTACGAAATATCCGTCCCGCCAACTGGAGAAGCCAAATATATTTCAGCCGATTATAGGCTATGGATTCCAAATGGAGTAGAGACAGTTCGCGGGCTGATTGTGAGACAGCATGGATGTAGTGGCGATGCAGCATCAGAATTGGGGCTTGCGTATGCGAATGATTTACAATGGCAATCTCTCGCAATTAAGCATCAACTTGCCATTCTCGGCTCTAAATATCCAACTGACTATAATGACAAGTCTACTAACGATCCATGCGCTAACTGGGCAGTCATAGACCGTGGATCTGAAGAGGCTCTATTTAAGGCTCTTCGTGACTTCGCTCAAAATAGTCGTCATCCAGAATTAGCAACTAAACTACCTTGGGTACTATGGGGACACTCTGGAGGAGCAGATTGGGCGATACAGATGTTACAGAAGTATCCAGAACGCACCATAGCCTTGGTTATAATGCGTTGCGGTGCAGCTCTTATCTCCCATCCAAAGCCAAGTGAACTTCTTACTTCAAATATTAATCCTGCGATACTCCAAGTACCAGTTTTGTTTGCATTGGGAGAAAAAGGAAGCTCCAAAGATGTCGTTTATGAATGTATTGACATACCCAAGCAAGTTTTCTCTCGTTTTAGAAAAGCAGGTGCACATTGGGCGATCGCAGAAGAGGCCGAAGAAGGGCATTTTTCTACTGAGACAAGACTGCTTGCCATACCCTACTTGGACTCGATCTTAACTTCACGCTTGCAACAGATGGTACAGAGCTGCGTCAAATGGATGAAGCTAAAGGCTGGTTAGCTAACTCCTCAGACCATTCAATATCTGCAATAAGCCAATACAAAGGAAATCCGCTGGAAGCATCGTGGTTACCTAACCAAGAAACTTCGTATAAATGGCAAGAGTATGTCACTCCTCCGAGCTTCTGGAATCAAATGAAATATAAGTTTTGCTCTAATAAAATGCTAACTTCAATACTAGGCGCACCACATTCAACCAACAGTTGCTATCCACACAAAATCTCTCCAACCCAGAAGCCTGCTAATCCAAACGATGTGCATGTTATAAAAATTAGCTCAACTGAGAATTTGCTGACTTGGAGTTTTACCCCAGATCTTGAAAATGGGCTACCCCATTTTCGGATTTATCGAAACAATAATCTGGTTGCGACCCTTCAAGGACAAGAACGCAACGGTGGGGATGAACCAGAACCATCTCATGTTGTGTTGGAATTTCGCGATCGCGTGACTACCTCTAACGATATCTATACAGTATCGGCATTCAATAGTCTAGGCGAAAGTATTTCTCAAGTCTCAGACTTAGTTAGAGAAAACTAAATTGCCTAAATCAATATTTGAGTGATGTAAATTTTTATTTACTATATACATTTACGATATACAATTCAATCACTGAGAGGACATAAATAATAAATCATGAATTATCCATCAGGCTCTCAATCCGAAATAACTTCTGTTGACTTTAATCCGTTTGCTGATGGAGAATTACTACTAACAGCACCTGCAACTAAATCTCAAAAAGAAATTTGGGCTTCAGTGCAAATGGGTAGCGACGCTAACTGCGCTTACAATGAATCGCAAAAGTTGTGGTTAAGAGGATTCCTAAATGTTGGCGCTTTGCGATCGGCTTTGCAAGAGCTAGTTTTTCGCCATGAAGCATTAAGAACGACCTTTAGTCCTGATGGGATTAACCTTTGTATTGTGTCATCACTCAATCTCGAAATCCCAGAAATTGATCTTTCTGGATTAGATTCTCAGGGACAAGATGCCAAATTATCAAATTTATTACAGCAAGCTGTAGAATCACCATTCGATCTTGAGCATGGCCCACTGATTAGAGTACAGATTATTAAAACTCAACATCAGGAGCATCTTTTGCTTTTGACAGCGCATCATATTATCTGCGATGGCTGGTCTTGGGCTGTACTAATGACTGATCTTGGTAAATTATATACAGCCTTAAAAAATGGAGAAACACCCAATTTAGACGATCCAGAGCATTTTAGTGAATATGCGATCGCTCAGCAAGAATCTCAAGGTGGGGAGGAAGAGCTTGCTACGGAAGCTTACTGGCTAAAACAGTTTTCAGATTCTATTCCCGTTTTGGATTTCCCCACTGATCGATCTCGTCCATCAGTCCGTACATTCAATGCTGCTCGCGAAGATTGGGATTTAGACGAGTCTTTGGTTAGTAAATTGAAGCAATTGGGAAGTAAGCTAGGATGTAGTTTTACGACCACATTGCTGACTAGTTTTGAGGTGTTTCTCCATCGTTTGACTGGAAGCGATGACATCGTTGTTGGGGTTCCAGCTGCAGGTCAGGCTGCTACAGGCAACTATCAGTTAGTAAGTCATTGCGTCAACTTGCTGCCATTAAGGAGTTTAGTTGATGGAGCGCAATCTTTCAGTGATTACTTGCAACTCCGACGACCAATTATTTTGGATGCATACGATCATCAGCAGTTTACTTTTGGCAGTTTAGTAGAAAAGTTGGCAATCCCCCGTGATAACAGCCGAATTCCACTAGTCCCAATTACGTTTAACCTCGATCAAGGTTTAGACAATGATCGCCTATTATTTGAAGACTTAAAGGTGGAGTTTTCGACTAATCCCCGTAGTTATGAGAATTTTGAGATGTTTATTAACGCAACAGAGTTGCGTGGCCGAGTTACTCTGGAATGTCAGTACAACACTAACTTGTTTGATGCAGCAACGATCCGCCATCGCTTGGCTGAGTTTGAGACTCTTTTAGCGGGTATTGTCGCAGCACCTGATACAACTATTGATCGATTACTGCTTTTGCCAGAAGCTGAGCAGCATTTACTTACAGCATGGAACCAAACCCAAACAGATTATCCCCGCAATTCTTCAATTCAACAAGTGTTTGAAGAACAAGTAGCCAAAACTCCAGACGCGATCGCGCTAATTTTTGAGGCTAAGCAAATCACTTATCAGGAGTTGAATTATCGAGCTAATCAGCTTGCCCACTACTTGATAGGCTTAGGAGTTAGCGCTAATAGTCTTGTCGGAATTTTCGTTGAGCGATCGCTAGAAACTGTCATTGGGCTTCTCGGTATTCTCAAAGCTGGGGGCGCATATGTACCTTTAGATCCCAGTTATCCTCCAGAGCGGTTAGCGTTTATGGTGGCAGACACACAGGTTTCCGTTCTGCTAACCCAGCAAAGACTAGTAGAACAGCTTCCTTCTAGTAGTGCTCAAGTTGTTTGCTTAGATTCAGATTGGCAAGCGATCGCATTAGGAAGTCAAGCAAATCCGATCTGTAATTTCTCCCCAGAGAATTTAGCCTATGTAATCTATACATCTGGATCGACTGGAACTCCCAAGGGCGTAAGTGTTGTCCATAGAGGCGTAGTAAGACTTGTCAAGAGTTCCAACTATGCAAATTTCAATTCCAGTCAGATTTTTCTACAGCTTGCCCCCCTTGCCTTTGATGCTTCAACATTTGAGATTTGGGGCGCATTGCTCAATGGCGCTCGATTAGTCTTGTTCCCTTCTGACAAACCTTCCCTAGGTGAATTAGGAGATGTTATTGAACGCTATAAAGTCACCACTATCTGGCTTACAGCAGGGCTGTTTCATCTAATGGTGGATGAGCAGATTGAATCTTTACGCCCATTGCAACAATTGTTGGCAGGTGGTGATGTACTCTCAGTAGCCCATGTACAGCGTTTTCGTAAAGAGTTACCCGAATGCCAATTGATCAATGGATATGGTCCAACCGAAAGTACAACTTTTACCTGCTGCTACAACATTGAAGAAGTAGATAGTTTAGGAATCTCTGTGCCGATTGGTCGCCCTATAGCCAATACACAAGTTTATATATTGAATTCCCAATTACAGCCTATGCCAATCGGTACAATTGGCGAAATATACATTGGTGGAGATGGGTTAGCCCTAGGCTATTTTAATCGATCTGAGTTAACAGACGAGAGATTTGTGACCAATCCTTTTAGCGATCAACTAGGCGCAAAACTCTATAAAACTGGTGACTTAGCTCGCTATTGCCCAGATGGTAATATCGAGTTTCTTGGACGAATTGATAACCAAGTGAAAGTTCGAGGATTTCGGATTGAATTAGGTGAAATCGAAGCAGTTCTCAGCCAATATCCGACTATCCAAAAATCAGTAGTCATCCTTCGAGAAGACACTCCTGCCGATAAACGGATAGTTGCCTATTTTGAGCCAATTATAGGGCAAGAGCCTGACATAACTGAATTGCGTAGTTTTTTCAAGCAAAAACTACCCGACTACATGATTCCAAATGCTTTTGTATCTTTAGAATCTTTGCCTTTATCTCCTAATGGGAAAATCGATCGCAAGAAGTTACCACCTCCAGACGGAACACATCTTAATCTTCAAGCGAGTTATGTTTCGCCACGAAATCCTACGGAACAGCAAGTTGCTGATGTCTGGACACAGGTACTCAATATAGAGAAAATTAGTATTCATGATAATTTCTTTGAGTTAGGTGGGCATTCTCTATTAGCAACTCAAATAATTGCCAGAATGAGAAAAATATTTACAGTTGAATTGTCGCTTCGTACTTTTTTTGAAGCCTCCACGATAGCCGATTTGAGTGAGAGAGTTGCGACATTAATATGGGCAAGACAAAGTATACAAGTTGCTCAAGACAATCTATCTAATTTGTCTGATCATTATGAGGAGGGAGAACTATGAAGACACTTGATGCATTGTTATTTAATTTGAGTCAAAAAGATGTGCATCTCTGGATGGATGGAGATCGCTTACGTTATCGTGCAGCCAAAGACGCAGTCACAACCGAATTGTTAGCCGATATCAAAAGTCGCAAAGCAGAAATCATTCAGTTTCTGAGACAGGTTACTGAAAGCAACAACTCAAAGCTGCCACCAATCGTCAGAATTGATCGCAATGGATACTTACCTCTATCATTTGCTCAGCAGCGTCTTTGGTATCTGCAACAGTTTGAGCCAAACAGCTCTTCTAATAATCTTCCTGTTGTCGTTCGGTTTAATGGAAATCTCAATATTTCAATACTAGAAAAGAGCCTGCAAGCTTTAGTAGCTCGACATGAAGTATTGCGAACTCGATTCCCCGCATTGGAAGGTCAGCCTACGCTGGTGATTACCGATGATATCGATCTGACCTTGCCAGTGATCGATTTGCGGGAAGTTCCTGAAGATCGCAGAGATGAAGAAGCACTAAGACTAGCAACTAAAGAGGCTCATTGCCCTTTTAACTTAGAACAAGGACCAATATTACGGATACTTCTTCTACAGTTAAGTGATGATGAATATCTTTTAATATGGAATATGCATTCTATTATTTGTGATGGTGCTTCTGCCGATGTCTTCTATCAGGATCTTACAGCAATCTATACTGCTTTTATTAATGGCAAACCTTCACCTTTGATAGAGTTGCCAATTCAATATGTTGACTTTGCTAGTTGGCAGCGCCAATGGCTTCAAGGCGAGGTTTTGGAGTCCCAACTCAACTACTGGAAGCAGAAATTAGATGGATCTTTATCAGTTATTTCCTTGCCTACAGATTACTCACGCCCTCCGACAGTTCAGACTTATCGTGGCGATAGTAAAGCCAAAATACTGCCCAAGCCTCTCAATAACAGCCTCAATAGCTTAAGCCAGAATTTGGATGGAACGCTATTTATGATGCTGATGGCAGCGTTTGAGATCCTTCTGCATCGATATTCACAACAGGATGATATTCTGATTAGCTTTGCTAGTGCAGTTAGAGGGGGAGTTGAAACCGAGGGAGTCATTGGCTTCTTCTCAAACACTTTAATTCAGCGCGTTAATTTTGATGGCAACCTGACGTTTAGAGAATTTTTTAATCGAGTTTGTGAGGCTTCTTTGGAAGCAAATGCATATCAGGATTTACCCTTTGAGAAACTCATAGAAGAACTACGACCAGAACTAAGCCATAGCCGATCGCCTTTATTTCAAATAAAGTTTGCGCTTAACCCTCCTTGGTCAAATGGTCGTGGCATGGCTTCCGTAGAACTTCCAGCCCTGACTATTACTTCGCTATTTGATTATATACACCAAGACAAAATTAAGTACGACTTGGCTTTAGTCATGCAAGAACGGGACGAAGGGTTGGGCATGGTATTTGATTACAATGCTGAATTGTTTGATTCTAGTACCATTACTAGAATGTTGGGACATTTTGAGAATCTTCTTGAAAGAATTATTGCAGATCCCGATCAAAAAATCTCTGAATTACCTCTTTTAATAGCTTCCGAACAACAGAATTTTTTGCATGAATGGAATAATAACCAAGTCCCAATCCCAGCAACTTGTATTCATCAATTGTTTGAAGCTCAGGTAGAGAAAAATCCCGATGCGATCGCCATTGTCAGCAAAGATGAACATCTGACTTATCGAGAACTAAATAATCGCGCTAATCAACTGGCTCATTATCTTCAATCTCAAGGAGTCGGCACAGAAACTCTAGTCGCAATCTGTATAGAGAAATCGCCGCAAATGTTGGTTAGCATACTCGGAGTCCTTAAAGCTGGTGGAGCCTATATACCCTTGGTTCCTAGCTATAGTGAGGAGAATCGATTATATAAATTGCGGAACTCTCAAGTTCCTGTAATTTTGACACAGACTAAGTTGCTTTCCAATCTTTGTGGCTATGACGCTCAGATGATATGTATAGACGATGAATGGACTGCGATCACTCAGCATAGTAAAAATAATCTATCAAGTTCTGTGTCACCAGAGAATTTGGCATATGTCATTTACACGTCAGGTTCTACAGGAGAACCTAAAGGCGTGACCATTTCGCATCGTAGCCTAGTCAACCATAGCCTAGTGGCTAGCAAGGAATACGCGCTGAATAATCAGGATCGTGTTTTACAGTTTTCTAATATCGGTTTTGATATAGCAATTGAAGAGATTTTCCCTACTTTGCTAAACGGTAGTACGTTAGTTTTACCTCCACCTGAAATTTATACCTCGATTACTTATTTTCTTGAGAATCTTGAACATCAAGCAATTACCGTAATCGATTTACCCACAGCTTTTTGGCATGAACTTGTCCATGGGATATCCATCTTGCAAAAAACACTACCTCAGAATCTTCGTCTAGTGATTGTAGGAGGAGAGAAAGTCTCTAAATCAACATACCAGAAATGGATCTCTCTAGTAGGCTCTTTTCCTAGATGGCTCAATACCTATGGACCGACCGAGACAACTATAATAGCTACGATTTACGATCCTCTTAAATCGCCACAAGTTCTACATCCCGATGCTGAAATCCCCATTGGCAAAGCAATCTCAAACTTTCAAACTTACATCCTAGATCGTAACTTACAACCTTCTCCGATTGGAATTACTGGAGAATTGTACATTGGCGGAGTTGGTTTGAGTCGGGGTTATCTAAATCGTCCAGACCTTACCGCACAATCATTCATCTGCAATCCTTTCTCCAATAATTCAGAAGATCGCCTATACAGAACAGGTGACGAAGCCCGCTATTTAGCCGATGGTAATATAGAATTTATTGGTCGATCTGACTTCCAAATTAAAATTCGTGGGTTTCGGATTGAACCAATCGAGATTGAAACCCAACTAGAAAAGTATCCAAATGTTACACAAGCTGTCGTCTTATGTAAAGATTTACTTGTTAGCGGAAAATTCCTCGTTGCCTACTTAAGCGCTGAGAAATCTCAGATTATTGATATTGAATCAGTAAAAGAATTTTTGCAGCAAAAATTACCTGCTTATATGCTCCCGACTAGTTATATTGTCTTGGATGCATTGCCACTAACTCTCAATGGCAAGGTGGATCGTCGCGCTTTACTAGATTTAGATATACAAAAACAACTCGACGGAGAAGTTATTTCTCCTCGTGATGAGCTAGAGCAACAATTGGCAACTATATGGCAAAAGCTTTTAGGAATTGACAGAGTGAGTATTCATGCCAACTTTTTTGAGTTGGGAGGGAACTCTCTGCTTTCCGTTCGATTAGTTGCCGAAATTGAAAAAATCTTTAATTATCATTTTCCGCTTTCGTCATTCTTTCAGATTGGGACAATCGCCGAAATTGCAAAATGGATGCGTGAAAAGCCATCCGAGACTATTTCAGCTGATGATATTCCTGCTGGGCTTAATATAGATGACTACCGAGCTTTTCTAACTCTTTGTGCAGGTCGAATCGGTAAACATATCGGTAAGCGCGGCTTAATCGTAGAAGTTATGCCAACTGAGATGAAATCAACTAAACCATTTATTTGGATTGGTTACACTGACTTTAGCAAGAATTTGGGACTAAATCAGCCAGTCTATACTATGCCTGGCGGCAGTTGGACACCTTTACGTTCCACTGAAAACTATATTGAAGCGATCGCATCAGTAATAGTCGATGAATTACTATCAGTTCCCCAAGATGAACCTTATTTAATTGGAGGAAATTGTTACGAAGGATTAGTTGCCATGGAAGTTGCTTACCAATTAAAAGAAAAGGGCAAACAGGTGGGTCTTCTAGCAATCATTGATAAGCAAGGACCATCCAAGATTTACGATAAATTAAGTGAACTCGATTTCAAATTGAATATACTTAAGTTTCATTTCTTGCAAATTTCACTTCTCTCTCTAAATGACAAAGTTAAGTACGTCACTAAAAGGATGTTTGCATTCAATGCCGAGAAGGAGATTGATAAACCTATGATTGAACGAGAGTCAAATTCTCCTCTGAGTGAGCAATCTCTCATAAAAGTCAATAAAGTCTTAAATGAATATGATCGAATATTACCTCTAGCATGGGATTCAATTGACCAAGCAATGCATAATTATCGCCGTAAGGCTTATTTTGGGAGGGTAGTACTAACATCACCAACTAAAATTGGTTTGAAAGCGGGAACACAAGAGTTGTTGTGGACTGATTTTTCATGGCTCTATCCCATTTATGGTTGGGAAAATTTACTCACTGGTAAAGTTGAACTGCATAAGATTCAGTGTGCTCATACTGATGTGGGTATGAAGCAAAATGCTGAACAGATTGGTCGCATTATTTGGAAGTCTTCTGAAGAATTTCGGTAATAAGTAGATAACCTTACAACCTAAAAGATGTGGCGCACGTAAAGTGTGCACCACATCTTTTCTGAATTATTTCCACATCCAAAGAGGCATTCCACTGGTTTCTGCTTCAAATTGCAGCCGCGCGATCGCAGTTTCAGATCCACTAGGCAAGAATCTACTGGCAAAAGACTTTGGCGGCTTAATCGTAAAAACCTTAGTGTTTTTAGGATCGAGTCCGACTAGTTCGGCTGCATACACTCTGGCATCCTCTTCTGTGCCAATGCGATCCACTAAACCAAGCGCGACTGCTTGTTCGCCTGTAAATACGCGCCCATCTGCGAATGATCGCACTGTGGCAGGGCTAAGTTTGCGCCCTTCAGCAACGGTTTCCACAAATTGGTTATAGCTACTGTCGATGAGTGATTGTAAGATTACTCTTTCTTCGGGGGTAATTTCACGATCAAAGGAGAGAATATCTTTGTAAGCGCCAGATTTGATCACTTTAAAAGAAACGCCAATTTTATCGAGTAATTTTTCGATATTGTTACCGCGCAAAATTACGCCGATGCTGCCTGTGATTGTGCCAGCATTTGAAACGATATAATCTGCACCAACGCCAATGTAAACGCCCCCACTGGCAGAAATATTACCAAAACTGGCGACTACTTTTACTTTTTCGCGTAGTCGTTTGAGAGCCGCATAAATTTCTTGAGAGTCGCCTACTGTGCCGCCAGGGCTGTCAATACGGAGTAACAAGGCGGGGAATTTTTGTTCTTCAACAAATTCAAGAGCTTCAAGAACGCGAGTTCTAGTACCTGATCCGATCGCTCCTGTAATTTCAATGCGTGCGATTTTTTTGCGAAATTTACGTTTGAGAAAGCCGAACATTAAGTTATGAGTTTTAATTCTAGATTAACTTTTACTATCTTAGTCGCATAGTTGTAATGATTGAGTATCCTTGATCTTTAAAGATAGTAGGGAATGGTACGAAGCGTGCTCCTCTACTTTTTGACCTGAAAAGCGTTATCCTGATTATATCTAAGCTAAACATTTCGCAATATATTAACACTCCAAATGCATGAGACGGACTTTCGTAGTAGCCTTCGACCAGAGGGCGATCGCCGCAGACTCAAAACGATCATTGCGCTGACCATTGTCTATGGATTAACGATTGGTCTTCATTTTGCCCCTTGGAGTCAATGGGTATTGTTAGGGTTATTTAGTATTCAAGCTTTGCGATTGATTTTTGCGCCATCACTACCAGCGATTGTTCTCAATCCTGAACAAGAGTTACCATTTTTCTCGCTACTTGCCTCAGCCAAAAACGAAGAAGCAGTGATTGCTAACTTAGTCAAAAATTTATGTCAGTTAGACTATCCAAGCGATCGCCTTGAGGTCTGGATTATTGATGACAATAGCAGCGATCGCACGCCTGAAGTGCTTGCTCTACTTAAACAAAAATATCCACAACTAAAAACCTTGCGCCGCGAAACTGGCGCTCAAGGAGGTAAGTCTGGTGCATTAAATCAAGTTTTAGGATTAACTAAAGGCGATATTGTTGGCGTGTTTGATGCTGATGCTCAGGTTCCATCCGATGTGTTGCGATCGCTAAGTCAAGTATTTCAACAACCCAAAATTGGTGCAGTTCAATTACGAAAAGCGATCGCCAATGCCTCAGAAAATTGGTGGACTTTGGGACAGTCATGCGAAATGGCACTAGATTTATTTTTACAAGATTTACGGATTCGAGTTGGGGGAACAGGCGAATTGCGTGGTAATGGTCAATTTGTGCGCCGCACTGCACTAGAAGATTGCGGTGGATGGAATGAACAAACAATTACCGATGATCTCGATCTTACTATTCGGCTACACTTGTGCCAATGGGATATAGCTTGCCTAAACTTTCCTGCGGTGCAAGAAGAAGGAGTCGTCAACTTCAAACAGCTATGGCATCAACGCAATCGCTGGGCGGAGGGTGGATTTCAGCGCTATCTCGACTATTGGAGTTTACTGCTGAGCGGTAAAATGGGATTTCTCAAAAACTTTGATGCTTCGCTGTTTTACATCAATCAATATTTGCTTACAGTGGCGTTTATTCCTGATACAATCGCGTCGATAGTCCTGCGACATAATCCAATGTTGCCACCCATTGCAGGGTTTTCCCTTGCACTATCTTCAGTGACAATGGCTTTTGGTCTGAAGCGAGCCTATCAGATGTCATGGCGATTGGCGATCTGGCAAACAGTTTCTGGGATGATTTATATGTTGCATTGGATTCCTGTGATTACTAGCGTAACTCTGCGAATGTGTATCCTTCCTAAACGCTTAAAATGGGTTAAAACTCAGCATCTAGGTGCTGGTGATAGCATCTTAGAAGAGATAGGGCTTACTTAAATAGGAAGGGTAACGCTTCGCACTACCTTTTCTAAATAACATTAAAGAATGGCATTTAAAGAGATAGAAAACAATGCATGATTGGATCATAATTGGGGGTGGTATCACAGGCATATCACTGAGCTATGAACTGCAAAAGGTAGGGCTTTCAGTATTGCTAATTGAGCAACATGAAAAGCTTCAGGGTGCAAGTAGTCTGGGTTATGGTGGAATCTCATACTGGTCTGGAACAACTCCACTTACTCGCCAACTTTGCGAAGAGGGACTTGCCCGACAAAGGGAACTATCTAACGAATTAGGTATGAATACTGAGTTCCGTGAGTTAGATCTCCTGTTGACACTTGAACCTGATGCTGACCTGCAAACAATTCTCGCGCAATATGCTCAATGTGCGATCGCACCAACTGTCCTAGATTCTCAAGAGGCTAGCGATCGCGAACCTTTACTTAATGCGAAAGAAATCAATGGTTCGTTATTATTTCCTCATGCTCACATCAATCTCGATAGTTTTGTCAAGGCTCATAGCGAAGCTCTACAAAGGTTAGGTGGTAAGATTCTCTATGCCAAAGTTGAGAATTTATTACGGTCAGGCGATCGCGTATTTGGTGTAGCAACTGAGCAGGGAGACTTTCATAGTTCTCAGGTTGTAGTTTGTGCGGGAGGGATCTCACGCGCTCTTCTCAAAGCATCAGGTATTAATGCAAGAATCTATTTCACCCATGCGGAAGCGATCAATACAGAACCTGTTGAACTAGAACTACGCTCAATGGTGATGCCTGCAGATACTAAGAGATATCAGTTAGAAGCCGTAACTACAAATGCTGATCAAGATTCTAAGTGGGATATCGCTGGACAGGAACTATTGTCGCCTTCGGTCGATGCTGGAGCGATTCAATTTAGTAATGGTTGCATCAGGTTCGGACAGCTTAGCCGAGTCTTGACTGACCCATATGCAGAGATTAATCCCATTCAAAGCGAAGCAGCAATTCGTGCATATGTGAGCAAGGTTTTACCAAAAATCGCAGAGCTAAAAGGTAAATGGCGGAATTGCCTTGTTGCTTTTAGTAATGACAACTTGCCATTAGTTGGATCATTGCAAGGTTATGAGAATCTACATTTATTTTCAGGATTTACTAGTCCAACTGTCTATGTACCAGCATTGTCTAAGCGTTTCGCTGCTCATGTCACATGTAAAGCCGATAATATGATTCCTTTACTCTCTCCAAAGCGATTTCTAAATTTTTAAGTCTTGAATATTTTTGAATATTTTTGAATATCTATAGCAATCCGATGTGAGTCATAGCTTAAAGCATTTATCTGAAAACGCCCAAAACAATCGTTATCCAGTTACAAATGATTTCGGATTGCTATAGACAGCGTTTCGTGCCAACCATCTACTACAGCAAATTGCGAACAAACGAACCACAATATTTTTGTAAAAGCCCCGCTTCGCGGGGCTTTTACAAAAATCTGGGTTTGGTTTCATCGCAATTTGCTGTAAGTGATAGCCATCTACTAAATGCTAGGCTCATCAAGATCAACTATCTGTCCATTAAAGAACTCAGCCATATTTCTGACTACCATATCTTCCTCGGACATGCCGACGTAGCCTTTAGTTTGCGTAGGCGGCATTTGTATAGGGTTATCAGCTACAGGGTTATCAGCATTTACTAATCGCTCTGAACTTGAAGGCGCAACAGGTGAAGGAGAAGAAACTGTTTGGCTGATCGGATTTGAATGGGCAATTGGTGGTGGAGCGATCGCAGGAGAAAGAGGCAGTGGAGCCTTAACATGTGCTTGATTCGCAAGAGCATCGGTTGCCACAAATTTAAACATTACCTTGATCGGACGCTGCAAAACTTTAGAGCAAACTTCTTCTACTTCTTTGCGCTTCTGCACTGCAATATTTCGAGTCGTCTCATCACGCTTACCACCTAAACCAATTTTGATGCTACTACTATCGATTTCTATAAAATGAGCTTGCATTTGCACAAAAATAGCTCTCGTTGGTGAGGGCAACATTGGTAATACACTTTGCCATAACTGATCGAGATCGTAACCAACTGAGGCAAAGTTATCTAAATCATCAACTTCTGTCGCAATTGGAGTTTCCGCAATCTGAGTAGAAGCGATGAAAGTGGCTGATGGTTTTGATATCGGTGCTATTTGAGGTTCAGGAATTGGGGGAGATGCGATCG
>Ga0209181_10004399_pt1 | contig 21003 bp, 15 predicted proteins | sample MAT05_FD_187208 | JGI IMG/M metagenome (GOLD analysis project Ga0209181, IMG submission 187208) | Freshwater microbial communities from Lake Fryxell liftoff mats and glacier meltwater in Antarctica - MAT-05 (SPAdes) (version 2) | ecosystem: Environmental > Aquatic > Freshwater > Ice > Liftoff... | reverse complement strand
TACGGTGAGCTCACCCCACGAACACGCTTCGGGTCTACTGCTTCTATCGGGGGTGGTCGAGGCGATCATGAGCCGTGTGGGCAAATGGCCGGCGAGGGCAGAATTCGTCAAGCATACCGGATTTCTCATCATTCTTTAATGGTGGGGGGGGCATTACAATCGGACCCGATGGACGCGACGGCCGCAGGACGCGGGAACGATCGATCCGCTACCGTAACACGGGGGGATGCGATGACACGCGGTCGGATGCTGGCTCTGTTCGGGCTGGCGGTCGGGATGGTACTGATGGGGAGTGGGCAGTCGCGCGCGGATGAGATCGCGCCGCCGGAGGGCTCGAAGAACGAGTTCGTGGGTTCGCCCATCATGGGGACGACGACGGTTGAGGTGGCCGGCAAGTACACGCTGGTGGAAGGCTGGAGTCTGAGCAACATCGGCCCGCTTCAACTTCGGGTCTACAAGGTCGTCACGGACAAGGATGGGAAGAAGACGAAGGGTGATCTCGTCGTCGCTCCCTCCGGCGACAAGGGTGCTGGGGATCTGTGGACCGCCCAGGCGAAGGGGTTGACCTCGGACACGGAGTACTTCGTCGAGGGGAAGGTGAAGCTCGCGAAGAACGGTACCGTCAACGATTACGCCTTTCGTTACACCGAGGCTGCCCTGGTGAAGACGAAGAAGGCGGGCGGCTTCATGGACGAGGGCGGCCCGTGCTGCCCTCCCGTCTGCCCACCACCGCCGTGATCGCTCGCCCCACCGCCCGTCTGGCTGTGTACCCTCACCGGGGTCGTGACTGACCCGTTGAGAACCCGTTCGCGAGGAGGACGAGGTATGAACCGCCGCGGTTTCACACTCATCGAACTCCTCGTGATACTCGCAATCCTGGCAGTCCTGGTTGGCCTGCTGATCCCGGCCGTCCAGCAAGTCCGTGCTGCGGCGATCCAGGCTCGGTGTACCAATCAACTCCGGCAGTTCACACTCGCCCTCCATCACGCCTCGGGTGTCCAGAACGGCCGACTACCCCGGGCCGACGGCCGACCGGATGCACGACCGGATGGGACCCGCAACAGCACGGAACCCAACCTGTTCCTCTGGCTCCTGCCTCACCTGGCGGTGGGGCCAGTGGGCGAGGACTCGTTCGGCTACCGCGCGCCGTTCCTCAGTTGCCCGCTCGACCCGACGCCCGGGGCGATGACGGACCCGCGGGCGCCCGTGTCCAGCTACGCCGGGAACGCGCAGGTGTTCCAAGGAATCCCGTACCTCGACCGGTCGATACCGGACGGCCTGTCGAACACGATTTTCTTTGCCGAGCACCACGCCTACGGCTGCGGGCGGGGCGAGATCCAGTTCCATCACTGGTGGCCCTGGGCGGACAGCACCGCGGTGCGCCGACCCACGTTCGCCGACCGCGGGCCGATCGACTTGGAGCGGAAGTCACCTTCGGACGTGTACCCGGTCTCAGACGCGGCCAACCCGGGGCGGACGGTCGCCAGCCGGAGCGGGCGGACGTTCCAGGTCCGCCCGCCGGCCCCGTATAACCAGAATTGCAACCCCCGCATCCCGCAGACCGGCCACCCGACGGCGATGCCGGTCGGCCTCGGCGACGGGTCGGTTCGGCTCCTACGGGCGGGGACCGACGAGGCCGTGTTCTGGGGCGCCGTCACCCCGGCCGGGGGCGAAGTCCTCGCCGACTGGTAGCACCGGCCCTACCCGACGAACACACCGCCGGGCAGCACGCCGCCGCCGAACACCGTCACATCCTGGAACGTCGCCGGCTCGCCGGCGCCGGCGAAGTTCTTGCCGAGGTACGCCCGCACCCGCGCCGCCGAGCCCTCACCGCTGCCGGCCGCCACGTCCGCCCGGTTGTCCCCGTCGGCGTCGGTCGCGGCCACCCGCACGCCGCCGCGGTCGGTAGTGTTCCCGGCCACGAAGTAGTTCGCCACCGGCGCCGCCTGCGCCCCGGTCACGTTCCCGCTGGCGACGGTCTGGCCGTTCAGGACGAACACCCGCGGGGCACCGCCCGGGCCGCCGCCGAAGATGAGGTCGGCGAACCCGTCGCCGGTCACGTCGCCGGCCGCCACGAAGGCGCCGTTGCGGAGGTTCTGCGCGTCGGCGCCGGGGAAGGCGAAGAAGTCGGGGACGAGCCGCGCCGGTGAGCCGAAGACGGTGCTGCCGCCGAACACCGCCACCCGCGGCCCGCCGCCGAACCCCGCCGCCACGATCAGGTCCGGCCGGCCGTCGCCGTTCACGTCGCCGACCGCGGCGCGGGCGCCGCCGCGGAAATCGGCGTCGTCGATGCCGAGGAAGCTGGCCTTCACCACCGACGTGCCGGTGGCGTTCCAGCCGTACAGCACCACGCGCGGGCCGCCGCCCTGGTCCGCGGTCAGCACCAGTTCGGCCCGGCCGTCGCGGTCGAAGTCGCCGGCCGCGACGAACCCGCCGCCGGTGAAGTTCTCGGTGTACGGGTTGAACGGCGCCGCCAGCATCGTGGCGTTGTCGCGGCCGCTCACCACCGCCACCCGCAACGGCACCCCGGGGCCGGTCACGAGGATGGTGTCGTCCACCCCGTCGCCGTCGTAGTCGCCGACCGCGGTGCGGACGTCGGCGGCGCTGGTGCCGAACGCCGCGAGCGCCGCCGTCGCGGTATTCGGCAGCACCCCGGCCGCGTCCGGCACCAGCAGCGACGCGGTGCCGTTGGCCGTGCCGCCGGCGGCGACGCGGTCGCCCTTCTCGACCGATCCGATCAGCCGGGCGACGGCGATGTTCGCATCGATCGACGTGCTGCCGACCACGACGACGCGGCCGTTCGCGTCGAGCGCCACGCCGGCGGCCGAGTCGTCGCCGCCGCCGTTCACCTCGGTCCGGCCGGCGGTGCCGAACGACGGGTCGAGGGCGGACCCGTCGGCGAGCACCCGGGCGACGCCGAAGTTGCCCGGGGCGGCGGGGGTCGCGGCGGCGCGGCCGGCGACGACGAGCCGCCCGCGGGAGTCGAGCGCCGCGCCGGTCGCCGGGTTGTCGAGGAGGCCGGTGCCGAACAGGAACGTGAACTTCCCCGCGGTGCCGAACGCGGCGTCCGGCGTGCCGGCGGCGGTCAGCTGCGCCACCGCCGCGGCGGTCACGCCGAGGGCGGTCGCGGCCCCGGTCAGCACCACCCGCCCGTCGGGCCGTACCCCCACCGCGGCCGCCCGGTCGTCGCCGCCGAAGTCCACCGCCGCCTTGCCGTCGCCGTCGAACGTGCCGTCGAGAGCGCCGTTCGCCGCCAGCCGCACCGCCGCGAAGTCGTGCGCGCCGCCGGCCACCTCCGCGTACCCGCCGATCACGATGCTCCCGTCGCCGGCCACGGCCACCCCCGTCGCCCGGTCGTCGTTCGCGCCGCCGAGGTTGAACGCCACCGTGCGGACGCCGTCGCCGTCGAACGCGGCGTCCGGCGTGCCGGCGGCGCCGAGCCGGACCACGCCGAAGTCGAAGTCGGACGCGCCGACCTGTACCGAGCCGACGACGACGATACGGCCGTCGGCCTGGATGGCGACGCCGGTGGCCCGGTCGGTGTTCGCCCCGCCGAGGTTGAACGGGATGGCGTGTTTCCCGTCGCCGCTGAACGTGGTGTCGAGGGCGGTGCCGTTGGCGAGGATGCGGATCACGGCGAAGTCGAGCGACCCGCCGACGTCGGTGGAGCCGACGACGACGATGTTGCCGTCCGCCTGTATGGCGACGGCCGTCGCCGCGTCGATGCCGCCGGGGATGCCGGGGCCGCCGGACGAGAAGCGGGCGCTGCCGGTGCCGTTGAACGAGAGGTCGGGGGTGCCGTCGGGGTTGAAGCGGGCCACGGCGAAGTCGTTGTTCACCGACGTGGAGCCGACGACGACGATCTTGCCGTCGGGCTGCACGGCGACGGCGCTGCCGGTGTCGGTGCCGCCGAACGACGCGGTGGCGACGCCGGCCGTGCCGAACGACGGGTCGAGGGCGCCGACGACGGCGGGGACGGCCCGCGGTTCGAGCGGTTCGAGGCGGAGCGCGGGACGGGTCATGCGGCGGCCCTGACGGACGATCGGGGTGTAGCCCCCGGTCGGCAGGATGTTTTACCGGTTTGAAGATGGCGGAACAGCGGCCTCCCGGGAAGGGGAGGCGGATAGGAATTCTGGGAAAGTTGGGTGGACTGTTCCGGTGGTGCCAGACGTACTGACGGCGAGCCGACCGCCGTGAGGCGGCGGGTGAGTCTCGCCTCACCCGCCGCCTCACGGCGGTCGGCTCGCCGCGCGGGCGCTACCCGACGTACACGCCGTCGGCCAGGACCGTGCCGCCGAACGGCGTCAGGTCTTGCAGCACCGCCGGCTCGCCGCCGCCGCCGAGGCTCGTTCCCGCGTACACCCGGACCCGCGCCGCCCGGCCGGCACCGCTCCCGGCGATCACGTCGCCCCGGCCGTCGCCGTCGGCGTCCGCCACCCCGACGCGCACGCCGCCGCGGTCGGCCGCGTCGCCGGCCACGAAGAAGTTCGCCACCGGCGCCGCCTGCGCCCCACTCACGTTCCCCGCGCTCACCAGCGCCCCGCTGAGCACGAACACCCGCGGCGCCCCGCCCGGCCCGCCGCCGAAGATCAGGTCGGCGAACCCGTCGCCGGTCACGTCCCCGGCCGCGACGAAGCTGCCGTTACGGAGGTTCACCGCGTCCGTCCCGGGGAACGCGAAGAAGTCGTTCGTCAGCCGCGCCGGCGCCCCCGCCAGCACGCTCTGGCCGCGGAAGATCGCCGTGCGCGGCCCGCCGCCGAACCCCGCGGCCACGACCACGTCGGGCGTGCCGTCGCCGTTGATGTCGCCGACGGCGGAGCGGGCGCCGCCGCGGAAGTCGGAATCGTCGATGCCGAGGAAGTTCGCCCGCACGCCGGCCGCGGTCGTCCCCGGCGCGAAGCTGAAAACGGTCACCCGCGGGCCGCCGCCCTCGTCGGGCGTCACCACGAACTCGGCCCGGCCGTCGCCGTCCAGGTCGCCGGCGGCGACGTACCCGCCGCCGAGGAAGTCGCCGCCGAACGGGTCGAACGGCGCCACCAGTACGGTGCCGCTGTCCGCCCCGCTCACGACCGCGACCCGCAGCGGCACGCCGGGGCCGGTCACGAGCACCGTGTCGGGGGTGCCGTCGCCGTCGATGTCGCCGGTGGCGGCGCGGAGGGGCGCGAAGCCCAGGCCGGGCACCGGCCCGATCGTCGTGGAGGCGGGGGAGAACGCGCCCGTCGCGGGGTTCGCGGCGAACAGCTGCGCCTGCCCGGCCGGCGGCCCGGTCACGGCCAGCGAACCGCCGACGGACGAGGGGCCGAGCAGTTGCAACAGCAGCCCGTCGGTGCCCGCGGCGCCGCCGACCACGATGCGCCCCGCGGGCGTTAGCGCCACCGCCGTGCCGATGTCGGACGGGGTGAAGTCGAACACCGCCGCCCCGCCGGTGCCGAAGCTCGGGTCGGGGGCGCCGGCGGCGTCGAGCCGGAGGGCGAACACGTCGGAGTTGGCGTCGCCGACGACGACGATGCGGCCGTCGGGCTGCACGACCGCGGCGTTGGCGACGGTCGCCGTGCCGAGCCCGAGGACGACGCGACCGCCGTTGCCGAACGACGGGTCGAACGCCCCGTTCCCCGGCAGCAGCCGCAGCACCACCAGGTCGGTGTCGTTCCCGCCGGCGACGACGATGCCGCCGTCCGGCTGCACCCGCACCGCGTTCGCGGCGTCCGCCGCCCCGCCCGCGTCCACGACCACGGCGCCGCCCACGCCGAACGGGAAGTCGAGGTCGCCGACCGCCGATAGGCGGACGACGGCGATGTCGGGGCCGGCCGTGCCGGCGAGGACGATGCGGTTGTCCGGCTGGAGCGCCACGGCGAACGCCCCCTCGGCGCCGCCGAGGTTCACCAGCTGCACGCCGAAGCCGTTGAACGTGGGGTTGAACGTGGGGTCGAGCGCGCCGGCGGGGGTGAGGCGGACGACGGCGAAGTCGGCGCTCGCCCCGCCGCTGCCGGCGACGACGATGCCCTGGTCCGGCTGGACGACGACGGCGGTGGCGAAGTCGGTGCCGCCGAGGTCGAGGAGGAAGCGGCCGCCGGAGCCGGGGTTGAACGAGACGTCCGGGGTGCCGTCGGGGTTGAGCCGGGCGACGGCGAAGTCGGACCCGCCCGGCCCGTCGGCGCCGCCGGCCACGACGATCCTCCCGTCCACCTGTACGGCCACGGCCTGCGCGATTTCGACGCCGCCGAAGTCGATGGCGCGCTGGCCGGTGCCGTTGAACGACGTGTCGAGCGAACCGTCGGCGTTGAGCCGGGTGACGAGGATGTCGTCGCCGAAGGTGCCGACGGCGACGAGCTTGCCGTCGGGCTGCACGGCGAGGTCGGCGACGGGGACGCCGCCGAGGGTGGCGCCGCCGGCGGTGCCGAACCCGGGGTCGAGGTCGCCGGCCGCGGGGACGACGCGGGTGTCGAGGGATTCGAGGGCGAGGTTCGTGCGCTGGGTCATCTCGGTCTCGCGGTGTCGGCGGGCGGGTCCGACGCCCGCAAGCGCCGTGCCCGGCCCGCCGCGTGGGATCGACCGGCGCCGGCGGGCGGGTGGAGTCGAAGTGTGCGGCGCGGCGGACGCCGAAGGCAGCGCGACCGGCAGGGCCGGCGCAGTTTACCAGGCCGGCGCGTGACGCGGCCCGCCGGTTGCGGTATGCTGGCCGCTGTCCGCCCCTCCCCGCATCGGAGCCCGCCATGGCCGACCTTCCCGCCGACGAGACGCGGCGCGACTTCCTCCAGGCCGGCGTCGCCGCGACTGCCGCCGCGGCCCTCGCAGCCGACGCCGGCGGTCAGCCCGCGACGACGACCGGCCTCCCCACGCGGCCGCTCGGCCGCACCGGCGTGAACGTGTCGATCCTCGCCCTCGGCGGCTGGCACGTCGGCGACGTGAAGGACCAGAACGAGGCCATCCGCATCATGCACACCGCCCTCGGCGAGGGGCTGACGTTCTTCGACAACTGCTGGGACTACCACGACGGCGGCGCCGAGGAGATCATGGGCCGTGCCCTCGCCGCGGACGGCGGCAAGTGGCGGCGGTCGTGCTTCCTGATGACGAAGGTGTGCGCCCGCGACGCCCGCGGCGTGCGCTCGCAGGTGGAGGACAGCCTCCGCCGGTTGCGCACCGACGTGATCGACCTGATGCAGATGCACGAGGTCAACTTCGACAACGACCCCGAGTGGGTGGTCGAGCAGGGCGGGCTCGAGGAGCTGGTGAAGATTCAGAAGGAGGGGAAGGTGCGGTTCGTCGGCTTCACCGGCCACAAGAGCCCGCACATCCACCTGAAGATGATGCCGGTGCACCAGTGGCAGACGGTGCAGATGCCGATCAACGTGTGCGACCAGTTCTACCGCAGCTTCGCCAAGGACGTGATCCCGGCGGCGGCGAAGATCGGGGCGGGGGTGATCGGCATGAAGAGTCTGGGCGGCGGCAGCAAGGGGGCGGGCGGCGGCAAGATGGTGAAGGACAAGGTGGCGACGGTGGACGAGTGCATCCGGTTCGCGCTGTCGCAGCCGGTGGCGGCGGTGGTGAGCGGCATCGACTCGATGGAGGTGCTGCGGCAGAACCTGCGCATCGCCCGCGAGTACCGGCCGTTCGAGCCGGCGGAGCTGACGGCGCTGCTGGCGAAGGTGCGGCCGCAGGCCGGCGACGGGCGGCACGAGCGGTTCAAGAGCACGATCGACTTCGAGGGGCCGTACCACCGCCGCCAGCACGGGTTCGCGTGACGTGTCGCCCGGCGAGCCGACCGCCGTGAGGCGGCGGGTGATGGGAACGTCACCCGCCGCCTCACGGCGGTCGGCTCGCCTTCGTTTTTCTCTGGTTCGAGGCTCCCCGGTGCCGCGGCTCTCATGCCCGTTCTGCAACGCCTCGTTCGAGCCGCCGCCGGAGGGCCGCGTCGTCTGCCCGCGCTGCGCCGAAACCGTCCCCGTCCGCGGCCGCGAGTCCGCCCCGCAGTTGCCGATGTCCGTGCCCGAGCCGCCGCGAAGCACCGTGCTCCCGACCGTACTCGTCCTCGCCGTTGTCGCTGTTCTCGCCGCTCTCGGCGCCGTGTACTGGGTGCTGAACACGCCCTTTCCCCAGCCTGCCGACCCGCCGCCCCCGCCGCCGCCGATCGGGACCCCGGTCACCCCCGCGAAGCTCCGCGGGCTCGACTACCTCCCGGCCGACGCCAACGTCGTGTTCGCGGTGCAGGTGTCGCCGGTGGTCGAGCACGCCAAGCGGACCGGCCGCGACCCGTTCGACGTGCTCACGAAGGCCGGCGTCCCCGCGGCCGCGCTCGCGGCGCTCGGTCAGGGCGGTGTCGCGCTGCCGAACATCGACCACGTTGCCGCCGGCGCCACCATCCCCGACGCCGGCGACCTGCGCCTCGGCGTCGTGCTCGTGCTGCGGAGCCCGGTCGCGGACGAGGCGAAGTTCCTCGACGCGCTGAAGGCGAAGCGCCCGGCGACGGGTACGCCGCCGCACTACCTCGCCGAGTTCGGCGGCTTCCCGCTGATGCTCACGAAGGCCGCCGACAACGTGTGGCTGTTCGGCCTGACCGACCGCGACCTGACGCCAGCCGGCGGCGGCCTCTCGGAACGGATGCGCGCCGCGCTCACCGAGGCGGTTCCTCCGGACGCCGCGGCGTGGGCGCTGACCGACTCCGCCGACTGGGCCGCGAAGCCGCTGGTGTCGCTGCTGCTGAAGGACTGGCAGCCGGGGCTGGCGAAGGTGCGGGCCGTCGCCGCCGGCCTGACCCTCAAGGCCGACCCGACCCTCCGCGTCCTGGCGCGCCCGGCGAGCCCCGCGGCGCGCGAGGAGCTGACCGCCGCGCTCCGCCGCCAGGGCGGCACGACCGGCGAAACCGGCGACTGGTTGCACCTCGACACCCCCGCCGACCGCGCCGCCGGGCTCGGCTCGTTTCGTGAGGTGCTGGCGCCGGGGCGCTGACGCGGAATCTCAGAAAGCACAACGCACCGAAAGCCCGGGGACGGCCGTCCCCGGGCTTTCCACCCGTCGGTCACGTCGCGCCCGTCGTCCGGGTGCTGACGCCGCCCCCCTCCCGGGCCGCCGCCCTTCCCCGCGCAATTCGTCCCGCGCCGCCGTCCGACCGGTCGATCTCACCCCCACACTCGTACCGTCACGGACGGGCCGCCCGCGCCGGCCCCGGCCCCCGGGCCAGACCGACACCGTTGAGGAACAACCGCCCATGCCCGCCCCTTCCGGCACCGGCCGCGCGCGCCTCGCCGTTCAAACGCTCGAAGCACGCGACATCCCCGCCGGCCTCACCGACACCTTCGACACCCCCGGGGCCGCCCTCGGTGCCGCCTGGGTCGAGTCGGCCGGCGCCGACGTGTTCTCCGTCGTGTCCGGCGCCGGCGTCGGCGGCACGCCCGGCGTCGTCTCGACCGGCACGAGCCTCACCGCCGGCCGGGCGTGGCAGACGGCCGTGGTGTCCGCCGACACCGGCGCCGCGGTGCGCGTGAAGCTCGACTCGCTCGTGCCGACGCTCCTGTTCGTGCGCGGCACCGCCCTCGACACCAACTCGCCCACCTACGTCGCCGCCGCGGTCAGCCGGGGAATGACCGCGGAGGTGTGGGACGTGCAGGCCGGCAAGACGACCGTCCGCGGCACGGTATCGACCGGCGGCGCGTCGTACTTCTCCGGCGGCTGGGCGACGGTGACGCTGGTGCCGACCGGCGGCACCGTGGCGCTGCGGGTGCAGCGCGAGGACACGGGCGCGTACCTGACCAAGCAGGGGACGTGGCAGGCCGCGCCGACCGACGCCGTCAGCACCCTCACGCTCGTGGGCGGCGGCGGGTCGGTCGGCGTCGGCCGCGTCGCCCGCTACTCGGGGAACGTGTCACTCGACGACTTCACCGCCGTCCCGCCCGCCCCGCCGCCGACGCCGCCGGTCGTGAGCGTCAGCCAGAACTTCGACGCCACCGCCGCCGGGGCGCGGCCGGCCGGGTGGTCGGGCTGGTCGGCCGACGGCACGGGCGTGTTCGCGGCGTCGGCGGCGCGGGCCGTCGGCGGGAACGGGTTCGCGTCCGCCGGCGGCTCCGCCAGCGCGGCCCGCGCCTGGAGCGACGCCGCGCTGCCGGCCGACGTGGACGCCTCCGCCGCGCTCTACCTCGACGGCATCATTCCAGCCCAGGTGTTCGCCCGCGGCTCGAACCTCGACACGGCGGCGCCGACGTACTACGCCGTGAGCGTGACGCGCGGCCTGGAAGCACGATTGGTGAGGGTGGTGAACGGCGTCGAGACGACGCTCGGCACGGCGAAGTCGGCGTCGTGGTTCACGTCGCAGTGGCTGCGCGTGCGGCTGACGGCCGAGGGCGACCGGCTGCGGGTGCAGCTGTACCGCGCCGACACCCGCCAGTGGCTCACGCCCGCCGGCGCGTGGTCGAGCACGCCCGACTTCGCGCTCGAACTCCGCGACGGCAGCATCACCGGCGCCGGCCGCGCGGGCGTGGCGCGGGGCAAACAATACTCCGGCACTGTCACGTTCGACGACTTCGAGGCCCGGCCGGCGTCGGCGGCCGCGGGGCCGGTCGTCGCCATCACCGGCGTCAGTTTTCCGAACGGCTCCACGGCCGGCGACCTCACCTTCAAAGCGGCCGCGACCGGCAGCCCGACGCGCATCGAATTCGTGCTCAACGGGCAGGTGCGCTCGGCGTCCGCGACCAGCCCGGCGGAGTGGACGTTCGACACCACCACCGTCGTCAACGGCACCTACACGCTGACCGTGCGGGCGTTCGACGCCGCCGGGAACGTCGGCAGCGCCGACCGCGCCTTCACCGTGTCGAACCCGGACAACGACCCAGTGCCGAAGCCGACAATCCCGCGGCACTTCGACCACGTCCGCGTCGCACAGCTGGCGTACACCGGCAACCCGATGGGCGCCTACGAGCAGAGCCTCCTCCGCACCGGCGTCGATGTCGTCATCCCGAACGCGAAGTTCATGGCGACCGTGAACAGCGTTTCACCCGCGACGCCGCAGCTGCTCTACAGCAACGTGTCGAACCTGTACCAGGGTCTCCTCGCCGACTGGCTCGAATACGCGGACCGCGTCGGGGCGCCGCGCGAGCAGGCGTTCTACCACGTGTCGCAGGCCACGCAATTCATCGGCACCAGCCCGTCGTCGCAGCCGGTGACGTGGCTGTGGAGCGCCTACCAGTCCGACGGCTCGGCTTCGACGGCGAACAACGTCACCTCGGCGGCGCGCGGCGGCGCCGGCACGAACCTGAACTTCGGCGGCGCCGGCCGGTGGACGGCGCTCGGCTCGCTCGACCGGTTCCGCGAGCTGAACGTGACGCTCGGCGCGCTGCCGCAGGCCGGCTGGGGCGGGGTGTGGGAGTACGTGTCCGCCGCGGACGCGGCCGGCGCCCCGCAGGCGTGGAAGCCGCTGACGCTCATCCAGGACGGGACCGCGGGGCTGAAGCGCTCCGGCGGCATCACCTTCGACCCGCCGGCCGACTGGAAGACCGCGAGCGTCGGCGGCGGCGACCGGCAGTTCTACGTCCGCTTCCGCGTCACGGCCGGCACCGCGGCCCAGGCGGCGCAGCTGAAGACCGTGTTCGGCCGCGACTACGTCCGCGCCGCCGGCACGCAGGCGGGCGTGATTCCCGCATTCGACCACGCCGCCGACCGCGACGGCGACGGCTACCTGAACGACGCCGAGTTCGCCACCCGCACCGCCGGCAAGGACGCGCGGTTCGTGTCCGAGTCGCGGCTGTTCTACCCGTACTACGGGCAGATGCGCTTCGTCACGAACCCGTCAGGTTCGGTGGTGCGGAAGTGGGCCGCGGACTACCACGTCCGCCTGCTCGCCGACAACCCGCTGGCCGACGGCATTTTCATGGACAACGCCACCGGCAAGCTGCCGTTCGCCGGCACGCCGGTGCAGGAGGCGACGGCGACGTTCAGCGCCGACTCCGGGGCGCTGATCGCGGCGGTGAACCGCGCCATCGCCCCGCGGTGGGTGATGGCGAACACGGCCGGCGGCGGCGACGCGGCGGACGCGGTGACGGCCGGCGCGGCGGCGGCGATCGAGGAGTTCCTGATCCGCCCGCTGACGCACAGCTGGACGGAGTTCGGCGACACCGCGAACCTCGTGGCCCGCCGCCTCGCGGCCGACGGCTCGCCGTACCTCGTCATCGACAGCCGCTCGGACGGTGGCGGCGCGACCGACCCGCGGACGCAGCTGGCGACGCTGGCGTACTACTACCTGCTGGCCGACGCGGACCGGACGTTCCTGATGTTCTACGGCGGCGAGAACCCGTCCTCGACGTGGTCGCAGCACTGGAGCGAGGCGGTGCGGGTGGACGTGGGCCGGCCGACGGCCGCGTACCGCGAGTTCGCCGCCGGCAAGGACCCGCTGAGCCCGTCGCTGACCTACAAGGTGTTCGCCCGCGACTACGCGAACGGGTTGGTGCTGTACAAGCCGCTGAGTTACGCCCGGGGCGTGGGTGAGGGGACGCGGAACGACCAGACGGCGACGACGCACCAGCTCGGCGGCAACTACCGCCGGGTGAACGCGGACGGCACCCTCGGCGCGGTGGTGACGAGCGTGACGCTCCGCAACGGCGAGGGTGCGGTGCTGGTGAAGGCCTGATCCCAGATCGGGTTGAATCGTGATCGTCCGGGTCCGCGGCGCGAAGCCGCAAGCGGCAACTCATGTGGTTCCGTTGCCGCTTGCGGCTTCGCGCCGCGGACCCGGGCGGTCACGGATGAAGCCGATCCGGTATGGGTACTTCCGGGAGTCCGCCTGCGTAGAATGCTCCATTCGACTCACGCCCACCTTCACCCAACCATGTCCGACTTCGTTACCCGCATCATCCACGCGGTCACGCGGCCGAGCTACTCGCCGGTCAAGGCGAAGGTGCTCGCCAAGCGCATAAACGTGACCGACGACGAGTACCCCGAGTTCCGCCAGACGCTCCGCGCCCTGGTCCGCGAGGGCCGCGTCGCCGTCGGCCCGAACCAGACCCTCCGCCCCGGCGACCCGCACGGCACCGCCGTCGGCGTCTACCGCCGCGGCAAGTCCGGCGCCGGCTACGTCCGCCCCCACGCCGTCGAGGGCGCCGTCGCGCCGGACATCTTTATCCGCGAGGACAAGGCCGCCGACGCCGCCAACGGCGACGAGGTGGTGGTGCGCATCACCCGCCTCGCGGGGAAGCTACGCGACGCGGCCGGGGAGGTGGTGCGCGTCCTCACCCGCGCCACCCGGACGTTCGTCGGCACCTACTTCGAGCGCGACGGGGAGGGCTTCGTCCGCGTGGACGGCACCCTGTTCGCGCACAGCGTGTCGGTCGGCGACCCCGGCGCGAAGGGGGTGAAGCCGCAGGACAAGGTCGTCATCGACCTGCTCCGCTTCCCGACGGTGAACGACCGCGGCGAGGGCGTGATTACCGAGGTGCTCGGCGCGCACGGCGCGCCCGGCGTGGACACGTTGTCGATCATCAAGGCTCTGGGGCTCCCCGAGGAGTTCCCTCCCGAGGCGCTCGCCGAGGCGCACCAAGCCGCTTGCGGCTTTGCAGAAACCGACCTGCACGGCCGCACCGACTTCACCGACGAACTGGTCATCACCATCGACCCGGCGGACGCCCGCGACTTCGACGACGCGGTGAGCGTGACGATCGACCCGAAGACGAAGCACTGGGTGCTGTCGGTTCACATCGCGGACGTGGGCCACTTCGCCAGGCCCGGCGGCCCGTTGGACTCCGAGGCGCGGCGGCGGGCGACGAGCATTTATCTGCCGCAGAAGGTCATCCCGATGTTCCCGGAGGTGATCTCGAACGGGCTGGCGAGCCTCCAGGAGGGGAAGGTGCGGTACGTGAAGACGGTGCGGATGGAGTTCACGCCGGGGGTGCAGAAGGGGCACGTGTCGTTCTTCAACGGCGCGATCCGCGTGCGGCAGCGGTTCACCTACGAGCAGGTGCAGGAGGAGCTCGATGCGATGGCGAGCGGCCCGCGTGAGCGGGCTGTTCCTGAGCGCGTCGGTCACGTTCAGGAACAGCCCGCTCACGCGGGCCGCTCGCCCGACGTGCTCGCCATGCTGAAGCGGATGCGCGACCTGGCGCTGCTGCTCCGCAAGAAGCGGTTCAAGCGTGGCGCCCTCGAACTCACCATGCCCGAGGCGGTGCTGGAGTACGACGCCGACGGCCGCATGACCGGCGCCCACTTCGCCAAGCACGACCTCAGCCACCAGGTAATCGAGGAGTTCATGCTGGCCGCGAACGAGGCCGTCGCCGAGCACCTGACGCACCAGGAAATCCACTTCCTCCGCCGCGTCCACCCGGCGCCGAAGGACGAGAAGCTGGAGGCGTTCGCGCAGTTCGCCGGCATCCTCGGCTACCCCATCAAGCGGCCGAAGGACCGCGGCGAGCTGCAGCGCGTCCTGGCCGCCACGGCCGACAAGCCCGAGCGCGCCGCGGTCCACTTCGCGCTGCTGCGCAGCCTCAAGCAGGCGACGTACTCGCCGGTGCAGGACGAGCACTACGCCCTCGCCAGCACCCACTACTGCCACTTCACGTCGCCCATCCGCCGCTACCCGGACCTCGTCGTCCACCGCCTCCTCGACCGCTGGATCAAGACCGGCCGCGCCTCCGCCGACCTCGCCGAGCTGACGGCGCTCGGCGACCACTGCTCGAAGCTGGAGCGGCGCGCCGAGACGGCCGAGCGCGAGCTGGTGAAGGTGCGCATCCTCACGTTCCTGAGCCGCCGCCTCGGCGAGAAGTTCGACGCGGTCATCACCGGCGTCGCCGAGTACGGCTTCTTCGCGCAGGTGGAAAAATTCCCGGCGGAGGGGCTGGTTCACGTTTCGTCGCTGGTGGACGACTACTACCACTACGACGACGCCGGCCACGCGCTGGAGGGCGGCCGGTCGCGGAAGCGGTTCCGCCTCGGCGACCGGGTGCGCGTCGAGGTGGCGCGCGTGGATCTGCCGAAGCGGATGCTCGACTTCCGGCTCGTGCCGCCGGACGACAAGGGGCGTGAGCTAGCGCCCCGACGTCGCCGCTGATTTCCGGGCGAAGCCCGGGGACGGCCGTCCCCGGGCTTTCCGGCGCTCCCTCAAGTTCCCCCACCCGCAGAACCGATACCACCCCGAGAGTCCGCCGCCGCGGGGGGAGGGGTCATGCGCGTGTGCTCGCTGGTCGCCGGGGTCGCGCTCGCCGCCGGGACGGCCGCGGCGCAACCGGAACCGGGCCGCCTCCCGACCCCGGCCGCGCCGGCGGTGCCGCGCACGCCGCCGCTCCCGGTCGCGCCGCCCGCCGTCGTCGCCCCGCCGACGCAGCTCGCCGCCCTCCCCTACCCCGAGAACCTCACGCCGATCGACGCCGGCCTGCTGACGGCGCGCCGCACCGTGACCGGCTGGCAGGTGGCGCACGGGCCGCGCGTGTTCCGCGACCTCGGCGACGACGAGGTCGCGGCGAAGGAGATCGTCCGCGTCCTCCGCGAGCAGCGGCCGACCGAGTGGGTCGTCATCGGCGCCGCCCGGCCGGTCGTCGAGTACGGCCTGAAGGACGGCCGGGCGCTCGCCCGGCCCAGCTCGCTGCGGTCGGTCGCGGCGATCGACCTGCGGACCGTCCGCGTCGACGCCGTGCGCGGCGTGTGGGTGGTGCGCGACGACGCGCGCATCCACCTGAACTGCGGGCTGCACCGGGCCGACGCCGAGCAGGCGGTCGCGGCCGTCCGCCGCTACGGGTTCAACCGCGTCGGCGTCGTCGGGGCGAACCCGGAGGCGCCGGCGATGCTGTTCCTGTTCGCCTCCCTCGACGGCGACGGCGGGGCGCCGCCGGCGGCCCACCCGTTCGCCGCCGCGATGCAGGAGCAGAGCCTGACGCGCGTCGGCATCCCGGTCCCGGGCGTCGGCTACTTCGGCGAGCTGGTGCGGATCGAGCCGCGGCGCGTGGAGGCGCGGCGCGACGGGAACGAGTGGGTGGTGGCGAGCGGGCCGGAGGTGCTGGGGCGGTTCGGGCCGGCCGAGTTCACCGCCCGCGAGGCGGCGCGGGTGATCGCCGACGGGCGGTTCACCGAGTTCTGCCGGGCCGGCGGGCAGACGTTCTTCCTCGTCAACGGCAAGGCGCCGACCCGGGTGCCGTTCTCGACGGTCGGCCGGCGGTTCGACCCCACCGCCCTGCGGGCCGCCCCCTACGGCACCCGCTGGGCGGTGACCGAGAACGGACGCCACCTGTTCGACGCCGCCGACCAGGCCGAGGCCGAGGGGCTGACCCGGCTGGTGCGGCACTTCGGGTTCGACACCCAGTGTCAGGTCGGGGCGCCGCCGCGGGCCGGCATCAGCTTCCTGGCGAAGGGGCGGTGAGCTGACGACACCCGAGCCGGCCCCGTCAGGGGTCGGAGCCGTCGCGCGCCGCGTGGGCTCCGACCCCTGACGGGGCCGGCTCAGGATTGCACACCACCGCCACCGCCTTCCCGCCGGCGCGCGTCAGCACGACGTGCCGGTGCCCGTCGCCGCCGCCGAGCTTCAGCCCCTTGCGGAACGCGTCCGCGTCGGCGTCGATCGCCCGCTTCAGCACCGTGACCCGGCCGACGCCCGCGGCGCGGAAGTACTCCCGCAGTTTCTTCGCGTCCAGCGGCGCGACGTGCTCCACCCGGTACGCCGTTACAAACGGCGACGCTGCCGCCGGCCCCGTCAGCAGCGCCACGCCCGGCTCGACCGGCGCCGCCCCGAGTTGCGCCGCGAGCAAGCCCACCAAGTCGGCGCGAATCACCGACGGGTCGGGGTCGAACAGGTAGTCGCCGATCGGCTCGGCGTATGGCATCTCGCCGTCCGCCTCGGCCGCGAGCGTGTGCGGCCCCGGCAGCATGGTGGCGCGGCGGGCGGCCGTGCGGAGTGGGCCGAACCACAACACGCACTCCTTCAACTCGCCGCCGGCCGACACGAACTCGGCTTCCGCGTCGAACCGCGCCAGCGCGTCGCGCGGCACCCCGGGGGCGATCTTCGCGGCCAGCGGGAAGCCCGCCGGGAATCGCCCCAGCACCGCCGACAGCGGCGGCTCGTAGCGATCGGGGTCGAGGAAGCGGCGGTCGCCGGCGCGGCGGCCGGGGTCGGTGAACGCCGCGTCCGCCGGCGGCAGCGCCGTCGTCAGCACGTCGCCGCCGTGGAAGCGAATCCGGGCGGCAACGCCGAGGGCGACGGCGTTCGCTTCCGCGAGCGCGAGCCGCACCGGGTCGGCGTCCACGGCTTCGACGCGACACCCGGCCGCGGCCAGCGCCAGCGTATCGGCGCCGACGCCGCAGCCGAGGTCGAGCACGGTGGCGAAGCGATTCAGGCGCTCGGCCCGGTGCGCCGACGGGAGGTCGCCGCTGGCCTGTTCCAGCGCCTCGCGGGTGAACCACATCCGGTCCGCGGCCGCGAACTTCGCCCGCGCCCGCGCCCGCAGTGTCACCACCTCGACGGCCGCCGCCGCGAGGTCGGGCGGGAAGCGCTTCCGCAGTGCCGCCAGCGCCGTGAGGGTGCTGGCGGGTAGCAGATCGGCCGCGGCGGCGAGCACGGGGGCGCCGTCGGGGCCGACGAGGCGGCGGGCGGTGGAAACGTCCATGCGGCGCGGCGCTCTCGCCGTTGGGGGCAGGGGGCGTACAGTAGGGAGAATACGACCCGAAGCAATTCCTCACCCGAGGCGATGATGGGTAACCCGGCCGGCGACAAGAAGAAGCTGAAGGAGAAGCGGCGGAACCGGCAGGAGGTCCGGCTCGGGCCGGGCGCCTACCTGCCGAAGGACCAGCGGGCGGTGCTGCAGGCCGAGATCAAGAAGGGCGAGGAGGTCGTGAAGGCCGCCCGCGAGGCCCGCGGCAAGGAGAAGGCCGCCGCGAAGGCGGCGCCGGCGGCGAAGCCGGCCGCGCCGGCGGCGAAGTAACCGAATCGGCGAGCCGACCGCCGTGAGGCGGCGGGTGGCGTGCCCAAGCACCTCACCCGCCGCCTCACGGCGGTCGGCTCGCCGGCTAGATGTAGTTCGGCTCCGCGTCCAGGTCCGGCGGGGCGAACTCGCCGCGCTTCCACTTCTCGACCGCCAGCGCCGCCATCGCCGCGTTGTCCGTACACAGGCTCAGCGGCGGGATGAACAACTCCGCCCCTTCTTTCGCGCACGTCGCCGTCAGCGCCGCCCGCAGCGGGCCGTTCGCCGACACGCCGCCGCCGACCGCCAGCCGCTTCAACCCCGTCGCTCGCAGCGCCTGCTTGCACTTGCCGGTCAGCACGTCCACCACCGCCGCCTGGAAGCTCGCCGCCAGGTCGGCGCGCTTCGGCCCCGGACCGGGCGGCGTCGCCTTCGCCACGTCCTGCCCGTGACAGGCGTAGAGCACCGCCGTCTTCAGGCCGCTGAAGCTGAACTCGAGCCGGTCGTTGTCGAGGAACGTGCGCGGGAAGCGGTGCGCCTTCGGGTTGCCCTGCGCCGCCTCGCGCTCGAGCGCGGGTCCGCCGGGGAAGCCGAGGCCGAGCAGCGCCGCCACCTTGTCGAACGCCTCGCCGGCGGCGTCGTCGCGGGTGCCGCCCAGCAGCTCCAGTGACAAGGCGGTGTCGCAGCGGAACAGCGCCGTGTGGCCGCCGCTGACGACGAGCCCGACGCACGGGAAGATGTCGCGCCCGGCGGCGATCCGGCACGCGAAGACGTGCCCGGCGATGTGGTTCACGCCGATCAACGGCACGCCGAGGGCGAGGCTCAGCGCCTTCGCCGCCGTCACCCCGACGAGCAGTGCCCCGACGAGCCCCGGCGTGTGGTGGACCGCCACGCAGCCGACGTCGGTGATGCCGATGCCGGCGCGGGCGAGTGCCTCGTCGATGACGGGGAAGAGGTTGCGGAGGTGCGCCCGGCTGGCGATCTCGGGGACGACGCCGCCGAACCGGGCGTGCAGGTCGGTCTGCGACGCGACGACGCTCGACCGCACCGCCAGGTCGTCGGTGAAGACGGCGGCCGCGGTCTCGTCGCAGCTCGTTTCCAGGCCCAGGAAGTACGTCATTCGATCTCGATCACCGTCCCGTCGGCCTTCACGTCGATCTCCCGGACCTTCCCCTTCTTGTCCTTCCCGGACACCTCGAACGAGCCGTCCTTCATCTTCCACGCCTTGTCGAAGGTGACGCCCGGCAGCTCCTTCTTCGCCACGTCCATGACGTTCGGCGGCACCTCGGCCAGCTCGATCACCACCCGGTTGGCCTCCCCGCCGCAGCCGACCGCGGCCGCCAGCACCAGCCCCGCGAGTACCGTCCGCATCAGTTCCCCTCCCCAACGGTCTCGCCCCCGGCCCGGGTGGTGAGTGCCTTGTACGTGGTGTAATCGATGCCGCGGCCCAGGAACCGGACGTGGCCGTCGGCGAACACGAAGTTCGTCCCGCCGGCGTGCCGGCTGCCGAAGTTGTTGGCCTCGCCCGGCCCGGCCGGGCCGCCGAACGACTCGCCGGTGTGGCCCAGCACGAAGTTCGCGGCCACGTTCACCTGCCCGGCGAACGGCGAGCCGGTCGGGGCCGCGTGCCCGGCCCCCGGCAGCACGCCGACCCACGTCGTCGGCCCAAGCTGGTAGTGCCGCTCGCCGACCAGGAGCGTCGAACTCGTGCCGTCGCTGACGTCGGCGATGCGGGTGGTGCTGTTGCGGGAGAACACACCGTCGCCGTCCACCCCGGGCTCGGTCACGCCGTACACCGCCGGGTAGTTCGCGGCGGCGAGGTCGGTCTGCGTTCCGGTCGGCAGCCCGGCCGGCGTGAGCGGGCCGACCGGGATCGTCGGCGGGAGCTGGTCGGCCGGGCAGCGGAAGAAGTTTACGACCGTGACCCGCGGGCCGGCGTGGGCCGGGTCGGTGATCGACTTCGTGCGGTCGATCTGCCCGTTCAGGGCGCTCGCCTCGGCGTAGGGGAGGACGAACGCCGCCCAGCCCCAGCCGGGGCCGGCGTCGTCGCCGTTGGCCGCGACGGCGGACGCGTACCCGGGCGGGAACTGCTTGTGGCCGTCGTGGTAGAGGAGGACGGCCAGACCGACCTGTTTGAGGTTGTTCTGGCACTGCGTCCGCACGGCCGCGTCGCGGACCTTCTGCACGGCCGCCACCAGCAGCCCGATCAGGACGGCGATGATGGCGATCACCACCAACAGCTCGATCAGTGTGAACGCGGGGCGGCGGGTCATTTCTTCTCCACGAGCGTGATCTGGTCCGGCCCCTCGACCTTGATTTGCGGCTTCTCCTTGAACAGCGTCACCGTGCCGGTCACGCGGACCGTCTTCCCCTTGAAGTGCGCCGCCGGGTCGTCCACCTTCGCGGCCTTGAACTTCTCCACCGCCTTCGCCGGCAGGAACACCGTGAAGTTCTTGTCGCTCTTGAAGTCCTCCTCCGAGTTGAGGTACACGGCCGCTTTGCCGCCGGTGGACTTCACCACGAACTCGACGGTGATCTTCTGGTCCACCTTCTTGGCGGCGTCGGCCGGCGACAGCGGGGCCGCGTCCTGCGCGAGGACGAACGCCATTGCCATCAGGGCGACGGTAATGGACAGCACGAAGCGGTGCATCGTCAGGCTCCGGGGTGGGGGAATGACGAATGACCCACCAATGACCCACCAATGACCAAGGATGACAGGCAGCGCTTTCCCTTCGTCATTGGTGGGTCATTCGTCATTTCGCCGACTCGTCGAGCAGGTAGCGCTGCACGAACAGCGCCGTCGCAGCGGCCTGGAACTCGCGGTTCTTCTGCTTGGCGAAGCCGTGGCCCTCGTCCTTCGCGTTGAGGTACCACACCGGAGTGCCGCGGGCCTTCAGCGCCCGCACCATCTGCTCGGCCTCGCTCGCCGGCACCCGCGGGTCGTTCTGCCCCTGCACGATGAACAACGGCCGCGACACCTTCGCCACGTTCGTCAGCGGGGCCGTGCGGTCCATGAACTCGCGCACCTTCGGGTCGCGCTCGTCGCCGTACTCGGCCCGCCGCAGGTCGCGGCGGTACGGCTCGGTGTTCTCCAGGAACGTCCGCAGGTTCGACATGCCGACCACGTCCACGGCGCAGCGGATGC